>ERZ791809.4-NODE-4-length-298414-cov-146.588204_pt1 | contig 298414 bp, 284 predicted proteins | sample MGYA00509946_ERZ791809 | MGnify/ENA primary metagenome ERZ791809 (study PRJEB30046, sample SAMN00791993) | human gut metagenome | study: EMG produced TPA metagenomics assembly of the A metagenome-wide association study of gut microbiota in type 2...
CCGGCAAGGGCGCTGCCTTTGTCCGCACCAAGACCAAGAACGTCATCACCGGCTCTGTCGTTGAGACCAGCTACAACCCGACCGCCAAGTTCCCTCAGGCTTTCATCGAGCGCAAGGAGGTCACCTACTCCTACGAGGACGGCGATCTGTACCACTTCATGGATGTTGAGACCTATGACGACATCCCCGTTGGTGCCAACGATGTGCCCGACAACTTCAAGTTCTGCAAGGAGAACGATACCTGCAAGCTGCTGAGCTACAAGGGCAAGGTTTTCAGCGTTGAGATCCCCAACTTTGTTGAGCTGGAAGTCACCGCCACCGAGCCGGGTGTCAAGGGCAACACCGCCACCAACACCCTGAAGCCCGCCACCGTTGAGACCGGTGCCGAGATCCGCGTCCCCCTGTTCATCAACGAGGGCGACAAGATCCGCATCGATACCCGCACCGGCGAGTATATGGAGCGCGTGAACTGATTTAGGTTCTCTTTGCCGGGCATGGCCGTACCGCCGCGCCCGGCATTTTTGATAATAGGGAGGATTTTGACTATGGCTATGGATCTGAATGCAAAGGCCGCCTACATCCGCGGCCTGATGACCGGTATGGAATTTGACGCAGACTCCAAAAACGGCAAGGTCATTGCCGCCATGATGGATCTGCTGGAGGAGATGGCCGCCACCGTCACCGAGCATGACGATGCCCTTGATCAGGTGTATGACGAGCTGGAAACGCTCGATCAGGATCTGGACGATGTCGTCAGCGACATCTACGGCGATGACGAAGATGATGACAACGAGGACGAGGAGGATCACGGCGCTCTGTACGAGGTGACCTGCCCCAACTGCGGCGAGATCTCCACTCTGGACGAGGAGACCCTGATGGATCCCGAGGGCGATTTGGTCTGCCCCCACTGCGGTGCCACCTTTGACATTGAACTGGAGGGCACCGAGGAGGACTCCGCCGAGGAGACCGACAAGCAGGATCGCTAAGTAAAAGGGTATATCCCACAAACAACGAAATCCCCGCAGCCGTCTTGGCTGCGGGGATTTCGTTGTTTGTGGGGCAGGGGCTTACTTCTTCTGCAGTGCGCCCTGCAGCATAATGTCACCGAAGGACAGCGCATTGTACAGGCCGACCTTGTTGGCCTGACGGGCGATGCGCTCAGGCAGGGGCTTCGACTCATCGGTGGAGAGCAGCACAATATGAACCTTATCGGCCACATCCACACCGTTCTCCTTCTTGGTGCTGAGCACCTGCAGATAGACAACGAACGGGTCCTTCATCGAGCCATAGTAAATATCGTTGCCGCAGCGCACCAGCGGGCGGCCCTTATAGGTCAGCTTCGGGGTATAAGCCATATCTGAAACCTTCTTTCTGTTTAATCAATACTTTATTATAGCATATATTCAAAGGGATTACAAATTTTTATCGCAAATGCCTTCTGCCGGAGAAAGCATTTTTTACAGATCCAGCTTGTCCCGCTCGACCTTTTCCTCGTTTAGCGCCACCTGCTCCGTCAGGATGCGGACCTTGCTGTCCAGCTGACTCAGCCGGATCGACATAAAAAACTGCTTGGCCAGCAAAAGAAAGATGATGACGACATAAACAAAGTTGATGGGGCTCATGAAGCCCAGCAGGCTTGCAGCCCAGTAGGCGATACCGGGGAAGATGGCCAGAATGAGCAGCGCCGCGCTGAACAGCAGCCAGAAAATCGTATCCTCGATCTGTACCTTTGCCAGCCGGACACGCCGCAGGATATACCCCGCCGTGATAAGGCTGCCCAGAATCAGGCAGATGCGAATGAGCGTTTGATCGAACATTTCACAGGCTCCTTTCGGGGTAGGGGGTCTCGGTGTCGCGCTTGCGGAACCACTGGATCAGCAGGATGGAGATAGCCATTTTGACCATATACTGCACGCTGCGCCAGAAGGTCAGGTAGCTTTGGCCGGCCATCCGCTCGCCCATCTCGACCTGCACCTCTTTTACGGTCGCGCCGTTCTTGATCAGGTAGCTGATGGTGTCCGGCTCGGGACCGTAGTTCAGATTCTGGGCAAACTCCTCGACCATGGCGCGGTTGAACATCCGCATGCCGCTGGTGGGGTCGCAGATGGCGCGGCCCGTTGTCAGGCGGATGGACCAGCTGATGATATAGCTGCCCAGCATCCGCAGCGTCTTGGGCTTTTTCACGGTCAGAAAGCGGCTGCCGATAACAATATCGCTGCCCTGCTCAAGCTCGTTGAGCATCGCCTCGATATACTGCGGCTTGTGCTGGCCGTCAGCGTCCAGCTGCATGGCGCAGTCGTAGCCGTTCTCCGCCGCAAAGCGCAGTCCGGTCTGGAACGCCCCTGCCAGCCCCAGATTGACCGGCAGGTCGATCAGGCGGTAGCCGCGGGCGCGGCAGATGGCCGCCGTCTTGTCGCGGCTGCCGTCATTGACGACCACATAGTCATACTGTGGATAATCGGTCGTCAGCTCCTCAACGACCTGCACGATATTGGCTTCCTCGTTATGGGCGGGGATCACTATGAGTAATTTTGACATCTTAGCTCCTTTTGGCAGACTTTACGACTTCCATCATTGTAGCAAAGACAGCCTGCCATGTAAAGTGGCTGCAAAGGTTTTGGTAGGCGTTCTCGGCGCGGGCCTGCGCGGCGGCCGGGTCTGCCAGCAGGGCGGCAAGCCCGGCGCGGATCGCATCGGTGCCGGCATCGGGCAGGAATATCGCGTAGTCCTCCCCGGGCAGCAGCTCTCCGGTGCCCGCCGTGCGGGTCGTCACGATGGGGCAGCGGCAGGCTGCCGCCTCCAGCAGCGTGGTAGGGAAGCCCTCGGCATACTCGGTGGGCAGGCAGTAGGCATCCGCCTGTGCCAGCAGCTGAAGGATCGCATCGTGCGGCAGCGCACCCAGCGCATGGACCCGGCCGCCCAGTGCGGCCAGCGCAGCCTCCTCCGGGCCGGTGCCCGCCACAGCCAGCGTGCACCCCGGCAGGGCCTGCACAGCCTCGGCAAGGCGCAGCGCACCCTTTTCGGGGATGAGCCGCCCGATAAACGCAACGAGCTTTCCGTCCGCAGACAGCTGCAGCTTTTCGCGCCAGTTTACGGCACCCTCCGCATTAGCCAGCCTGTCCAGCTCAACGGGGTCCACAGCGTTGGGCAGGCGGCCCGCCGCCCGGATGCCGAAGGTCTGCAGCCAGCGGCAGACATCCCCGGACACGCCGTAGAAGGGGAACCCGCAGCGGCGGATGCTGCCGCAGGCAAGATGCTCATACACCCGGCCCAGCGCCCCGGTCAGCCCGCCGTGCATCATATAGCCGGTGGAGTGGTCGATGACCAGCGCCGGGATGCCGCGCCGCTTGCACTGGTGCGCAGCCCAGATGCTCTGGGGGTACATGCGGGTCTGAATGACCGCAAAGTCGATGTCCTGCGCCCACAGCGCATCGGCGGGGGCAAAGGGCTTCAGCACCGGGAAGCGCCCGCCCATGACCGGCCATGACGGCAGACGGAAAATCTCGATGCCGTCGGCATCGGTCTGCCGCGCGGGCAGGCCCGGCAGCGCCGCCGTAACAACAAGCGCCCTGTGACCGGCGGCAACGCACCGCCGCGCCAGATTCCATGTGTACCGCTCGACCCCGCCGGGGGTGGGGAGGTATTGGGTTGAGAAGAAGCAAATAACCATTACCGTTGGCCTTTTCAAAATAACAGATAAGAGATAAGAGATAATAAATACCGTGGAATTTTCGCCTGAAGGCGAAAACAAAATTTTTTCCGTGCCGCAAGGCGCGGCTTTTCCTTCTTTATTATTTCCTATTTTTTATTTGCAGGGCTTCACCTTGCAATAATCGCCAGCATACTATTCACCACCACGCCCGCCTGTACAAACGCGATTGCAATCGTCAGCTTGTCCTGCGCGGTGCCCTCATCGGGCACCGTGGCCAAGCGGCGGGGCAGGCAGGTCAACAGCAGCAGCGGCAGGATCGGCAAAAAGTACCGTCCCTGCAAGCCGTACAGCGTTTCATAGCGGATCGGTGTCCAGAGCAGACAGCCCGCCACCGTCAGCAGGCAGCAAAGCGCCGCCGCTGCGCAGCACCAGCCCCGGGCCCTGCCCGTTAGCAACTGCTTTGCGCCCTGCACCGGCAGGGCTGCGTAGGCCAGCAGCAGATACAGCACAGCGACCCAGCCCCAAGCCAGCTCCACCGTGTAATAGCTCAGGCTGCCGCCGACCAGCGTGCGGATATAGTGATCCCCGTTTTTGACAGCACTGCGCACAAACAGCAGCGCCGTGGATGCCGGGTGCCGCAGGATATATCCCGGCGTATAGGTCTCCTTGTCGCCAGCATCCACCGTGCTTTGGGTGGCGCGGGTGGCGCGGGCCGCCTCGACCTGCTCCGCAAGCGCTGTGCGGTCAAGCGGGATGCGGTCATCCATCGTGCCGACCTCAACGCCCAGCCCGGCAAACTGCTCCTGACAGCTGGGCAGGCTGAACAGCTGCTTGTACGCCTGCACCGCGCCGCCCTCAGCAAAATAGGGCAGGTAGGCATCTGCATTGCCCGCCGTCACATCGGTGCCGAACAGCACGAGCGATGCCTCGGTATAGAACGCCTGCGCGTCCGTGTAGGTGTTGGCCTTATCCGCTGCAAAAAGGAAGCTCTGTCCCAGCACGGCGGGGGTCACATCCTTCTCGCGCAGAGCCTGCACCCAGAAGTCCACCTCGCTCTTGGCGGGCGCGGCGTTATCCTCCACATAATAGTATAGCCGTTTTACATAGTTTTCCAGCGAGTTCTCGTTGATCTGTGCCTCATACTCCCAGTCGGCCGGTGTCGGCGTACCCTTGGCAGCGCGGTCACTGCCGGCCGGCTCGACCGCTGCGGCTGCAGGCTCCTGCACCGTACCGGTGCGCAGCGTGTCGGTCAGCAGGCCGCTGTTCAGCACCAGCGCCAGCAGCAGGCAGACAGCCAGATAGCCGCACTTTTTTGCCTTGGCATGGCGGCCCAGCCGCGCGGCGGGCACCAGCAGCAGCAGCGCTGCCAGCGGCAGATAGACGAGCTTGCCCGGGGCCAGCACCACGCCGCAGAGCAGCAGCGCCGCCAGCCGGGCAGGGGAGAGCGCCTTGCCCCGGTCGGGGCCGAAGGCTGCATCGAGCAGCAGCGCCGTAAAGGCAAAGCTGCACCCCAGCAGCGGGGCATCCCGGCTGAAGCTGGCCGCCAGATGCAGCGTCATCGGCAGCAGCGCTGCCGCCGTAAACACCCGCTTGCCGAAGGGCGCCGCCCTGACAGCCAGCGCCGCCAGTGCCGCAAAGAGCAACAGATTTGCCAGCCGGCCCAGCAGCAGCGCGGGGGCGAATCCCAGATGCAGCAGGTAGGCGAGAAAGACCGCCGCCGCGCTGGCCAGATAGAGCAGCGGGTTCTGGTCGGTCTGCAGCTCGTTGTACTCCTGATGGCTGTCAAACGGCTCCTCGGTCGTGGTCAAAAGCTGCGAGGTGAACGCCTCCCATGTAAACACGGTCGTGTTTTCGTTCTGCAGGTCGGCGTCCTCATCCCCCACACGGCGGAAGGTCGTTGTCGTGGGGACCCGGCCCATCCGCCATTCCTCGCGGGACAGATCATTGGCCCAGCGGCTGGCAAGGGTGAAGCTCTGGTTGATATGGTATTTTTCATCCGGTGCGGCATAGGGCGGCAGCACAAAGCTGTACAGCAGCCCAAAGCCCAGCACCAGCACAAACACAAGGCGGTGCAGCGCCAGTTTTTTGCCAAGCACTGCCCAGACGGCGAACGCCGCCAGCACGGCAGCAAGGCCCGCCACAAGCAGGAAAAACCGCGTCAGATAGCCGCCGATGCGCTGGTAGGTGATCTGCATCGCCATCGTGCCGTCCACAGCGCGGCCGCTGACCGACATCTGCTCTTTCCAGAGTGCCACGCCATCGCTGTGGCCCACAGCAAGGATCGCATCGGTCGTGTAATGGGGCGTAACGGTCAGCCGGTAGCGGCGGCCCTCCCGGCCGGTCACTGCCGGGTCCAGCCCCAGAGTCGTATACTGGTCAGGCACAATATAGTCCATCGTACCGACCGAGCGGGACAGCTCTGCGCCGGTATCAGCGTCATAGAGCACCACCTCCAGCGCACCGCTGGGCTGCTCCCCGGGCAGATAAAACTCCAGCCCGATGGTCAGCAGATCCTTGTCGTAGGTGAACACCTGCTCGGCGGTCTCGCCGTCATGGATCAGCTCTGCGCGCAGAAAATCTGTAATGATCTCGCTGCGGCCCTTCGTCACCTGCGGGCGCACCTCGGCCAGCCAGAGCAGCACCACCGCTGCCAGCAGCACAATGAGCGTTGCCAGCGCGGCCAGCAGGGGGGTATATTTTTTTTGTTTTGGATTTTTCATGCAATCTCCCGCAAATGCGAAATCACAACGCCGCGCCGAACGCCTTTTCCACTGCAGCCTTCCAGCGTCCATCGCTGCGCAAAATTTTCTCGACCGCGCCGCGCACGGCACCTTCGCCGCCGCGCTGGGGGCAGATATAATCTGCGCGTGCCTTTACCTCCTCGGCAGCGTCCGCCGGGCAGGCCACAAAGCCGCACAGCGCCATAGCCGCCAGATCGTTAAGGTCATCGCCGCAGTAGGCGGTCTGCGCCCGGGTATAGCCGTTTTCCGCCATAAACGCCTGCAGAAATACGGCTTTCTGCCCGACATTCTGGTATACATCGGTAATTTTCAAATCGGCGGCGCGGCGGCGGACGGCCTCGCTCTGCCGCCCGGTGCAGATCATCACGCGGATGCCTGCCGTGCGGGCCAGCACCAGCCCGGCACCGTCCTTGATGGCAAACTTCTTCATCTCATTGCCGGTGGCATCGTAGTAAACGCCGCCATCGGTCATCGTGCCGTCCACATCCAGCACCAGCAAGCGTATCATAGTCAGGCCCTCTCATACTCACTGGGGGTGATGAACGCCACCGGCAGCCCCGCCGCACGGATAGCACCGGCCATCTGGGCGTTGTAGGCCGCGCCGCGGCCTGTGTGGGTGTGCAGGCCCGCATCGGCATAGGCCGCCGTGCCCGTTCGGTAGCCATCGGCACCGGCCAGCAGCACACCCGCCGCGCCGCACTGGCGCAGCAGCCGCAGCAGCATCAGCACACTGTTGCCGCCCTGCGCATCGGTGGCGGAAAGCCGGTCATAATTCACAACAGCGGCATCCTTATCAGCGCGCAGGTTGCTGGTCAGGATCAGCGGGCAGGGGTAGGCTGCGGCCTCATCAAAGCGTTTTGCGTTGGTGAAGAAGGCGTAGTCCGGCCGCATAAAGTCCGGCACAAAGTTGGCAGATACTGTCACATCGGCAGCGGCAGCCGCCACAGCGGCACGGCCTGCCTCTGCAGCAAGGCTGGCACCGGGGGCCAGCACCAGCACCGTCTTGCCCGCAAAGGCAGCCTGCAGGGCCGCCAGCGCGGCGGTATCATCGGTGCGGCGGTTCTTGTACTCGGTGTACAGGGCATCGGCGTAGGCCGCATCAAACACCGTCTTTTTGCCGGGCGCAATATCCGCCAGAATATGGTTGATGTCCCGGTTGGTCAGATCGCCCTTGCCGAGGTAATGCTCGGCGTAGTTGCGGTGCAGATTGAACTTGGCCGACAGGAAATACGCCGGTGTATAGCCCCATGCGCACTCCCCCTTGATGGGCGCAATGTGATCCTGAATGGCGTCCATCAGATCGTCAATGTTGTAGTGGCTGCCGAAATACTCGTTCATATAATCGGCGATCAGCTCGATCGGCAGGTTGCCGGGGATACGGCCCATGCCCATCAGGCTGCCGTCCACAGCCAGATCACGGCGCAGGTGCTTATCCAAAAACTCCTGCGCCAGACAGAAGCTCAGGGCCATATTTTCATGCAGGTGCAGCGCAAGGCGGATGTCCGGGGCCAAATTATGATCCGCCATGCTGACGATGCGCTCCAGATCGCGGCGGCGCATGCTGCCAAAGGTATCTACAATGGAGAACTGCCACGGGTGGATAGCGTTGACCTGCTCAAAGATCCAGAGCAGCTCCTTATCGCTGTAGCCCATGATGTTGATGGGGTTGATGGAGACCTTGTAGCCCAACTCCTTGATGCGGCGGGCAAAATCCATGCCGTCTTTAATGTCGTAATCGTGCGCGGTGATGCGGATGATCTCGATGCCGTGTCCATCATAGGGGGACAGCTTTTCGATGTCGTAGTTGGAGCGCATCGCCATGCCGGAGTACATCGTGCGGCCGCGCTGGCTCTCATCAGGCAGCAGGCGGTTCAGCTCCTCGATGGTGTTGCAGACCGTGACATCGGGATCGTAGCCGTCCACATTGCGCAAAAAGCCCACCTCGACCACATCAACGCCCGCGCGGGTCAGCGTCTGGATGATGCGGCGGGCGGAGCCGAAGCCCCACTGCCAGCTATTGACATAGCCGCCGTCGCGCAGGGTGCAGTCCAGCAGTTTGATATCAGCCATGCTGCTTCTCCTTCAGAATTTCATTTACCAGCGCCAGATCCTTGGGCGTATCCACACTGACCGTCTTGTACGGGCTGACGATGGCATGCACCTTATGTCCATTCTCGATAAAGCGCATCATGTCGTTTTCCTCGGCCTTTTCCAGAATAGATTTCGGCGTATCATGGTAAAATTTCAGTGCCTGCTTGCTGTACAGCTGGATGCCGGTGACCTTCTCATACTCAAAATCCAGCGTGCCCTTCGGGTAGGGGATGGGGCTGCGGGAGATCAGCAGGATCTCCCGCGCGGCGTTGGTCACGACCTTCTGGTTGGAAAAATCAATGACATCAGCCGGGTGCTCCATAATATTGGTCAGCACAGCGACATAATAAGGGTCATCGGGCAGGGTGCCGGGCAGAATCAGGTCAAAGGCAGCCGGGTTCACCAGCGGCTCATCACCCATCAGCTGCAGATACAGGTCGGCATCCTCCACGGTGCTGACCTCCCAGATTCGGCCGGTGGGGGTGTCGTGGTCGGGACTGGTCATCAGATATTTCATATCATACTTCTTGCAGGCCTCGGCAATGCGGTCATCGTCGGTGGCAATCAGCACATCGTCCAGCTTCGGGCAGCCCTTGGCGGCCTTGTACACCCACCAGATCATCGGCTTGCCCAGCACATCGGCCAGCGGCTTGCCCGGCATCCGGGTACTCGCATACCGCGCCGGGATCACAGCGATTGTTTTCATGTTTGTACCTCGCTTACACGGCGGCCCGAACAGCCGCCTCTATCGTTTGGCATACGCCGTCAAAGCGGCGGTCTATGTCCAAATTGGTGAACCGCAGAACCCTGATATGGTTCTGTGCGAAAAACTCTGTGCGCAGACTGTCGGTCTGCTGTTGCTCGGGCGTGTAATGCTGTGCCCCGTCCAGCTCGATGACAAGCCTTGCTTTTGCACAGTAGAAATCAGCGATATAGCCGCCGATGGGCTTTTGGCGTTGGAAGCGCGGGGTGAAGGTGCGGAGAAAGCAATACCACAATTTACGCTCCCATGGGGTCATATCTCTGCGAAGCTGCTTTGCCAGCGGTACGTTTTTTCGATTGTAGTAAAGCATTGCACATATCCTTTCACGGGTGCCTTTGGGAAGTTTCTCTCCCTCCGGCGCTCCGCGCCACCTCCCTCGCAGAGGGAGGCAAGGCGCCTTGGCCCCCTCTGTGAGGGGGCTCCGCCCGCAGGCGGTGGGGGAGAGAACCTCCCGGCCGGATGCCGTTTTCCCCGCGCATCAGACCAGTTTCCTCGCTTCGTCCAGCGTCAGCAGGATTTTTTCTTCGGCGGCGGTAAAGCCGCGCAAAACGAAGCTCTGTACCGTTACGGCGCGGGCAAAGGTAAACGGCAGGCAAAAGTTCAGCACCTCGCTGGGCATCGTGCGCTCAAGCACGACCGCCTCGGGGAAAAGCGCCTGATAATCGGTCGCATCGCGCGGGTGCGTCTTGATAAACAGCGGCCCGGCAGCATATTTTGCCGCCACCGCCTTGAACATCGCGTCCTGCTGTCCCTGAGTCATCAGGCCGTCCGCCACAAAGCTGCGGGGCAGCAAAAGTGTGGCGCCATCGGCCTTTTCCGGCAGGGGCCGGGTCAAAAATACGCGGCGCACCATTGCTTTTTCGTCCTCGGTCAGGCTTTCCAACAGTTTGGCCTTGCTGTCCGTCACCATGTGGTCAGCGGCAAACAGCGTACACTTCGCGGCGTCCTCACTCTCGACGCAGCGGCACCACGGGCTGTCACCCCAGTAGAGGTAGCCTTTTCCGCGCTGCTTCGCGGCGAAATCGGCCGCCGCGCGCTGGTCGGTCACCAGATGCTGGTCAGGGCCGAGCGTACTGCCGAAGGTATCCTCACAGAGGATATACCCGGCGCGGCAGTCCTGCAGGTAGCGGCCCAGTACGCTCCAATCGTTGTGGATGTAGACATTTTCATACGCTGTACGGTCAAATTTCCATCCGCACAGCTTTTCAAACGCCCGGGCGGCCCGCTGGTGGGCAAAGAGGCCGGTCACAGTGCCGGGCCACTTTGTCTCCTCGACAATGACCGTCTTGACAACACCGGTCGCGTCCAGCCGGGCCGCCAGCGCGGCGGTGTCGGGCACAGACGCGGAAAGCACCATCGTATGCGGCCCATTTTCACAGGCGCAGCGCCCGGCCCGCAGCAGATCAACAAGCACCTGATAGGCCGTGTGGCAGATGTACAAATTCGGTTTCATGGCTTACTCCTGCACGAGCTTGACGGGCGGGAAGTGGATGCGTCCCCAGCCGGACGCCCATTCAGGCATCGTCAGGTCGCTGTTGGTCACTTCAAAGGCGAACTCGGTCACCGGCTTGTCCAGACAGACCGCATGGGCCAGCGCGCCATCAAAAATATCGAGATAGAAGAAATACTGTCCCTCACCCAGCAGGCTCGGGTCAAATTCAAACACCGAGGTGTAGAGCTTGCCCGGCTCGGCGGGGCCGAGGTCGACCGGGTGGGTGATGCCCACGGGGGAGGAGTCCCGCGCGTGGAGGTTCATCTTCATGTGGATGCCTGCAAACGGCTCCGACACGCGCCATGTGATCTTGACGCGCATCTTCTCGGTGTCCGCAAAGACGCTGGACTCCTTATCCACAAAGTCGAGCGTTTCCAGCCGGAACCGCTTACCGGCGCTGCCGGTCATGCGGGCAACATCGGCCAGGTCGTAGTGGACCACATTCACATCGGTCGTGTCCATATAGACGGCAATCGCCTGCTCCACATCTCCGTCAAAGATGACCTTGCCCTTGTCCAGCACGACACAGCGGCTGCAGAGCTGGCGGATGGTGGACATATTGTGGCTGACATACAGCACCGTGCGGCCGTCCTGATTGGCGACATCGCTCATCTTGCCGAGGCATTTCTGCTGGAACTTCATATCGCCGACCGCCAGCACCTCGTCCATGACCATGATCTCGCTGTCAAGGTGGGCGGCCACGGCAAAGGCCAGCTTGACAAACATACCGCTGGAATAGCGCTTGACCGGCGTGTCGATAAAGTCGCCGCACTCGGAAAATTCGATGATCTGCGGCAGCTTTGCGTCAATCTCGGCCTTGGTCATGCCCAGAATCGCGCCGTTCATATAGATATTCTCGCGGCCGGTCATCTCATTGTTGAAGCCGGTGCCGACCTCCAGCATCGATGCCACGCGGCCGCGGATTCTGATCTCGCCCTCGGTGGGGGCCGTGATGCGGGACAGCAGCTTGAGCAGGGTCGATTTTCCCGCGCCATTGCGGCCAATGATGCCCAGTGCCTCCCCCTGATAGACCGTCAGATCCACGCCGTTCAGCGCCATAAAGGTTTGCCCAAACAGCCGCTGGTCGGTGCCGATGACAGTGTTCGGGTCCTCCTTGCCGCGCACGCGCGCCCACCAGCTCTGCAGGTCGTGCGTCAGCGTGCCGCCGCCGATCTGGCCGAGTTTGTATTGCTTTTTCAGCCCTGTAACCTCAATGACAGGGCGTTTTTCGGTTGTAGACATAATACGCCCTCCCTCAGACGGTATCCATAAAGGTTTTTTCGATGCGGCTGAACAGCACGACACCCAGCACCAGCGCGGCGGCGGTGAACACCAGACTGTACACGATGCCGAACATCGTGACCGTGCCGGTGCCTAAGGTCGCCATGCGGAAGATCTCGATCGGGGAGGTCATGGGGTTCAGCTGGACCAGCACACGCAGCCGGGGGCTGGCGTCCAGCATCGACAGCGGGTAGACAACGGGGGAGGCGTACATCCAAAGCTGCACGCCGAAGCCCACGGCAATGGCAAGGTCGCGGTATTTTGTCGTCAGCGAGGATACGATGATGCCGACACCGAGGCCGAGCAGCATGACCTCCAGAATGACAAAGGGCACCGCCAGCACCCACAGCGTAAAGGCCACACCGCTGCCGGTGGCAAAAAACCACACCCAGAAAAGCAGGTACATCGCCGCCTGAATCCCAAAGTTGATCAGGCTGGTCAGCACCTGACTGACCGGCATCGTCAGGCGGGGGAAGTAGACCTTGCCGAAGATCTGCGAGTTCGTCACAAAGGTGTTGGCCGTGTTGTTGACGCAGTTTGCAAAAAAAGTCCAGACCGTGTTGCCCGCCATGTAGAACAAAAAGCCGGGCACGCCATCGGTAGGCATGTTGGCCATGCCGCCGAACACGATATTGAAGATGACCGTCGTGATGAGAGGGTTCAGGATGATCCACGCAGGGCCGAGGATCGTCTGCTTATACAGCACGGTAAAGTTGCGCTTGACAAACATCGTAATCAGGTCGCGGTAACGCCAGAGCTCCTGCAGATCAATGTCGAACCAGCCGGTCCTGGGGCGTATAACAGTGGTCCAGCCCTCCTCGGCCGGGCGGGTGGTTTGCAAATTTTCAGCCATAAAAATACCTGTTCCTTGTGTGTATGATCGTGTTTGCACAGTTATCCATAATAATAGTGGTATTTTACCACATTTCGCGCAAAGAATCAACTTGCAGCGGCGTTTATAATAACAGCAGCATATAGTTACGCGGTGAAAGGCAAACGGGCGTTTCCCGCAAGGCTGCGGGCCGCACATGTGCGGCCTCTACAGGCAGCAAGAAAGCGGCCTACCGAAAATCCATCGGCAGGCCGCTTTTATACATGCACTATTTTACAGCACCTTCGACAGGAAGGCCTTCAATCTCTCGTTTTCGGGGTTGGCAAAGAATTCCTGCGGGGCCTTATCGACCTTGACGATGCCCTCATCAATAAAGATGATGCGGTTGGCAACCTCGCGGGCAAAGCCCATCTCATGGGTGACACAGACCATCGTCATGCCGCCGCGCGCCAGCTCCTTCATCAGCTCCAGCACCTCGCCGACCATCTCGGGGTCCAGCGCACTGGTCGGCTCGTCAAACAGCAGCACATCGGGGTTCATCGCCAGCGCGCGCACAATGGCAATGCGCTGCTTCTGGCCGCCGGACAGCATATTGGGGTAGGTGTCTGCCTTGTCGGCCAGACCGATGCGGTCAAGCAGCTCCAACGCCTTTTTATCGGCCTCGCTCTGCTTCATCAGCCCCAGACGCACCGGTGCCAGCGTGATATTCTTCTTCACCGTCAGGTGGGGGAAGAGGTTGAAATGCTGGAACACCATGCCCATCTTCCGGCGCACATGGTCAATGTCGTGGTCGGTGACTTCCTTGCCGTTGAAGATGATGTGCCCGCCGTCCGGCTCCTCCAGACGGTTCAGGCAGCGCAGAAAGGTAGATTTTCCGCAGCCGGAGGGGCCGACCAGCACAACACAGTCGCCCTTGTTGATCGTCAGATCCACGCCCTTCAGCACCTGAAGGCCGCCGTAGTTCTTCTGCAGTCCTTTAACGTCTATCACTTTGCGCCAGCCTCCTCTCAAATTTTGCAAGCAGCGCGCTGAACAGCATGACCAGCACCAGATAGGTCGCAGCAACGCCGAGCAGCGGGAACATGGCCTCATAGGTACGGTTCATGATGCCCTGCGCGGCATACAGCAGCTCCTTACCACCGATGACCGTGATCAGCGAGGAGTCCTTCAGCAGCATGATGAACTCATTGCCCAGCGCAGGCAGGATGGAGCGGATAGCCTGCGGGATGATGATCTCAAACATCGTGGTCATATAGTTGAGACCAAGGCTGCGGCCCGCCTCCATCTGGCCGGGATCGACCGCCATCAGACCGCCGCGGATGATCTCCGACACATACGCGCCGGAGTTGATGCCCAGCGCCAGCGCGCCAACCATCGTGAAGTTGCGGCTGCTGGCAAAGATGACCATGCTCATGATAAGCAGCTGCACCATCATGGGCGTGCCGCGGATGACCGTGACATACACCTGCGCCACTGCGTTGAAAATTCCCAGAATCGGGTTGCGGTGGTGGGGCTTCTGCTGGGCATAGCCCACGCGGATCATGGCAACGATGGCACCCAGCACAACGCCCAGCACCAGCGCAATGGCCGTGACCAGCAGGGTCGTGCCAACGCCCTTGATATACTGCTGCCACCGGTCCGCATACAAAAATGCCTGATAGAATTTTACGAAGAAGTCCTGGCCGAAGCTCAGCTGCTGGCCGCTTTTGGCCAGCTCCGAGAGCGCTTCAAACTGCGCCTCCATCCGCAACACAACCTTTCTTTTGGGGCCGCCCCTACAGAGCGGCAATGTTTTAACACGATATTGCTGATTATACCATACTTATGGGAAAAATCACAGCATAATAAAAGAAAAGCGCGCCGGGTTCCGGCGTGCCTTTCGGTAAGGTACAAAGCGCTTATTCAGCGGTGATGTACTTGCCCACAATGGCCTGCAGGGTGCCGTCAGCCTCGAGCTCCTCGAGCGCGCCGTTGATGGCATTCAGCAGCTCCGTGTTGCCCTTGGCAACACCGATGGCGTAATCCTCCTGCGCATAAGCGGTGTCGAGGATCTTCAGGCCGGGGTTGGCCTTCACGAACTCCTTGGCGGGAGCGTTGTCAATGACCACGGCATCGACCTGACCGTTGACCAGTGCCTGCACGGCAGTCAAACCGCTGTCATAGGGGGTGACATGATCGTCACCGAAATCATCGGAGCAGTAGATGTAGCCGGTGGTGCCGCGCTGGGTGCCGATCATCTTATCGGCCAGATCATCGGGAGAGGCAATGGGGGAGTCCTCCTTGACGATGATGGACTGGATGCCCTCAGCGTAGGTGTCGGAGAAGTCCATGACCTTCAGGCGCTCATCGGTGACGGTGACGCCGGCCATGACCATGTCGCTCTTGCCGTTCTGGGCGGCCAGCAGGGCTGCGTCAAAGTCCATGTCATCGACCTGCAGCTCCAGACCGAGCTTCTCAGCGACAGCGGCGGCGACATCAATGTCGATGCCCTCCAATTCACCGCTGTCGGTCGTCGTCTCATACGGGGGGAACTCAGCGTTGGTGGACATCGTCAGCTTACCGGCGTTGACAGTGGTCAGCTCGGCAGCCTCGGCGCCAGCCTCAGAGGTGGCCTCCCCGCTGGAGACAGCCTCGGAAGAAGTGGCCTCGCTGGAAACAGCATCGGTGGAAGCAGAACCGCCGCAGGCGGCCAGACTCAGCATCATAGCGGAGCTGAGCATCAGAGCAGTAATCTTTTTCATGATGATCTCCTCATTCATTGTATCTCAATGTTTGTACCTTCCCAAGCCCTCACTTGGTTGATGTATACAGTATAACTGCATAAATATGTAAAGTCAATGTATATTTAATAACTTCGGCGTTTTATATGGGCAGGGCAGGGGAGCGGAAAGTTTTTTGTGCAAACTGGCGGAGGTATGTATGTAGGGCTGGGAATCAAAGCATCCAAAAATTTCCTCTTGACTTCAAAACGCACTTGTGCTATAAATATCTTAACTTCATCCTGTACAAAGCCATGAGGCAGACAAACGGGATGCGGTGTCCTGTACAAGAGAGAACCGCCGCGGATTTTCCGCGTGGTGCAAGCGGTTTTACAGCGGCCCGCAACCTTACCACTGCCGAGCGCGGGGGCGAACCTCCGCCGGGTACGGCCCGTTACAGCCGGCTTGAGCGGCGCTTTCCTTATATTAAAGCAAGGCGCAATTTGGGTGGAACCGTGGAGCTTTTCAATGCTTCATCCCTTGTATGTCGTAAGGGATGGAGCATTTTTTGTTTGCAGCTATGCAAAAGGAGCGTACAACCATGAAGATTATCTACAAGGACGGCACCGTTGCCGAGTGCCCGCAGGAAGAAGAACTGCACGTTCTGCGCCACACGGCAGCCCACATTATGGCTCAGGCCATCAAGCGCCTCTACCCGCAGGCGGACTTTGCTTTTGGCCCCGCGACCGAGAACGGCTTCTTCTACGATGTTGATCTGGGCGACACCAAGCTCAGCGATGAGGATCTGGCCAACATCGAGAAAGAGATGAAGAAGATCACCAAGGAGAATCTTCCTCTCAAGCCGTTCATCCTGCCGCGTGATGAGGCTGTCAAGCTGATGGAGGAGCGTCAGGAGCATTACAAGATCGAGCATATCGCCGACCTCGCTGACGAGACCGAGTTCAGCTTCTATCAGCAGGGCGAGTATGTTGACATGTGCATCGGACCCCACCTGTGCTACACCAAGGCACTCAAGGCCTTCAAGATCACCCAGCAGTCCGGCGCTTACTGGAAGAACGACAAAGAGAACAAGATGCTGACCCGCATCAACGGCGTTGCCTTCCGCAATCAGGAGGAGCTGGACGCCTGGGAGAAGCAGCAGCAGGAGGCCCGTGAGCGCGACCACCGCAAGATCGGCAAGGAGATGCGTCTGTTTATGACCGACGACCTTGTCGGCCGCGGTCTGCCGATGTTCCTGCCCAACGGCTACACCGTCTGGCAGCAGCTGGAGGAGTATATCAAGGGCAAGGAGCGCGAGCGCGGCTACCTGCATGTCATGACCCCCTGCATCGGCACCGTGAACCTGTACAAGACCTCCGGTCACTGGGATCACTACCGCGAGAACATGTTCCCCGCCATGGAGATGGAGGGTGAGAGCTATGTTCTGCGCCCGATGAACTGCCCCCACCACATGATGATCTACGCCAACCAGCCGCACAGCTACCGCCAGCTGCCCATCCGCATCGGCGAGATCGCCCATGACTTCCGCTATGAGTCCTCCGGCACGCTGAAGGGCATCGAGCGCGGCCGTCACTTCTGCCAGAATGACGCCCACCTGTTCTGCACGCCGGAGCAGATCAAGAGCGAGGTCTCCGATGTCTGCAACCTGATCTTTGATGTCTACAAGGACTTCAACATCACCGACTACCGCTGCGTGCTGTCCCTGCGTGACCCCGCCGACAAGAAGAAGTACCATGACGATGACGCCATGTGGAACCATGCCGAAAACGCCCTGCGCGAGGTGCTGACCGAGCTGGGCATCCACTTCACCGAGGAGATCGGCGAGGCCGCCTTCTACGGCCCGAAGCTGGATGTCAATGTCAAGCCCGCTGTCGGTGCCGAGTACACGCTGTCCACCTGCCAGCTGGACTTCTGCCTGCCCGCCAAGTTCCACCTGACCTATGTGGACAAGGACGGCAGCGAAAAGACCCCCGTTGTGCTGCACCGCGCGATCCTTGGCTCTCTCGACCGCTTTATGGCTTACCTGATTGAGGAGACTAAGGGCCGTTTCCCGACCTGGCTGGCCCCCACGCAGGTCAAGGTGCTGCCTGTCAGCGAAAAGACGCTGGACTACGCGAAGGATGTCACCGCCAAGCTGCAGGCTGCCGGTGTCCGCGTTGTGCTGGACGAATCCAACGAGAAGATCGGCTACAAGATCCGTCAGGCCCAGCAGGTCGACCGTGTGCCCTACATGCTGGTGCTGGGCGCCAAGGAGGTCGAGGCCAACAACATCAGCGTGCGTGACCGCAAGGGCGACACCACCACGATGGAGCTGGACGCCTTCATTGCTCAGGTCGTTGACGAGATCAAAACCCGCAAGAACAATAGCTGAGTAAGCTGAAACAATAACCCCGCCGCCACCCTGAAAGCAAGGGATGGCGGCGGGGTTTGTTTTTGGTGCCAGCTGTTTACCCGCCCGCTGCCCGGCGCGCCTTTCGGCGATACGCTGTCGGGCCGCAGCCGTAGACCTGTCGGAACGACCGGGCAAAGTAGCTGCCGTCCTGAAAGCCGCACTGCCCGGCGATCTCGGTCACGCTCAGACCGGTGCCGCACAAAAGCTCTGCTGCACGCTGGGCGCGCCGGTCCCGCAGATACTGGTTCGGCGTTGTACCGATCATATCATGGAAGCACCGCAGACACTCACTGGCGCTGATGGAGGCGCTGGCCGCGATTTGATCGACCGAGACATCCTCGGCGTAGTGATCCTGAATATACTGGAGCATCCGCTTGATGCGGTCGGCACTGCGCAGCGCCTTTTTGGGGATAGGCCGGGCGGACGGCGCATGGGTCACCAGCTGCCAGATCATCTCCGACAGGGCTGCCCGCGCCTTGAACTCATAGCCCGGCACCTCATTGACGACGGCGCGGTAGGCCCGCTCCATTGCCTCCAGCGCCTGCCGCTGCCACGGGATCTCCCGGTGCAGCACCGCGCAGGGGCGGGTAGGGTCGGTCAGCAGCGGCTGCAGATACTTCTGCCAGAACACACTGTCGGCGCTGCCGCCCACCAGCCGCGGGTGAAACACCATGCTGCGCAGCCTGCAGGGGACGGCCGATACCTGCCAGTCGGCATGCAGCACCCCTGCATTGATAAAAATACCGTCACCGACCGGCAGCGCGCACTTTTCGCCGCCTGCCGCGGCCAGCACCGTGCCCTCGGTCACGACCAGCACCTCCAGATCCTCATGCCAGTGCCATGGCACCGGGTCGATCTCAAGCTGATCATGGTAGCATGCGACCGGAAACGCCGCCGTGCCGTGGGCGTTCAGCTCACGCCCGTTTTCGTCCAGCTCTGTGCAGCAGGGGCTAAGCGCCATCTCAATTACCTCCATTTTGACGGAATTGTACCGGAATTCCGGCGGATTTCTTGCATTATTCCGCCTCTTTTGATGGTATAATCATAGTGTTCTGATTTCAAATTGTCAAGAGGTATTTGTATGGTTTCTTTGCTTTTACCGGTCATCTATCTGGCGTTCATCAGCCTTGGTCTGCCGGATGCCCTGCTGGGCGCGGCGTGGCCCACCATGTACCCCCAGCTTGGGGCGGGTGTCTCCTGGGCGGGTATCGTCTCGATGATCATCTCCGCCGGGACCATCGTGTCCAGCCTTGCAAGCGAGCGGCTCAACACCCGCCTCGGCACCGGGCGGGTCACGGCGCTGAGCGTGGCCACCACCGCCGTGGCACTGCTCGGCTTTTCCACCTGCACAGAGTTCTGGCAGCTCTGCCTGTGGGGCATCCCCTACGGGCTGGGTGCCGGCAGCGTAGACGCCGCGCTGAACAACTATGTGGCCCTGCACTATGAGAGCCGCCACATGAGCTGGCTCCACTGCATGTGGGGCATCGGCGCTGCGGGCGGCCCGGTCATCATGGGCTGGGCGCTGGCGGGCAGCACTTGGCAGAGCGGCTACCGCATCATCTCGATTCTGCAAATCGTCCTGACGGCTGTGCTGATATTCAGCCTGCCGCTGTGGCAGACCCCCGCCGATGCCGGGGCAGGGGAGGACTTTACCCCCGAGCATCGCACCTTTCCGCAGCTGATGAAAGTACCCGGCGTGCCGGAGGTGATGTGCTGCTTCGCGCTCTACTCGGGCGTTGAGACGGTCACCGGGATGTGGGCTGCCAGCTACTGCACGCTGGTACGCGGTTTGGATGCCAACACCGCCGCCAGCTGGGCAAGCCTGTTCTATCTGGGCATCACAGGCGGCCGGTTTTTGAGCGGGTTCCTGACGATACGGTTCACAGACCACCAGATGATCCGCCTGGGGCAGGCACTCATCGCCGTGGGTATTGCGCTGCTGCTTCTGCCGGGCAGCGCTGCGCTGCCGGTGGGTCTTGTGGTCATCGGGCTGGGCTGCGCGCCTATCTACCCCTGCATCATTCACGAGACTCCGTCCAACTTCGGCCGCAGCCTGAGCATGTCCATGACCGGCATCCAGATGGCTGCCGCCTACACCGGCACCACCTTCCTCTCGCCGTTTTTCGGCGTTCTGGCGCAGAATATCACGATGCAGCTCTACCCGTGGGCGCTGCTCGCCATGCTGGTACTGATGTTTATCCTGTCGGAGCAGCTGCATAAAAAGACAGCCGCGAGGCGGGCAAAGAACTCCTAAGCCTTCCTCCCTCGGGGGAAGGTGGCCCCGCAGGGCCGGATGAGGGGCGCGTGTTCCTGACAACCCTCTGTTGGGCAATAATGGCAAGGCCGCCCCTCATCAGTCCGCTTCGCGGACAGCTTCCCCCAAGGGGGAAGCCTTTTTCCATTTATTTTTCCCACCCACTGTTATTTTCCTGTCGAATCCTGTATAATGAGTAAAAAGAGGAGGCGATACCATGCAAAAATGCAGTCTGTGCGGCGGGCGGGTCATCAATGGCCGTTGTGAGGATTGCGGCCTGCCCATCCCACCCGAACACACCTACACCCTGCGGGGCGAAAGCGCCCACTACCACCGCGTCAATGACGAGGATGTGCTTCATCGGGCGCGGCCCCGCGGCAGCCGCCCCAAGGTGGACGGCTACGACGAGGAAGAGCGCACCGCCCATGTACACGAGAGCGGCAGCGACCGCCACGCAGCACCGCGCCCCGCGGTGCGCACGGCCCGGGTGGAGCACCACATCGAGGCACCCTCCAGACGCAGCCGCAGTGCCAATGTCGCGTGGCTTATCATCGTTGTGGCGCTGTTTTTGATTTTGCCCATGCTGCAGGTCCTGCTGCAGCGTGAAATCGGTTCCTCGGTTTCCGAGCCCGTTCCCGAATTCTCCGAAGAACAGGCCATAGAGGCCGACAGCAACGCCTATGACGACCTGCGCGGCACTGTACCCGCCGCTGGTGCGAACTGGGACGGCGACCTAACGGCGGGCCTGTACACCGTAGGGCAGGATCTGCCCGAGGGCACCTACACCATCCAGTGTGCCGAGAGCAATACATCCATTGACCTGCACATCGTCAGCGATGAGTACGGTGTTGAAATCTACGAGGACCTGTCCACAAACGGCTATGACACCAGCGACAGTGAGCGGGACGATGTGTCGCTGCCGGCAGGCACTGTGCTGTTTCTGAGCGGCAATGGCACACTGTACTTCCACAGCAGCAACGCCCAGGTCGATGCGCTGCCCGCTGAGACCGCCCCCAATCCGGTGGTCGGCGATGCGGCATACACCCTCAGTGACAGCGATGAGAGCCTGTATCTTCTGGTAGGGGAGGACATTGAGCCGGGTGTCTACGATGTGACCTGCACGGCGGGCACCGGATATTTTTCCTTCGTCCTGCCGATGGAGAACACCCGCACAATGTACTGCAGCGCATGGCTCTACGGCGACCCCGACTATGTCGATACGCTCCGCCACATCACCCTGACCGAGGACACCGAGGTCACGCTCTCCAACTACAGTGATATGGATTTTACCGTGACGCTGACCCCCAGTGAAACGGTGTATGTGCATGAATAAAAAAACGGCCACTCAAAAATGAGTGGTCGATTTTTTTATTGCGTTGCAGGGGCCGGACCTGTCCGACCCTGCCGTGCGGTGGAAATCACACCTTCTGCCGCAATTTCTCCGCTTCTTCCTCCGTCAGCTCCCGCCATTGGCCGGGGGCCAGTGCGGCATCCAGCGCCACACCGCCGATGCTCCGGCGGTGCAGGGCATTCACACCCGCGCCGTAGACGCCGAACATCCGCTTGATCTGGTGGTACACCCCCTGCCGCAGCGTCACAAGAACGGTTTTGCCGTCATCGGTCAGCGGCTCTGCCCCTGCCGGGGCCATCGTCTCACCGTCCGCAAGCGTAACGCCTGCGGCAAAGCCGCGGCGCATCTCCTCGGTCAGTGCTGTGTCGAGTGTAACAACATATTGCTTTTCAACATGATGTGCGGGGGAGAGGATGTCGTGCGCCAGCGCGCCGTCATCGGTCAGCAGCACAAAGCCGGTGCTGGTCTTATCCAGCCGCCCGGCCGGGAAAAGCGCCCGCCGGGGAAAGTCCGCCGCCACAAGGTCTACCACCGTGGTATCCCGCTTGTCCCGGCTTGCGCTCACGACCCCCTCAGGCTTGTTCAGCATGATATAGACAAACGCCTGATATGCGCCCGCCAGCGGCGTGCCGTCCAGCGCAACCTCGGCCGTATGCTCGTCAAGCTGGGTGTCCGCCTTGCGGCAGACCATGCCCCCCACCATGACGCGGCCCTTTGTCACGGCCTTGCGGCTTTCACTGCGGGTCATACCGGTGCGCTCGGCCAGGTACTTATCCAGCCGCATCATGCTTCATGCTCCTGCGTGATGGCTGCCGTTTTGCCGCGCGTGACCTTGATAAGGTCAGCGGGTGCGCACTCAATCTGGGTGCCGATGCGCCCGCCCGACACAAGGATCGTCTGCTGGTTCAGGCAGCTCTCATCATACACCGTCACAAACTGCTTTTTCATGCCCACAGGGCTGCAGCCGCCGCGGATATACCCGGTGACCTTGTTGATGTCCGCCACATGGATCATCGCCACGCTCTTGACACCGGCGGCTTTGGCGGCCTTTTTCAGGTCCAGCTCCGCCAGAACCGGCACGACAAAGACATAGTAGCTGTGGTCAGCGCCCTGTGTGACCAGCGTTTTAAAGACCCGCGCCGGGTCCTGCCCGGTCAGGCGCGCCACATTGGCGCCATCCACAGCCTGCCCTTCCTCATGAGGGTATTCATGCGCCGTGTAGGCGACCTTTGCCCGCTCAAGCATCCGCATTGCGTTGGTTTTTGCTTCTTTTGCCATATCTGAAAACCTCTTTATCTTTTCTTTGCCTTCCCCCTTGGGGAAAGGTGGCCCCGCAGGGCCGGATGAGGGGCGCGTGTTCCTGGCAACCCTCTGTTGGGCAATAATGGCAAGACCGCCCCTCATCAGTCCGCTTCGCGGACAGCTTCCCCCAAGGGGGAAGCCTTTGCGTTCCTATTATATAACCCCTAAACAATTTCCGCAAGGGGGCTTGACTTTAGCGCTTTAGAGTGTTAGAATGGCGGCATTGACAAAAACACCTGCGTGTAAGACAATAGAAACAGAAAAGACAGGAGTATACCACCATGATTATCGTACTGAAACAGCACGCACCCGCCGAAAAAGTCGAAGCCTTCTGCAAAGAGCTCAACGGCATGGGGTATCAGATCAATGATTCCGTCGGCAGCGACACCCACATTCTGGGCCTGATCGGCGATACCAAGGCCCTTGCCGAAAGCTGGGTGCTGGCCAACCCGGTCGTCGAGACCTGCCGCCGCGTGTCCGAGCCGTACAAAAAGGCCAACCGCAAGTTCCACCCGGACGACACCGTGGTCGATGTCGGCGGCCATAAGATCGGCGGCGGCTACTTTGCCGTCATGAGCGGCCCCTGCAGCGTTGAGAGCAAGGAGCAGATCACCTTTGTGGCGCAGCGTGTGCAGGCCGCCGGGGCCAGCATCCTGCGCGGCGGCGCGTTCAAGCCGCGCACCAGCCCCTACAGCTTTCAGGGCCTGCGCGCCGAAGGTCTGGAGCTGCTGCAGGAGGCCCGCGCAGTCACCGGCCAGCCCATTGTGACCGAGCTGATGAACAACGAACATATCCCGCTGTTTCTGGACGCCAAGGTCGATATGATCCAGATCGGCGCGCGCAACATGCAGAACTTTGAGCTGCTCAAGGCAGTCGGCAAACTGGATGTACCGGTGCTGCTCAAGCGCGGCCTTTCCTCCACATTGGAGGAGCTGGTCATGAGCGCTGAGTACATCATGGCCGAGGGCAACCCCAATGTCGTGCTGTGTGAGCGCGGCATCCGCACCTTTGAGACGAGCATGCGCAACACACTGGATATTTCCGCCGTGCCTATGCTGAAAAAGATGACCCATCTGCCGGTCGTGATCGACCCGAGCCACGCCGCCGGCATCGCCTTTATGGTGCCCGCACTGGCACAGGCCGCCGTGGCAGTCGGCGCGGACGGCCTAATGATCGAGACCCACAACGACCCCGCCAAGGCCAAGAGCGATGGTGCCCAGAGCCTGACCCCCGACCAGTTCGACACGCTGATGGCCACCATCAAGCCGGAACTGGAGTTCTTTGGGAAAAAACTGAACTAAGGCAACGCCCCTTACAAAAAATGCCCGCTGTCCAGCACAGACAGCGGGCATTTTTTTATTTCTGGTACAATTTTTTCTTTTGCTGGTGGGCTGCGATCTTGATATAGACCGGCCTCGGCAGAAAGCGCCCCAGCGTCATACCGGCCGCCACAAGCCGACTGGGTACAATAACCGTCTTGCGGCGGGCAACGCCGTCCAGCGCACAGCGCACGCAGTATTCCGGCGTGATGCCGCGCAGGGCGAACTCAACATTCGCCACGGCGTTGAACTCCGTGTCCACCGGGCCGGGGCAGAGACAGCCCGCATACACCGGGCTGTGTGCCTCCTTCAGTTCCTGCGCAAGGGCGCTGGTCAGGCTGACCACATAGGCCTTGGTGGCGTAGTAGGTCGCCATATAGGGGCCGGCGGGCATCAGGCCGGCGCAGGAGCCGACATTGAGCAGCGCGCCGAAGCCCTGCTTATACAGCTTTTGGCCGATCTTCTTGGTCAGGATATGCACCGCCCGGATATTGACGGACAGCATATCCAGATCCTTGTCCAGCTCGGTCTGCAAAAACGGCCCGCAGTCACCAAAGCCTGCATTGTTGATAAACAGATCCACCCGGCGATCCTCCAACGCCTTGGCCAGCCGCAGACACTCGCTCTTTTTGGACAGATCCGCCGCCATGATCTCACAGACGGTCGTAAGCTGGTCAGAAAGCGTTTCCAGCCGGTCAGCGCGGCGGGCCACCAGCATCAGGTTATACCCCCGGGCAGACAGCTGCCGCGCAAATTCGGCGCCGATGCCGGAGCTGGCACCGGTGATAACTGCAAACTTAGGCATAGGTATCTCCTTTTTTATCGGAAATCGTGCGGTATGCGGCATTCGCCTTTAATGGTGTCGCCCCGTACCGCCGCCGCGTGTGGAGCCGCCGCCCGAGCGGAACCCGCCGCCCGAGGGGCGCGAACTGCCAAACCCGCCGGAGGGACGGCTGCGGCCTGCACCGCCGCCGCTGGTAAAGCCGCCGCCTGCGCGGAATCCGCCCGAAGGGCGCGGCCTACCGGAGGGTCTTGGCCCACCGGGACGCGGGCCGCCCGGGCCGGGGCCGAAGCCGCCGTAGGGCGGCGGAGGAGGCGGGGGCGGACGGCGGGGCCGCCGGGATGCGCGGCCCATGCCGTACCAGAACATATTGCTGCCGATGCTGCCGCCGCCGCGCCGCGGGGGACGCGGGCCGCGGGGACGCAGCACCACCGTGGTGATCCAGATGATAAGGATCACCGCAAAGATCAGAAGGATCGCGCCCATCACATCCACCCCGCCGCGTGCGGTCGTGTTGGCGGCGTAGCCGCTGTCCAGCGTCACACCGTAGATGCTGCACAGCCGGTTGGCCAGCGCCTGCACGGTCTTTTGGGTGCCGGTGTCATAATCACCGGTAGCCCAATAGGGCTCCATGTACTCGTCCAGAAGGGAACCCAGCGTACTGATGGACAGGCGGCTTTCCAGCCCGGAGCCGCGCATGATGTAGTAGTCGCCGCCGTCGGCCTCATAGGGGGCCAGCAACAGCAGCACACCGTTGTTCTGGTCGGCAGAGCCAAGCTCCCAGTCGTTAAAGACATTGTAGGCAAAGCCTTCCATTGTCGTGTTGCCCAGCAGCTCATCGACCGTGTAAACGCCGATCTGCGCGCCGCAGGCATCGGACAAGCTGATTGAAATTTCATTGATGTAGTTTTCCGTTTCGGCGGAAAGAATGTCCGCGTGGTCGGCCACGGCGTTTTTCTTATCCACCTGCACGCGGGGTGCTGCCCAGACGGGCAGCGCCGCCAACACCAGCGCCGCCAGCACCGCACCTGCGGCCGCCGCGCGCCCGGCAAATGTTTTCAGTTTCATAGCGTTTCCTTTTGTTGTACGCTTATCCAAGCAGTGTGAATGTCGGCATTGTCTCAACCCCCCACAGGGCGCCAAGCTGCGCTGTGGGGAAGGCGGTGGAATTTACAACAGCGGCATACTTGTTGTATTTTGTAAGATACTCCCGCACAATGATATTTTCGTATGAGGTGAACTCATCGTGCGCAAGGTCCAGCTCTCTGCGATCCTGCTTATCCCTTTGGGCATGCGCCGTTTTATAGGCCAGTTCGACCGCATTGACCATCTCGCTGTGTACGGTCGGCTGCTGACGGCTGATGTCTCCGATATACTCGTTTACCGCCTTCTGCGCCTGCTGTACCGCTGCGTTATCCTCACCCAAGATTGTTCCTGCCTCGGCAACGACCTGTGCGGCGGCCTGCGCCAGTCTGCCCGTATCGGTTCTGCCGCTGTTGGTTGTACACATCTCGGTATAGGCGGCAACGGCCGCCGTTTGTGTTCCCTTTAGCCTTGCCCCGCCGATGCCAAACACAGACACAAGCGCCAGCGCGACAAGCACCAGCGATGCCACACCGCGCTTTTTGGCGGGTGCAGGCAGCTTTGTCTCGACCTCGCCGAGAATTTCCAGCTGCGGGCCGTGGATGGTAAAGGTTTCCTGTTGTTCGAGTTGCATTTGTTTACCCCATCATGTCATAGTACCGGATATACGCAGGGCAGCCGGGAAGCAGATGCCAATTACGGGGCGTCAATTACGCCGCCCCAACGGCAATTTTCAGCTGTTGATTTCAAGCATCTTCTGGCGCAGCTCGCCCTCGATGCGGCCCAGCTCCTGCTCGGCATTGGCGCGCTTGGCCTTGCCGTCGGCACGGATCTTGTTCAGCTCGTCCAGCGTTTCGATTAGCTGCTTGTTCGTCTGCTGCAGGGTCTCAATATCCACAATGCCGCGCTCGGACTCCTTGGCAATCTCGATGGTGCCCTGCTTGAGGGTGGCGGCGTTCTTTTTCAGCAGCTCGTTCGTGGCATCGGTCACGGCGCGCTCGGCCTGCATGGCCTGCTGGCTGTGGGCAATGCCCAGCGCCAGCACCATCTGGTTCTTCCACAGCGGGATGGTGTTGACGATGGTGGTCTGGATCTTCTCGGCCATCATCGTGTCATTGGACTGGATCAGCCGGATCTGGGGCCCCATCTGGATGGAAACATTGCGGGTCAGCTCCAGATCGTACAGCTTTTTCTCAAACCGGTCGCAGAGATCGGCCAGATCGCGGGCTGCCTGTGCGTCCTCGGGCAGCTGGGTGCGCTGGGCCTTCTCCTGTGCTGCCTTCAGGTCGTTGGCGCGGACCTCGGCCAGCTTTTTTTTGCCGGCCAGAATGTACATCGTCAGCTCCTTGAAGTAGACAAGGTTCAGCTCATACATCTTGTCCAGCATCGTGATGTCCTTCATCAGGGTGACCTGATGATCCTCCAGCTGGGCCTTGATGCGCTCAACATTCTTGTCGGCGCTGTCGTAGCGGGTCTTGAGCTGTTCGATGCTGTTGGTGGTCTTTTTAAAGAAGCCAAAGATGCCCTTGGGCTGCTCGGCACCGGCATCAAAGCCCTGCAGCTCAGAAATCAGGCTCGTAATCAGTTCGCCGGTTTCCCCCATGTCCTTCGTCTTGACGCGGGAGAGCGCCGTCTCGGAAAAATCGCTCAGCTTTTTCTGGCTGGCGGCACCGTACTGCAGCACCATCTGGGAGTTGGTGATGTCGATCTTCTCAGCGAAGTCATTCACCATCTTCTGCTCCTCGGGGGAGAGGGGGGTATCCTCAACCTGCATGGGGGTCGCCTTTTTGCTCTCCTCGATGACCTTTTCATCCGCAGCGGGGTCCAGCGTCAGCGTGGGGGCCGCCGGGGCGGCGTCAAAGGTCAGGGAAGGAGCGGCGGGGACATTCAGTTCATTGTTCAAATCAGCCATTGGGTTTCATCCTTTCTCGTATCCATTATTTCGCAAGGTTCTGGCTCTTCAGGATACTGTCCAGCACCTCAATATCAGTAGAAATATCCATTGCCTCTGCGCTGTACAGCGCGTCTAGCTGGTTTTCAAAGGCGGTCGCGGTGGTCGCAGCGTTGCGGCGCAGCTCCGATTCGATCTGGGCGGCATTCTCCCCCTTGACGCCGTTTTGCTCCAGCGCAGCATAGGTGGCCATCAGCTTTACGGTCTCCGGCAGGTAATAGCGCGCAAAGCGGTCGATGGCACGCGCTTTATCGGGCGTTTTTTCAACCACAGCGGCAATGCTGCGGCCTGCCTTTTCCATCCGCTCCATCGCAGCGGAAAGCTGCGGGTCAGGGATCGCTTCGTTCAGCTTGTGCAGTGCATCCAGATTGGCGGCAATGCCGTTGAGCATCGCGTCCACATCCTCACTGCCGGTGGCGTAGGGGATCAGCGTGCGCACCACGCGGGTGGGGCAGAGCTTTGTCCCCACAGCGTAGGCGATCAGGCTCAGCCCCGCAAGAATCAGCAGGTTGGAAAGGCGGTACGGCGGCAGCAGCAGCGCCCCGACCGGCCACACCAGCGCCGCCATATAAATGGGCAGCACCGGGCGTTTGGTTTTTTCCTGCCATTTGCTCATGCAGGCACCTCCCGTATTTTCATTCCGCAGGGGCGGATTCCTTGTCCGCCCCTGCGGGAGTCTGACACAAATTCATTATAGAACAAAATCCGTTCACTTGCAACCATCCGCGTGCAAAAATGGTGCCAGCGCCGCGCCCCAGACCGCCTGCAGGCGCGCAGGGGACCATGCGGCGTTGGCGGGGCTGGTGCTGGGCAGCACCACAGCGGGCAGGTGGGTCAGAGGCTCTGCATATTTGGCGTAGATACGGCCGGATGCCGCACCGTTACAAAAGACCGCCTGCACCCCCAGCTGAAGGATCAGCGCCGCCACATCGTTCGGCACCGCGTTGCGGATGGACGCATCTGACGCCCCGCGTATGTCGCAGGCGCCGATGGTATCCCAAACAGCCAGACCGTGGCGCAGGATGATGCGCTTCTTCGCCTCAAGGTCCGCCCAATCGGGCACAGGCTCGCCGGTCACAGCGGCAAGCATCGGCCAAAAGCGGTTCTGCGGGTGGCCGTAGAAAAAGCCCTGCTCCCGGCTTTTGGGGCTGGGAAAGCTGCCCAAAATCAGCGCGTTGGCCTGCGCCCCGTGCAGCGGCGGCAGGCCCGGCCCCACATGGGTGTACTCAGCCATTCAAAACGCCTCCGGCCAGAGGGTACGGCAAAGCTCCGCAATGCCGTGCGGTTCGGCATCGGGGCCGATGCGGTCTGCGGCGGCCTTTGCGGCGGCGCTGCCGTTGCCCATGGCAATGCCCAGCCCCGCCGCCTGCAGCATCGCCACATCGTTGTCCCCGTCACCCACGGCCACGCATTCCGCCGCATCAAGACCGGCGAGCCTTGCCAGCTCCCGCAGACCCGTGCCTTTGTCGATGCCCCGCTGCAGGATGTCGCAGCCGTCACCACCGGGGTAGGAGAACAGAAATTTCAGCCCCAGATAGCCGTATTTTTCCTGAAACCGGTCGGCCATCTCCTGCGAAAGAAAGCCGAACGCGCCGAACGGCATCTCCTGCAGATGCTGGTCCTGATCCTCGCCGTCCACGATGTTGAGCGCAAGGTTTTTCTCCCGCTCACGGCGGGCGAATTCCTCATAGCCGAGGTAGGCGTAGTTCGCATCATGGAAGGTGAAGCGCAGAGGCAGCTCATGATCCTCAAAAAAATCCACCAGCGCGTACATTTCCTCGCTCGTCAGCCGGTGCAGGGCCAGATCGCAGCCCTTGTAGTCCACCAGCTGCGCACCGCCGGCGCAGACCCAGTAATCAGGGCGGATGCTGCGCAGCAGCCCCTTGCCCACGCCGATGCGCCCGCGCCCGGTGGCGATTGCAACCTTGACGCCCGCTCTCTGCACGGCGCAGACTGCCTCGGCGTTTTCCTTCGGCACGCGCTCACAGCTGCCGGGGCGCAGGGTACCGTCTATATCGAGTAAAAGAAGTTTGTATTGCATAAAAGTTGACCTTTCTTGGTTTTCCTTGGCCGCCTCCCTCGCAGAGGGAGACAGGTATTTGGTTGATTCTATTATACCAAAGTCTAACCCCGTCCCGCAAGGCATATTCTGCCTTGGGGTGATGTTTGTGCAGCTGGATCTATCGCGTTCCCGCAGGCGGCGGCGCTGGTGGCTTTTGCCGCTGGTTCCGGCCGCGCTTTGGCTCTGCCTGCCGCGGCTGGCGGCAGTTCTGCCCGCCGCAGCGGCCCGGGCCGACCGGGTCATCGGGGCACGGTACGCTGCGCGGCTCGATGCCCTGCAGCAGGAAAATTTTGCGCTGCATCAGCGTCTTGCAGCAAGTGCAGACGCACTTGCCGAGAATGAGGCCCTGCGCAGTCTCCTCGGCAGCGGGCGCGCCGTCGGCTTCGTCACCCCGGCGCGGGTGCTGGCCCGGACGCCGGGCGGGCTTACGCTGGCCTGCCCGGATGCCGCGCCCGGTGCCGCCGTGTTGGACGCGGGCGGGCGGTACGCGGGGACCGTGACCAGCTCGGACGGTAATTGCTGCACCGTAGCCTTTACCGCAGCAGCCGGGCTGTGCGGCAGCTGCGTTGGGCTGACCACACCGGGAAACTGGGTGCTGACCGGCCTGCCCGCCGACTGCACGCTGACCGCCGGGGAGATCGTGACCACCCCGGGCGGGGACTGGCTGGGTATGCTGGCCGCAGCCCCGGTCCCCGATGCGGACGGGCTGACGGCATCCGCCCCGCTGACCGATACCGCCGACCTGCACGCTGCCGTATATTTTGTGCGCACCGATTGATATTTTGTCGAAATTCCGCTATAATAAATGTGTTTGAAATCCATGACATGAGGTGATCCCATGGCCAACCACAATAAATCGCACCGCCGCGCCCGCGTTGCGGTGCTGATGGTACTGTGCAGCGCGGTATTTGCCGCCTTTTTTGCACGGCTGGCCTGGATGCAGTTTGTCAAGGCTGACTATTACGCCGACAAGGCCGCCGAGGCCAGCTCGGCCAGCTATACCGTCACCCAGCACGCCGCGCGCGGCCCCATTCTGGACGCCGGCGGTGCCGTGCTGGCCCGCGATGCCACCGTATACGATATCTACCTGCGCATACCGGCCCCGCCCGGCACCGACCTGCGCAAGACCGTACAAACCATAGAGGAACTGACAGGCAGCAAGGATGTGGAAACACAGCTTGCTGCCTTTTGTTCTGCCGCCTCGGCGGGGGAGCTGGCGGTGGCCCGGAACGCGGACAGCGCCCTGCTGACTGCGCTGTACCGGGCCGGTCTTGTCCAGAGCGGTGTCGTGCGGCCTGCGGCCCGGGGCATGCGCAGCTGGCCGGACGGTGCGCTGCTGCCCCACGCGCTGGGCTTTACCGGCCCCCTGACTGCCGAGCAGTGGCCCGCCGCCAGACAGCGCGGCCTTGCCATGGACGCCGTCATCGGCCAGAGCGGGCTGGAGGCCGCCTACGATGCACTGCTGCGCGGGCAGGACGGACGGCTGCTGGTCAACATCGGCTTTGACGGCACGGTGCGCCGCACCGTCCGGCTGCGGGAGGCCCGCCCCGGGGCCGCACTGGTGCTGACCGTAGACAGCACACTGCAAAAAACGCTGCAGGATGCCCTGCTCGGCCAGATCAACACCCTGCGCACAACCCGGGCCGCCGGAGCCGGGCGGGAATGCCGCGCCGGGGCTGCCGTAGTAGTCGATGTACGCACAGGCGGCATTTTGGCGGCAGCAAATGTGCCGGGGTTCGACCTGAATGCCTACCGCGCCGACTACACTGCGCTTTCTGCCGATGCCGCCGCACCGCTGCTCGACCGGGTCTGTCAGGGGCTGTACGCCCCCGGGTCCGCCTTCAAGCCGGCGGTTGCCGCAGCGGCACTGACAGCGGGCATCGACCCGGCCGCCACCGTCAGCTGCACCGGCCGTTACGGCTTTTACAGCGGCTACCAGCCCGGTTGCCTGCAGTACGGCCACAGCGGCCCGGTCGATCTGCGCACCGCTCTGGAATACAGCTGCAACATCTTTTTTTACGATGTTGGGCGGCGGCTGGGTGTAGATGCCTTTTCCGCCAAGGCCCGGCAGCTGGGGCTGGCCGCCCCCACCGGCGTGGAAATTGCCGAGGCACACGGCCGCCTGACATGGACGACCGATGAAAACTATCAGGCCGGCCTGACCCTGATGGCTGCCATCGGGCAGGGGAACACCGCCGTGACCCCGCTGCAGCTGGCAGCTTATGCGGCGGCGCTGGCTAACAGCGGGCAGCGCCCTGCCCTGCATTTTGCCGACCGGGCCGTCAATTCCGCCACCGGCGAGGTTCTCTGGCAGTATCCGGTCTCCTTTACCGAGATACCGGGCGGCGAAGCGGTGTTCGGCCCGATCCGTGATGGCATGAAGCGCATGGCGCAGACCACCCGCATCCTGCGGGAGGCTCCGGTCCTATGCGCCGCCAAAACCGGCAGTCCCCAGCTGGCAGACACGCTCCCCGATGGCGGACACTATGTCAACTCGGTGCTGATCGGCTACGCCCCCGCCGATGCCCCGCAGATCGCGGCGGCCGTTGTGCTGGAATACGGGGGCGGCGGTGCAAACGCCGCACCGATCCTGCGGGCCGTGCTGGATGCGGTGTTCGGCGGCTGAATCGTTTCCGCGTTTTTGGTACCGCTGCGCCCCGGTTGGGCGGTCTGCCGCTGTGGCCACAGCAAAAAGTGTCCCGCATCGTGATTTTCTTCAAAAAAGACCTGTTATATTTTACGAAAAAGCCAGTTGCAGTCCGGTCGGAAGTGTGTTAGAATAGGATAGGATAGTGTAATGCAACTGTGGAGAGGAGCCGACATGAACGCACAGTGTATCATGGTCTGCTCCGGCAAGGGCGGTACCGGCAAAAGTACGGTTTCTGTGCTGCTGGGTGCCTGCCTTGCACGGCTGGGCCGTAAGGTCCTGCTGATTGAGCTGGACTCAGGTCTGCGCAGCGTGGACATTATCGCAGGCGTCTACGGCCGCACGGTTTACGACATCGAGGATGTCCTCTGCGGCCGGTGTGAGGGTGCCAAGGCTGTGGTGCCCAGCCCGCTCTACCCGGGGCTGTCGGTCATCAGCGCCCCCTATGAGGGCGGCGCGGTGGAGGCCGCGCCTCTGGGGCGGCTCCTTGTCGCCATGCGCCCCTATTTTGATTATGTAATTCTGGACACCGCCGCCGGCATGGGCGCGCCGTTCACAGCGGCCGCCGCCGTGGCGGATAAAGCCCTGCTGGTACTGACCCCCGATGCCGTGGCCCTGCGTGACGGCAAGATCGTGGCGGACCGCCTGCTTGCCGGGACCCGCCCGCAGAGTGCTGTGCGGCTGGTCATGAACCGTGTCCGGCGGGAGAGCTTCGGGAAAAACGCCTCGGTAGCCGATCTGGATGAATGTATCGACACCGTGGGTGCCCAGCTGCTGGCGGTCATCCCCGAGAGCCGCATACTGCAGCTGGCCGGTGCCAACGGCACGATACCGCCCGCCGGGGACCCCGCTGTCATTGCCGCACAGGCGATGGCAAAACGGCTGTGCGGGCAGCGCGTACCCCTGACCTTTTGATGAACAATTCTGCTGCGAAGGATGGTGGCATTTTTATGACGATTGCATTGATAGCCCATGACGCCAAAAAGGAATTGATGGTGCAGTTCTGTATGGCTTACTGCCATATTCTGGAACAGCACCGTCTGCTGGCGACCGGCACCACCGGCCGTCTGGTCGAGGAGAACGCCGGGCTGAAGGTCACAAAATTTCTTCCCGGCGGCCACGGCGGCGCCGAGCAAATCGTAGCGCGCATCGCCTGTGAAGAGGTGGACATGCTGCTCTTCTTCCGCGACCCCATCAGCGCCAAGCCCAATGAACCCAATGAGATGAACCTGCTGCGCATCTGCGATGTCCACAACATTCCTGTTGCCACCAACATCGCCACCGCCGAAGTCCTGATCCACGGTCTGGAACACGGTGACCTCGACTGGCGCACCATCATCAACCCGCAGCATTGAAGTAACGATTTTGATACAGCAAGAGCCGCCGAATGTTCGGCGGCTCTTGCTGTTTTATTGCGGCCAGTCTGCGCTTTGGGTCGTGCTTTTGTCGGTGTGCATCCACAGGGCGGCCCAGCCGTTCCGGTCCGCAAGGGTGCGGCCGGTCTGCTCCGGCAGGCAGAAAAGCCCGGTGGAAAGCGCATCGGCCAAACCGCCGGTTTCGGCGCGGGCCAGCACTGCCACGCTGCTCACATAGCGGGCGGGGTACCCTGTGGTCAAGTCGATCAAATGGGCATAGCGCACGCCCTCATACTCAAAATAGCGCTGATAGTCACCGCTGATGACAAGGCTGTCCCCATCGGCCAGCTCCACCGCCTGAATATACGCAGGGTCATCGTCCCACGGGTTCTCAATACCTGCCGTCCACGGCTTTCCGCCGGGCTTGGTGCCGATGGCCCGCAGATTGCCGCCGACATTCAACAGCGCACTTGTCAGGCCGCGCGCCTGCGCGGCCCGGGCGGCCTGCTCCACGGCGTAGCCCTTGCCGACCGCCCCGACATCCAGCGTCATATCCGGGTCGGCAAAGCAGACAGTCTGCGCAGCATCGTCCAAAATCAAGTTTTCGATGTTGATGTGCTGCAGTGCCTTCGCAATGGCATCCGCAGCGGGCGGGGCAGGGGCGTCACTCTCCCGCGCATCGTGCCACAGGCGCAGCACCGCACCCGCTGCGATATTCGTCGCGCCATCGGTCGCAGGGTAGGCGGTGTCCTTGCACCAGCGCAAAAATGCGTACAGTTCATCCCCGACCTGCACCGGTGCGGCGGCAGCCTGCGCGTTGACATCGTACAGGTTCACAACCTCATCGTAATGGTTGTAGATGTCAAACAGCTGATTATAGAGCGCCAGATCGTCATACAGCATCGCCGTCTGCCGGTCCCAATCCTGTTGACTGGCGGCATAGCCCTGCACCACAGCCACGGTATCAAACAGGTCAAACCAGGTCGCACTGTACAATTTTTGCTGTTTTTGGCAGGCTGTCAGCGGCAGGCAGAGCAGCATGGCCAGCGTCAGCGCAGCAAGGCGGCGCTTCACGCTTTAGCCCCTTGTACAGTTTCGTGTTCGGTGTTCAATTCCAGCAGCAGATTCGCCAGCGTCCAGCCTTTACTGGTGGGCGTGACCATGCTGCGCACCGGAATGGACGCGCCGCCTGCCTGCACAAGGTCAAGGAACGCGCCCAACTCACCGGTATCATGGCGCAGACCGCTGATAATAATGGCCGGGCGGTCCGGCACAGCGATGAGCGGCGCAGCAGCCGGGGCAGGCTTGCCTGCGCAGAGGTCACCCACGATGCCGCCGAGGTCACCATCTGCCACACGGCGCAGCTTCACCTCATATCGCTTGGCCGCGCGCTCAATGGCGGCGTAGTTGGGGTAGCTTTCATCAATGCGCCACAGCAGGGCGCACCGGGGTTCACGGATGATGCGGGCTTTCATAGAAATTCACCTCATTGAAAGGGAGGGGGTGGTCACGGGAACGGGCGGGCGGATATGGAATCCGCCCCTACAACTCTGCCACTTTAAAAAGGCATCGCCTAGAAGTAAAGGCGATGCCTTGATGAATTACAGGTCGGGGTGGTACTCCTTGCAGGTGCATTTTTTCCACTTCAGACCACTGCCGCAGGGGCAGGGGTCGTTGCGGCCGATCTTCGTCACGCGGACAGGGGCGGCACCCTTGGCACCGGCCTGTGCAGGGGCACCCTCACCGGTGGGCTTGGCCACCTGCTCACGCTTCGGCTCGGCGTTCTGCTGACGGATCTCGATCGTCAGCAGCATGTGGACGGCATCCTCGCGGATCGAGGCGATCATCTCATCGAACATGGCAAAACCCTCGATGCGGTACTCGACCACGGGGTCATGCTGGCCGTAGCCACGCAGGCCCATGCCCTGCTTGAGCTGGTCCATATTGTCGATATGCTCCATCCACTTGGAGTCAACATTGCGCAGCAGGCAGATGCGCTCCAGCTCGCGCATCGTCTTTTCACCGTAGCGCTTTTCCTTCGCGGTCAGGATATCCATGCCGCGCTTATACAGCTCATCGGCAATGCCCTCGCGGGTCAGCTCACCCAGCTGCTCGGTGGTGTAGTTGAAGTCGGTGGGCAGGCACAGCCAGTTCATAAAGTGGCGGCGCAGACCGGCAAAGTCCCAATCATCGGCCGTTTCGCCGTTCAGGTAGTTCGCGCAGGCATCATCAATAGACTGGCGCATCATCTCGTGCAGCTTGCCGGAGATATCCTCGCCGTCCAGCACCATCTGGCGCTGCTCATAGATGATCTCGCGCTGCTGGTTCATGACATCGTCATACTGCAGCACCTGTTTACGAATGGCAAAGTTGGAGGCCTCCAGCTTTTTCTGGGCGCTCTCGATCGTGTTGGTGATAAGCTTGTTCTCGATGGGGATATCCTCATCCAGACCGAGCGAATCCATCAGGTTCTGCACGCGGTCACCGCCGAAGATGCGCATCAGGTCATCTTCAAGACTCAGGAAGAAGCGGGAGGCACCGGGGTCGCCCTGACGGCCGGCACGGCCGCGCAGCTGGTTGTCGATACGGCGGCTCTCATGGCGCTCGGTGCCGATGATGAACAGGCCGCCCGCAGCGCGGACCACCTCGGCCTCGCGCTTGACCTCGGGGGCAAATTCCTCGCACAGCTCCTCAAAGCGCTGGCGGGCGTGGAGAATTTCGGCGTCCTCGGTCTCGGCGTGGCCGTCGCACTCGGTCATCAGCATCTCCAGCTTCGCGTCAATGCCGGCCTCCGGCGGGGTGGGCAGCTCGGTGCCGTTGGCCTTGGCGCGCGCCTTGGCATGCTCGTACTCGTCCTTCAGCTGGGCCAGATCGGCGGTCAGCGCCTTGGCCAGTTCCTTTTTCAGGGCAGCCTTGGCCATGTAGGTCACATTGCCGCCCAGCATGATGTCGGTGCCGCGGCCTGCCATGTTGGTGGCGATGGTCACAGCGCCCTGCTTGCCGGCCTGCGCAACGATCTCCGCCTCGCGCTCATGCTGCTTGGCGTTCAGAACATTATGCTCGATGCCGCGCTTTTTCAGCAACTTGGACAGCGCCTCGCTCTTTTCAACGCTGACCGTGCCGACCAGCACGGGCTGGCCCTTCGCGTGGCATTCCGCCACCTGATCAATGACGGCGTTGTACTTGCCGTTGACGGTCTTGTAAACGCTGTCGGGCAGGTCCTGCCGGGCGCGGGGCTTGTTGGTGGGGATGCTGACGATGTTCAGGCCGTAGATTTCGCTGAACTCATCGGCCTCGGTGGAGGCTGTACCGGTCATACCGGCCAGCTTTTTGTACATACGGAAGTAGTTCTGGAAGGTGACAGTAGCCAGCGTCTTGCTCTCGGCGGCAACGGTCACGCCCTCCTTGGCCTCAATGGCCTGATGCAGGCCCTCATTGAAGCGGCGGCCGTACATCAGACGGCCGGTGAACTCATCAACGATGATGACCTCGCCGTCCTTGACGATATAGTCAATGTCGCGGTGCATGACGCCGCGCGCCTTGATGGCGCCGTCCACATAGTGGCGCAGTGACATATTGTCGGCATCGGCCAGGTTATCGACATGGAAAAACGCCTCGGCCTTCTTGACGCCGGACTCGGTCAGGGTGGCAGTCTTGCGCTTTTCGTCCACAACATAGTCGCCGTCGACCTGCTCCTCGGCCTCGACCTTATCATCCAGCTCGACGATGACGCTCTTCTTCAGCGTCTTGGCAAAGTCATCGGCGCGCTTGTACATCACGCTGGAATCCTCGCCCTTGCCGCTGATGATAAGCGGGGTACGGGCCTCATCGATCAGGATGGAGTCCACCTCGTCCACGATGGCAAAGGCGTGGCCGCGCTGGACCATGTTGGCCTTGTAGACGACCATATTGTCGCGCAGGTAGTCAAAGCCGAACTCGTTGTTCGTGCCGTAGGTAACATCGGCCTCATAGGCCTTTTTGCGGTCATCGGATTCCACGCCATGGACGACCAGACCGACAGTAAGCCCCAGAAAACGGTAGACCTTGCCCATCCACTCAGAGTCGCGGCGGGCCAGATAGTCGTTTACGGTGATGACATGCACACCCTCGCCGGTCAGGGCGTTGAGGTAGGTGGGCATGGTTGCCACCAGCGTCTTGCCTTCACCGGTCTGCATCTCGGCAATGCAGGCGCGGTGCAGCACAATGCCGCCGATGATCTGCACGGGGTAGGGCTTCATGCCCAGCACACGCCAGTCTGCCTCGCGGCAGACTGCAAACGCCTCCGGCAGGATATCATCAAGGGTCTCGCCCTTGGCAAGGCGCTCCTTAAACTCGGCCGTCTTGGCCTGCAGCTGCTCATCGGTCAGCTTGGCCATCTCCGGCTCAAGGGCAAGGACCTTATCCTTGATAGGGTTGATGCGCTTGAGCTCCTTGTCCGAGAAGGAGCCGAACAGTTTTTCAAAAAAAGACATAACAGTTCCCCTGTATCTTCCGCCGCATATCGTAGAGGTGCGGCTGATTATATAGTTTTACACATGCTACTATAATACACCCGGGCGGGGGGATATGTCAATTCATAGTTACATTAGGTTTATTTTACACAAATTCCTAGTTCAAAATCAACGCCGCAGCCTCCCGCAGCCCCTTTACCACGGGTGCGCCGGTTTTGCGCAGCGTTTCCGGCGGCTGGTGGCCGCCGGACTGCAAAACGCAGCCCACGCCGAGCGCCTGTGCCACCTCAAAATCATGGACCGAATCCCCGATCATCACCGCCCTGGCGGGGTCGAAGCCTTCCTCTTTCAAATAGGCAAGGCCGATCTCCACCTTGCTCTTGGCGTAGATGTCGCTCAGGCCCAGCAGCCGGTCAAAATACCGGGTCACGCCGCGCTGCCCGACCTGTTGGCAGAGGGTGTCCCGCTTGCTGGCTGATAAAATGACCTGCCGCAGCCCGGCGCTGCGGAATGCCTGCAGCGCCTCGGCCGCACCGTCCATCAGCGGGCAGACCTCGCTGGCGGGGACATAGATCTCCATATACCGCGCTGCCAGCTCGGCAAAGCTGTGGCGGGAGAAGTCAAACCCGGCGCGGGTATAATATTCCTCGATGGGAAAGCCAAAAATCGCCCGGTACTGATCGCGGTCGTACCGCTGCGGGTAGCCGAAGTCTGCCAGCAGACGGTTGAGCGCGTCCACGCAGAGTTCGACATCATCCAGCAGGGTACCGTTCCAATCCCACAAAATCAGTTCCGGGCGCATAGAGGTTACCTCGTTTTTATTCTTCTGTAAAAATCTTTTTCAGGCTTTCGTTGCTCTCGATCAGCTTGACGAGCGCCACACCCAGCACGGTGCAGCTGATCAGCTCGCCGATGGCCACGGCCACAGCATTGAAGCAGGCCAGCGCCAGCGTCGGGGCCGTGTCCGAGAAGAAGAAGGTAATCTCGAACGCGCCCACGATGAACATATTGAAAACAACGGGCGGCAGGGATGCCGGAATGGCAAGACCCTTGATGCGGATGTCACGCAGCTTGTAGGTCACAAGGCAGGCCAGCAGCGTGGCCAGCGTGCCGAACACCACATCAATGACGGTGGAGCCCAGCAGGTTCGCCAGCAGGCAGCCCAGCGTGACACCGATGATGTACTCCGCGCCGAAAACAGGCAGCAGGCACAGTGCCTCAGCCACGCGCACCTGCACCGCCCCATAGCTGAACGGGGCAAGCGCCAGACAGACCACCACATAGACGGCCGCAATGACAGCGCAGCGCACCAGACGGTTGACAGACATTTTTTTCATATTCATACAATACTCCGGCGGATAGATTTTGACCGCACGCAAGACCGCCAGCCTTGCGGGGTTTGCGCCGCCTCCCGCAGGGGAGACGGCGGAGCCTAAAATCCTAAGTTGCTCAACAAATTTTTATTATAGCAAACCCCGCAGGCCGTTGCAAGGCCTGCGGGGAATTTCTTTTTTCTTATTTGCCTTCCCCCTTGGGGGGGGAAGGTGGCCGAAGGCCGGATGAGGGGCGGCTGTGCCGCTGCCGCCCGTGAACCGGAAATTACGGCAGCTGCGGCGCATACGCCTCAAGGTTGCGGGGGTGCCCCTCATAGACGATGGCAATGGCATCGGGGCCGGTGTTGGCGCTGACAACGCCGCCAAGCTGGAACACGATCAGCGGCGGATGGCCGAACGCCTTTCTGCAAAGCTTAGCCAGTTCATCCCGCTTGGCGGTGCTGGAGGTGTAGGCCACCATGTAGGGGGTGTCCTTCATTGAATCCACGCGGCTCTCGACCCATTTCAGCATGGCAGCAGGCACGGCGGCATCGCCGCGCACCTTTGCCTCGACCTTCGAGACACCGGCGTTCAGGCTGATGATGGGGCGGATGCCCAGCAGGTCGCCCACCACTGCGGCGGCGGCGCTGATACGGCCGGACTTCTTCATCTGCTTCAGGCTGTAGGCAGCAAGGCAGATCTCTACGCAGTCCAGCTTCTGCTTCAGCTCACCCACACAGGCGGCCAGCTCGCCGCCGTTGCGCACCTTGCGGGCGCACTCACAGAAATACCAGCCGTAGGGCATCGAATAATTCTGGCTGTCGATGACCTGAATCTTCATTGTGAAGCCGGGGCGCTCCTCCTCGAGCAGCTCGATAGCCTTGACGGCGTTGTTATAGGTGCTGGAGCCGCCGGCGTTGATGCTCAAGTAGACCAAATCGGTGTAGCCCTCATCGACATAGCGGGCATAAATATCACAGAACTGCAGCTGGGTAATGGCCGCGGTGGTCGGCACGCCCTGCGCATCGCGCATCATCTGGTAGAACTGGTCGTTCGTAAAGTCCTTGCGCTCCATGTACTCCACACCGTCAAGGTTGATGGGAAAGCCCACGACCTCGATGCCGTACTTGTCCGCAAGCTCCTGCGGAATATCGGAACAGGAATCCGTCAAAAAACCGATCTTGCTCATTTTACATCCTCACTCCATTCATAGCGGGTCAACTGCCCGTGGGTTTCCAAATCGGCAAAATCCCATTGGCGCAGCGCTTCATACACACCCACCGCCACCGCGTTGGACAGGTTCAGGCAGCGCTCGCCCCGGCGCATGGGCATACGCACACAATCTGCTTCATGCGCGGCCAGCAGTTCCTCCGGCAGCCCGGCATCCTCCCGCCCAAAGACGAGATAGGCGCCGTCGGGGTATCTCACATCCACATGGCGGCGCGGGCCTTTGGATGTAAAATAAAAAAACGGGCCTTTGTTTTTGGCAAAAAACTCCGCCAGATCCTGATAATATGTTATATCAAGCTGGTGCCAGTAGTCAAGCCCGGCGCGCTTCAATTTTTTGTCGTCCACGGCAAAGCCCATCGGGCCTACCATGTGCAGCCGTGCGCCCGTCACCGCGCAGGTCCGCGCAATGTTGCCGGAATTCTGCGGGATCTGCGGCTCGACCAGTACAATGTTTAAGGTTGGCATACATTCACAGTCCTGTTTGTTTATTTTTTACTCCTGCCTCAATTTCGGCAGCGCGGTTTCCAGCCAGACACCCAGCCGCTCATCGGCCCCCTCAGGGGTCTGCCGGATGCACTCTGCCACAAAGGCAGCGGCGGCCTGCACGGCAGCCTGCGGCACATTGCCCTGCAGGATGCGCCCCACCAGCACCGAGGCAAAAATATCCCCCGTGCCGTGGAACATCCGCGGCTGCAGCGGCGTCTTGACCGCATAGCCCTCGCCACCGCGGGATGCACCCACGCAGCCTATGTACCGCCTTCCGCCGAGGCCCGCCACCCCCGTGACGACCACCTGCGGCGCAATGCGGGTCAGCCGGGCCGCCTGGGCCGCTGCCTGTTCGGCACTGCCCACGCCGGGCAGCGGATCGCCCAACAGCAGCGCAGCCTCGGTCACATTGGGCACGATCAGATCAGCGTGGCTGCACAGATCGTACATGGCGGGGACCATATCCGCCCCCAGACCGCTGTACAGCCGGCCGCCGTCCCCCAGCACGGGGTCCACGACCTTGAAGGCGCGGGGCCACAGCGCAAAGGCCTGCTGCACCAGCTTTGCCTGCGCGGCATCTGCCAGATAGCCTGAGTAGATGCAGTCGAACTTAATTCCAAGCTGATGGTAATGGGCCAGCACCGCAGGGCCGTAGGCCGGGTCCGCCAGTTTGGCGGGGGCACCCAGCCCACCCGTGTGGGTGGACAGCACCGCCGTGGGCAGCGCGACCGCCTGCACCCCCAGCGCCGAAAGCACCGGTACGATGACAGACAGCGCCGCCCGGCCGAACCCCGGCAGGTCATGGATGGCTAATACGGTTTTCGGCGCATTGGTCATGATGCCGCCCTCCTTTTTGACTTCTCATAGATTTTACCATAAAACCCCGCGCAAAAAAAGCAGTATTGGGGCGATTGGGTTGATTTGTTTGGTTTTTGGGCAAAGACAACAAAAACCGCCTGCCGGGCAGCAGACGGTTTTATACATTTGGCGGTTGTTTTCCGGCAGGTTTACAGCACCCGCACGCGGATCGCAGATTCGATGGCGCGCAGCTGCACCGCCAGATCCTCCGTCACATTGCCGGTCACATCCAGCAGGGTGTAGGCGACATCCTTCCTGCTCTTGTTGACCATGTTCTCAATGTTCAGATGGGCCTCGGTCAGCACGCCGGTGATGGCCGAGATCGCACCCGGGGTGTTCTTGTGGATCATGCAGATGCGGCGGCCGCCGATGCGGGGCTGGCTGACATCCGGCAGGTTGACGCTGTGGGTAATGTTGCCGTTCTTGAGGTAATCGCTCAGCTCGGCAGCGGCCATCACGGCGCAGTTCGTCTCGCTCTCGGGCGTGCTTGCGCCCAGATGCGGCGTGCAGCATACACCCCTGACGCCCAGCAGCTCCTCGGTGGGGAAGTCACAGAAATACTGCGCGACCTTGCCGCTGTTTAGCGCGTCCAGCAGGGCGGCGTTGTCCACCAGCTCCCCGCGGGCATAGTTCAGCACACGGACGCCGTCCTTGCACATGGCCAGCGTCTGGGCGTTGATCGTGTGGCGGGTCGTGGGCAGGTAGGGGACATGGATGGTCAGGTAGTCGCAGCGGGGCAGCATATCGCCCAGCGTGACGCAGTGCTGCACACTGCGGGAGAGGCTCCATGCGGCATCAATCGAAATGTAAGGGTCATAGCCGAGGACCTCCATGCCCAGCGCCACGGCGGCATTGGCCACGCGGGCGCCAATGGCACCCAGACCGATGACGCCCAGCGTCTTGCCGCGCAGCTCAGGGCCGACAAATGCTTTTTTGCCCTTTTCCACATCCTTGGCGATGGTGTCGCGCCCCTTGAGGGTCTGCGCCCAGTTGACAGCATCGACCAGATTGCGGCTGCCCGCCACCAGCGCGCCGATGACCAGCTCTGCCACGGCGTTGGCGTTGGCACCGGGGGTGTTGAACACCACGATACCGGCGCCGGTGCATTCCTCGACCGGGATATTGTTCGTGCCGGCACCGGCGCGGGCGATGGCCAGCAGGCTGTCGGGCAGCGGCGTCTCATGCATATCGGCGCTGCGCACCAGAATACCCTGCGGCTCGGCGGCCTCGTTGTCGATTTCAAACTGGTTGGCGGGCAGCTTTGCCAGCCCCACCGGCGAGATAGCGTTCAAAGTTCTGATCGTGTACATATATATAACTCCCTGTTCCCCTTATTTTGCGCCGTAGGGGCCGGACATGTCCGGCCCGCAGCCTTGCGTTGCAAGCCTTTAACGGGCTGCTTCCGTGCGTCAAGTCAATGCTCTTTGCGGAACCTCTCCATGAAATCGACCAGCTTGTCGATGCCCTCCGGCGGCATGGCATTGTAGATGGAGGCGCGCATACCGCCGACAAGACGGTGCCCCTTCAGGTTCACAAAGCCTGCCTCTGCAGCAGCGGCGCAGAACACCTTGTCGGTGTCGGCATCGGGGCTGGTGAAGGTCACATTCATCATGCTGCGGTATTCCTTCTGCACCGGGTTGTGGTAAAAGTCCTGCCCGTCCAGATAATCGTACAGCACCTTCGCCTTGGCGGCGTTGATCTTCTTCATATTTTCAAGGCCGCCCACCTCATGCTCAAGGTAATCCATGACCAGACCGGTCATGTAGATGCACCAGCACGGCGGCGTGTTGTACATGCTGTCGGCGTTCAGCAGGGTGGTGTAATTCATCATTGTGGGCAGGCTGTCAGGGGTCAGGCCCTTGGCCGCGCCGCCCAGCAGATCCTCACGGATGATAGCCACCGCCATGCCGGCCGGGGCGATGTTCTTCTGCACACCGAAGTAGATCGCACCGTATTTGCTCACATCCACCGGCTCCGAGCAGATCATCGAGCTCATGTCTGCGATCAGGGGAATGCCGTCCACCTGCGGCACATCGCGGTATTTCGTGCCGAAGATCGTATTGTTCTGGCAGATATGGATGTAGCTGGCGTTGTGGTCATAGTCAATGCCGTTCACATCGGGGATATAGGTAAAGTTCTTGTCCTTGCTGCTGGCGGCAATGCGGGCCGTGCCGAATTTAGCGGCCTCCTCGGCGGCCTTTTTGCTGAAATTGCCGGTCACAAGGTAGTCCGCCGTGCCGGTTTTCATAAAGTTCAGCGGCACCATCGCAAACTGCTGGGTCGCACCGCCCTGAAAAAAGCCCACCTTATAGTTGTCGGGGATGCTCAGCACCCGGCGCATGGCAGCCTCGGTATTATTGATGATCTCATCAAACCATTTACTGCGGTGGCTCATCTCCATCACGCTCATGCCGGAACCGTGGTAGTCCAGCAGCTCCGCCTGTGCCGTTTTCAGAACAGCCTCCGGCAGCATCGAAGGGCCGGCGCTGAAATTGTAAACTCTAGCCATCTTAACTTCCTCCTACAGTAAATGAAATGCGACCCGCTCACGGCGGATCGCATCTGCCGCGCCGTTGCGGTATGTCATTTATTATAGGAGTCTGCCGCCGCCCCGGCAAGCGGGCAAACTTACGAAAATGGTGCAAAATTCCGGGTGTGTTTCTGTATTGTGACTAAATGTTTTCCCATCAAGAACACTATATCCTACATTTGTAAAAGCTTTCTGTCTGTCTGTGCATTTTTAGCCGTAAAATTTGTGCAACATTTTCTATTGCATTTCATTCTACCACAGATGTAAAATATATTTATAGCTTTCTGCTACATTTGTAAAATACATCTCATCCATTCCGGACGATACCGTCCGCAGGGAGGTCTTTATGGAACAGCTTTCCCGCAGTGAGGAGCAGGTCATGGCAGCCCTCTGGGCCTGCAGCTGCGCCGCCACCCGGCGCGAGATCGCCGCGCAGCTGCCGCCCGCATGCCGCTGGGCAGACTCTACGCTGCTCAATTTTTTGCTCCGCCTTGAAAAAAAGAAGTTCGTCCGCACCGAAAAGCAGGGCAACAAAAATCTCTACACGCCGCTGGTGCGCCGCCTGACCTACTGCGGCGCCGTCAGTCAGGCCCATCTGCAGACCCTGTACGGCGGCGATATTCGCGCCATGGTGCAGGCGCTGGCCGACACCGGCCGCATGAGCTGCGCCGACACCGAGCGGCTTCTGCGCTGGCTGACCGAATATCAGGCCGCCAACCCGGAGTACGACTACGAATAGCGCCTCACGCTAGGGGGAAGGCAAATCCCCCTGCATCTCCACCATATCTTTCCAGAACCGCTTCTGTACATGGTTCATCTGGGCCTTTTCATTGCGCCGCTCCTCAATCGTAAGCGCCTTAAAAAACCGCTTCCAGAGCCGCTGCCAGTCCAACTCCCCGGCATTGGTGCCGGGCGTGTACCGCTCCATGGTCAGATACTGCACCCGGCCGCTGCGGCGCACCAGCGCCGTTCCGTGGGTGGCGTCAAAGATCAGGAAATCGTCATCGGGCAGGCGGCTGCAGAAATGCCCCCGCAGCAGCGGCAGCACCTGATGCTTCGGGTGGATGACCGCGCCCAGCATATCATCCCGCTGTTCAAACCGGATAAATTCAATACATTTGCAGGCCTCATTGCTGACCGCCCGCTCAAGGGCAAAGGCCGCAGCCGCATCGGGGTTTCCCAACATCTGCGCTGCCCGGGAGCCCTGCTCAAAGCAGAGCCGTGCAAAGCGCAGCAGCGTCAGATCCTTGCCGCCCTCCGTGGAGAGAAAGCCCGTTGTGATGCAGTCCTTCACCTGTGCGCCCAGCCGCTCCAGCCCGGCTGCCACCCGCCGCGCACGCTGCGGGTCCGTCGGGATGTCCCGCGCACCGAAAAAATTCAGCTGAGCCTCCTCAGGCGGGCAGACCTCCGCCGGAATCTCTCTGCGCGCGTAGCTTTCAAACACGCAGCAGAGAAAGCCCGCAAAGCTGCCGTCATAGCAGTAGGCCACATCGGTCACATACGCTTGGTAAGACATTGCAGCGCCTCCTGCCGCACGGTTTTTGCGGCTGTATCCGCCGCCATGCCGCGGGCGGCCAGCTTTTGCACGGCCGGGGCGGCATCCGGCAGCGCCTTGGGTACAAAATCATCCAGCGAAAGCTGCTGCATCCCCACGCTGAACGCCTTGGGGTCCAGCAGGGCACCGGCGATCTCGGCGCGGGTGCCGCGGGCAGCCGCCCTGCCGCGGCAGGTGATAAAATACTGCGCCCGCTTCAGCACTACGCCGATGCGCTTCAGCTCTGCCATGCCGAGGTTCTGGGTGCGCCGCGCCTGCAGGATGCGGATAGCGCTCTTAGGGCCGATGCCCGGCACCCGCAGCAGTTCCTCCTTGCCGGCTGTGTTGACCTCCACCGGGAAAAATTCCGGGTGGCGCACCGCCCAAGTACACTTGGGGTCGAGGTAGGGGTCAAAATTCGGTTCCTCCTCGGTCAGCAGCTCCTGCGCCGAAAAGTGGTAGTACCGCAGCAGCCAGTCCGCCTGATAGAGCCGATGCTCCCGCAGCAGGGGCGGGGCCGTGTGCAGCGCAGGCAGGCGGCGGTCCTCCACAACTGGCAGGTAGGCGGAGTAAAACACCCGCCGCAGGGCGTATTTTCGGTAAAGTCCTTCCGTCAGATCCATGATGTGGCGGTCGGTCTCCGGCGTTGCGCCAATGATCATCTGGGTGCTTTGCCCGGCCGGTGCAAACGCCTTTGCACCGCGATAAAGTACCATCTCCTTTTTGCTCTGTGCGCTCTGCACTGCGATCTGTCCCATAGGGCGCAGGATCGCAGTTTTTTTCTTGTCCGGGGCAAGCGTGTTCAGGCTTGCCTCGCTGGGCAGCTCGATATTGACCGACAGGCGATCGGCCAGCAGTCCGATCTTTTCCACCAGCGCCGGGTCCGCGCCGGGGATCGTCTTGGCATGGATATACCCGTTGAAGCGGTACTCCTCCCGCAGGATGCGCAGCGCCTCGATCATCAGTTCCATCGTGCGGTCGGGCGTACCCAGCACCGCGCTCGACAAAAACAGGCCCTCGATATAGTTGCGGCGGTAAAAACCGATCGTCAGCTCTGCCAGCTCCCGCGGGGTAAAGGTAGCCCGCGGCCGGTCGTTGGAGCGGCGGTTGACGCAGTAGCTGCAGTCATAGCTGCAGACATTCGAGTACAGCACCTTCAAAAGCGACACGCAGCGCCCATCCGGCGTAAAGGCATGGCAGATGCCCGCCGGTGCACAGCTGCCCAGACTGCCGTGCCTCCCCGGGCGTCCCACGCCGCTGGAGGTGCAGGCCACATCATATTTGGCGCTGTCTGCCAGTATCTCAAGCTTTTCCGCAAGATCCATTCTGCCCGCCTCCTGAAAAAAGGGTATAAAAAATACAGCCCGCCGCATATCCTTGCTTAGCAGGGTGTGCCGCGGGCAGCATTTTCAAAAAACACTTCTGTTTTGTCATTCAAAGTCCGGACTATGGGACTTTGCTTATGCTACAATATAGATACGGAGCGAGAAATCACCACTTGGCCTTGGTCTCCACGACCTTGCCTGCGATGTAAAGGTGATCCAACTCCTCCCCCTTGATGACCATTTCCTCATAGGCCGGGTTAAAGGGGTGCAGCACGACCGAGTTGCCGCGCTGGATGTACTTTTTCAGCGTGCCTTCGCCGTCTGAGCCGTAGACCAGCACACCAAGGTCGCCGTTGTCGAGCGTATTCTGGCGGTGGACAAGCGCAAGATCGCCATCGGAAATGCGCGGCTCCATGCTGTCACCCTTGACAACCAAAAAGAAATAGTTCTCCGGGTCCTTGACGCAGGCGTATTCCTTGCCGTAGTCCTCCTCAAAGGCCAGCGCACCGTACCCGGCGCGCACCGTGCCCACAACCGGAACCTGAGACTCGGTATAACGGCTGAACGCATTGCGGCCCACAGCAGAGGATGCATCCGGCTCCCTACGCAGCCCCAGCAGGACATCGGCAGGGGTGTCGAGGATCTCAGCCAGGCGTGCCACGGTCTGCGGATCTGGGGTGGAACGCCCCGTCTCCCACTTACCGACAGCCTGCTGCGTCACTCCCAGCATTCGGGAGACCTCTGCCTGGCTGTATCGTTTGGCCTTGCGGGCCTCTTTCAAGCGCTCTGCAAACATCGGGAAAACTCCTTTTTCAATAGGATAAAGCTGTATCTTGTGGAAATCCCATTTCATTGCTCCCATTATACAACTACCCATTGTTTTTGTAAAGAGGTTTCCGCAACTTTTTTCAAAAATAAGTTGTAAATCCATCTTGACAACAACCGCTAGATGTATTATAGTAGTCTCATCAAGCGGATCACATTCATCCGTTGTTATTTGCGGCGGGGCAGCCTTTGCGGGGCAGCCCCATCAGGAGGTATCGGTATGAACTGGGAACTCATCAAACACAAGCTTTGCAGACTGATCGCAACCACAGCCATCCTGCTGGCCGGTGCGATGGTAAGCGCGGCCGCTGCCGGCTCCATGCCGCTGTGGGCGGCGCTGCTGGGCCTTTTTGCGTCCGTTGTGCTGCTGAACGCCGTGTGCGGTATTCTGCTGGGTGCCCCGTCCCGCACCGTCGAGACCGTCCTGCCTGCATCGCACAACCGGCCTGCCGTGCAGCTGCAGGTCGTGCGCGGCGGGCACGCCGCCTGACAACACGCCTACTCCTATTCGTTGTGATACATATAACTGCACCAAGCCCCGCACGCTTTTTGCCGTGCGGGGCTTGCTGCAAAGAAGGCTCTATGCTACAATGAGGAAAACAAGCCAAGGATGTGACCTGCATGAAGTTGTTGGAAGTTTGTGTGGACAGTCTTGCCTCCGCCCGCGCCGCCGAACAGGGTGGGGCAGACCGGCTGGAGCTTTGCAGCGCACTGGCCGTGGGCGGCCTGACGCCCTACGCCGATCTGCTGCGCCAGATCAAGGCGGAGATCAGCCTGCCCGTGCGCTGCCTGATGCGGCCGCGCGCGGGGGATTTTCTCTACACGCAGGAGGAGATCGACCTGCTCTGCCGCCAGATCACAGCGCTGCGCGCCGCCGGGGCAGACGGCTTTGTCATAGGTGCCCTGACACCGGCGGGGGATCTTGATCTGCCTGCCATGCGCGCCATGCTGGACGCCTGCGGCGGCGCCCCCGTCACCATGCACCGCTGTATTGATGTCTCCCGCGATCTGTGCAGCACCTACCGCGCTGCCGCCGCACTCGGCATCGACACCGTGCTGACAAGCGGCGGGGCCGAGAGCTGCCGCAAGGGCACAGCCCAACTGGCCGCGCTGCTGCGCCTGCGGGATACGCTGAACGGCCCTGAGATTCTCATCGGTGCAGGGGTCAGCGCCGCCGTCATTGACGAGCTGCGCACTGCGCTGCCCGGGGCGCGGGCCTTCCACGCCAGCTGCAAAAAGCTGCTCGACAGCGGCATGACCTTCCGGCGGGAGGGCGTTCCCATGGGCCTGCCCGGACTGGACGAGTGGCACATCCAGCAGACCGATGCCGAGGCCGTGAGGGCTGCGAAGGATGCAGTGATGCGGTAACGCGGGCGGATATAGAATCCGCCCCTGCATTAAAGCAAAACCCGCCTGCCGATTTTTTTATCAGCAGGCGGGTTTCAATTTTCATCATAAGGGTCATCAAACAGCCCGAACATCGAGGTTTTTTCAAGATCCGGCACAGTATATTCCCGAATCTGCCGCACAGGCTGGAACCCGCCGGTATCCTCGGGCGCGCGGCGGCCATGATGGGCGCGGGGGCGGCTTTCTGCGGCCATAGCAGCCACCGGCTCGTCATAGGACGGCACACCGGCCTCCTCGTAATCGGGCGTCAGCTCCAGCTCCTCAAGAAGGCTCTGGATGGCTGCGCAGTCCTCGGGCACATCGGTCAGGCTTGCGCCGTAATGACAGAACAGTACGGTGCCGTCCCGGTCCAGAATCAGCGTCAGCGGCAGCTGCTGCTCAGCGCCCTTTACCGGCTGGTAGCCCTGCTTTTTGGCCTCCCGCAGGATGCGCCACCCCTCCAGCGAATAGCTCATCAGCGTGCTTTTGCTTGTGGGTATGGCGAGATGCTCATACAGCACGCCCGCTGCATCGCAGAGCAGGGGATAGGGCAGCGTGTCCGGCCCGATGCTGCGCGACAGCTTGTCCGCGCGCGAGCGAACCACCAGCGCAAAGCCGCCGTCATGCAGTGCGGCGTAGGTGTCGGCATAGCGGCTTGCAAAGGTGCGCGTGATGGGATGGCCGAAGTTTGCCATAAAGACCACCACCAGCGGGGCGCTGGCCTGCAGCAGATCACGGAAGCGATTGCGGGCACTGTAGGGCGTGTCATACAAAAAGAAGGGGAGTCTGTCCCCAACGCAGATCCGCTCCGCCACGGCCAAGCACCCCTTTCCTCAAAAGATCATAACTCAAAAACCCGGACAGGAAGTCCTGCCCGGGATAGTTCTCTAAAAACCCCGCACAGCCGTCTGCAACCAATCAAAACCTACCGGTACAGGCAGGTGGGTACCCTACAAGAGCGTTCATGCTCCCTTCTTCCGCCGAAGCGGGAGGTCTGCAATCCGGTCCTCGACCCGGGTTCCCAAAATTTGATTAGTAGGATTCTATAAGGCCGCAACAAATCGAACCGCGCAGGGTGAAAAAGCCGTTCGGCCTTTTACTGCAATTCAGAATCGTCGATGTCGTACATGGCACGCAGGCGCTCCTCGAACACCTTGCCGACGGTGATCAGTTCCTCGTCATCGTCCACGATGTCCATATACTCGCCCTCGTCATCGGTACCGATGCGCATCAGGATCAGCTCAGCATCCTCCTGCAGGCTCTCGGGGTCCTCCTGATAAGGGATAACAGCCAGATAGCGGGTGCCGTTGACCTCGGTAGCGTCGATCACCTCAAAGGTGACCTCCTTGCCGTCCTCATCCTCCAGCGTCAGCAGATCGGGGGCAGCTTCTTCCAGCATTTCCGGGCTCAGTTCGTCAGACATAAGTGACCTCCTGTGGTCGTTCGTATTTGATGCTTATAGTGTACCCTTTTTTTCTTCAAACGTCAAGGGTGTTCAAGCGGGAAGTTCTGTGGTATAATAGTTTTAATTGGATTTTTACGGAGGTTGCCGCCATGCACAAAAAACTCTGTCTGCTGCCCGCGCTGGCGCTGGCCCTGCTGTGCGCCTGCAGCAGCGGCGAAAAAAAGACCCCGCCCACCCGTCCGGCTGATTTCGTCAGCAGTGAGCGGCAATTCACCGCGCCCGGCAGCGGCGATATCATCGCCATTTTTGATACCTCCCTGGGCGAGGTGCGCGCCGTGCTTTACCCTGATGCCGCACCGATGGCCGTTTACAACTTTGTGGGGCTGGCCCGCAGCGGATATTACGATAACACGACAATCTGGCGCAGTGAGTACGGCTTTGCCGTGCAGGGCGGCGATGCGACCGGCACCGGCACGGGCGGCTCTACGATTTGGAGCAACAATCCCTATCCGCTGGAGGCCGATGCGGGCCTGAAGCACTACGCCGGGGCGCTCTGCGCTGCGTTTGCGGCGGGCGGCGATGTCACCGGCGGCAACAGCCAGTTCTACTTTGTCACCGCGCTGCCGGACAGTGTGAGCAGCAGTGATCTGCAGGCTGCGCTGACCGCCAACGGCTATACCGACGCGCAGGTTGCGGCCTACGCCGCCGTGGGCGGCTTACCGTACCTTGACAACACGGACACGGTGTTCGGTCAGGTATATGCGGGCATGGAGGTCGTGGACGCCATGGCCTGCGTTGACACGGTGAAGGATGATGACGGAAACGACACCTTCCGCCCCAGCGAGGAGGCCGCCATCACGATCAACCATGTAACGATCACGACCTACACAGCCGAGGTGGACAACGATCTTGAGACTGTAGGCTGATACCAACAGTATATGCAAACCCGCCCCCGCAGAGCGTTGGCAGAACTGCCAAACTTTGCAGGGGCGGGTTGTCTATTATGCTATCTTCAAAGGCTTCCCCCTCGGGGGAAGCTGTCACCGAAGGTGACTGATGAGGGCAGAGCTGACCAAGCTGACCCGTTTACGGGCAACCGTAGCAAACCCGCCCCTCATCCGGCCTCGGGCGGGGCCTCGGCCACCTTCCCCCAAGAGGGGGAAGGCTTTTGAGGTTTATTTCTTCGTGTTTCCGCCCATGCGTCTGTCGCGGCGGGCATACTCGGCCAGTGCCTTATCAAAGCACTCCTTGGTAAAGTCGGGGAAAAGGGTATCGGTAAAGTAGAACTCCGCATAGGCGCACTGCCACAGCAGGAAGTTGGACAGCCGCTCCTCGCCGCTGGTGCGGATCATCAGATCCACCGGGGGCAGGTCGCGGTAGAGATGCTTCTCGATGGTTTTCTCATTGATTTCCTCGGGCTGCAGCGCACCGGCCTTGACCTCAGCGGCAATCGCGCGGGTGGCATCGGTCAGCTCGGCATGGCTGCCGTAGTTCAGGCAGAAGTTGACGATACCCTTTTCGTTGTCCTTCGTCAGGTCCATCATATAATCCATGGCGTCCAGCACACGCTGCTGCAGCCCCTCGCGGCGGCCGCTGAACAGCACCTTGCAGCCGCGTTCGTTCATCTCATCGGCAATGGTGTGGAAGTTGTTGGCAAACAGGTCCATCAGATAGCCGACTTCCTTGGCATCGCGGCTGAAATTCTCGGTGGAGAAAACATAGAGCGAAAGCACAAAGACGCCGCGGTCACCGACCGCATAGCGGGTGATTTCACGCAGGCGGTCAAAGCCGGCTTTGTGGCCCATGCTGACGGGCAGCAGGCGCTGCTTGGCCCAGCGGCGGTTACCGTCCACGATGATGGCCACATGGGTAGGGAAGCGGGGTTCAGCGGGATTCGGCATAACAGTTCTCCTTTTTTATTGCTCGGGGCGTACCAGCTCCGGCGGTTCCTCGCCGGGGTGATGGGCGCGCCAGTTCAGAAAGCTTTCCAGAATGACGGCGGCGGAGACCGAGTCCAGCCGCTCCTTGCGCTTGGCGCCGAAGGTATCATTATCAGCCAGAATAGCGGCGGCAGAAACAGTGGTGCGGCGCTCATCCCACATCACAACGGGCACACCCGCCGTGTTGGCAAGGCGCTGGGCAAAACGGCGGCTCTTGCCGGCACGGCTGCCCTCGGTGCCGTCCATGTTTTTGGGCAGGCCGCAGACAAGCCCCTCCGCCCCGCGGGCGGCAAAGACCTCCGTCACGGCGGCAGCAACCTTGTTCATGCTTTTTTCTTCGATCTGCGGCGTGATGGGGGAGGTGATCGTCTCCCCGGCATCACACCCGGCAAGCCCGGTGCGGGAATCGCCATAGTCAACGGCAAGCCATTTCATGGGCAGGGCTCCTTTACATTTTGTCAGATACAGGTATTATAGCACAAAAAATCCGCCCTGACCAGCAGGGCGGGAGATTTTGTTTGCCTTGTTGCTTTGCCTTCCCCCGAAGGGGGGGAAGGTGGCCCCGCAGGGCCGGATGAGGGGTGGGCTTGCTACGGTTGCCCGTAAACAGGTCAGCCTGATCAGCTCTGCCCTCATCAGTCACCTTCGGTGACAGCTTCCCCCGTGGGGGAAGCCCTTGGGGTACTGTAGGGGTCGATGCTTGCATCGACCCGCGGGGCGTCGAGGACGCCGCCCCCCTACAAACTCAGACCAGCGAGCCCTTCAGGCGCTTATCCAGCTGGATTGTCAGCATGGCGGCCAGAACGATCTTCACGGCATCGCCGGGCAGGTAGGGCAGCACGCACCAGCCCAGAGCGCTCACAAGGTCAGCGCCGGTCAGCGTCATGAACCAGATCGTGCCCAGCAGGTAGCAGGCGGCGCAGCCCACGACCATCGCAGCGCAGAGCGCCCAGAATTTGCGGCCCAGCACCCGGACCAGCAGGGCTGTGATCAGCGCAGTCAGAATGTAGCCGATGGCATAGCCGCCGGTCTTGCCGAAGATTGCGGACGGGCCGCCCTGAAAGTTGGCCAGTACCGGAACGCCGATGGCCGCCAGCGCAATAAAGACCACCTGGCTGGCCGTGCCCCAGACGGGGCCGAGCATCGTGCCCGCCATGTAGACGGCGAACAGTGCCAGATTGATGGGTACGCCCCAGGGCATCGGAACGGCGATCTGGCTGCAGACGGCAACCAGCGCGGTAAACATGGCGCAAAGCACCATGCGGCGGACATTGTCAGTAGTTTTCGTCATACTTTCGTACTCCTCTTGTTGAATGGTAATTTATAGCATTGCCGTATCCTGCCCGGGTGCCGCCGCAGCGGTTTCTGACGGGATGCAGCGATGTTTTACAGCAATCGAACGCCGGCCTCGCCGCTGGTCAGGGCAGCAGGGCGGCTTTCACCGTCATAGCGCACGACAAGCCTGCATTCATCATCAATGCCCAGCACGGCGGCGGGGCGCGGTGTGCCGCTGCGCGGCGTGACCAGAACGCGGTGGCCCGCCAGCGCCAGACGGCTGCGGTATTCGTCCAGATACCCGCTGCGCGGGCCGGTGCGGTACAGCGGCCAGAACTCGTTCAGAAACGCCGCTGCCAGCGCTGCCCGGGCACCGGGCGCAGGGTCGCCGTCAAACAGCGCCCCCGCCACGCTCTGCAGCTCCGCAGGCCAGCCCTCGGCCGGTGCCACCACATTAAAGCCCAGCCCCAGCACCGCATAGTCCAGCATACCGGACTCCAGATCGAGCGCAGCCTCGGTCAGGATGCCGCACACCTTGCGCCCGTTCTTCCAAAGGTCGTTGACCCACTTGATGCGGATCGGTGCCCCGCAGAGCCTTTCAGCCGCGCGGGCGGCAGCCACTGCCGCCATGGCGGTCAGGCCCACAGCCTGCCGGGCACCGATCTCCGGGCGCAGCAGGATGCTCATATACAGACCGCCCGGCGGGGAATAAAAGCTGTGCCCGCCGCGCCCGCGCCCGGCAGACTGTGCCTGCGCGATCAGCACCAGCCCCTCGGGCGCACCGGCATCGGCGCGGGCGCGCAGGGCGGCATTCGTACCGGGCAGCCGGTCCACGACCTCGATCTGCAGCGCATGCAGGGGTGTCGGCGCAAGCAGAGCCGCCACGGCGGCAGCATTCAGCACATCAGCGTCCGCAGCAAGGGCGTAGCCGCGGTTCGTCACAGCCTCAATGGGGATTCCGTCACTGCGCAGCGCGGCCACAGCCTTCCACACCGCTGTGCGGCTGACGCCCAGCTGCGCGGCCAGCTCCTGCCCGGAGATATACCGGCCGCGTGCCGCGTCCAGCGCCGCCAGCACCTGCTGCTTGACCATATCCACGCCCCCCTGTAAGCCCGACTGTAGGCCAGTATACCGCGCCGCGGACCGGAATGTCAACGCATTTGCGATGTCATGGTTGACAATCAGGGCAAAAAATGTTCCCGCCGGGCAGGCGGGAACGGCAAAAGCCCCGCAGGCGCAAGGCCTGCGGGGCTTTTGCTATGATGCAAACAGATTTAGTGGGAAAAGTCTAACTTAGCGCTGGATACGGCCGGAACCGTCGCCGCCGGCCAGCTTCTCGACCTCGGAGACAGTGACCATGTTGTAGTCGCCCTCGATGGAGTGCTTCAGGGCAGAAGCAGCAACAGCGAACTCAACAGCGTCCTGCGTGGACTTGCCGTTCAGCAGGGCATAGATCAGGCCGCCGCCGAAGGAGTCGCCGCCACCAACGCGGTCGATGATGTGCAGGTCGTACTTCTTGGAGAAGCAGTACTCGTTGGAGGCAACATCGTACAGCATGGCGCTCCAGCCGTTGTCGAAGGCAGAGTGGCTCTCACGCAGGGTGATAGCGACCTTCTCAAAGCCGAACTTGTCAGCCAGCTGCTTGGCAACGCTCTTGTAGCCCTCGCGGTTGATCTCGCCGGCGTAGATGTCGGTAGCCTCGGCCTCGATGCCGAAAACGTCCTTGGCATCCTCCTCGTTGGAGATGCAGACATCAACATACTGGCACAGGTCGGTCATGGCAGCGCGGGCCTGCTCACGGGTCCACAGCTTGCCGCGGTAGTTCAGGTCGCAGCTGATCTTGACGCCATGGGCCTTAGCAGCCTTGCAGGCCTCGCGGCAGATCTCAACAACATTCTCGCCCAGAGCCGGGGTGATGCCGGTGAAGTGGAACCAGTCCACGCCCTCGAAGATGGCATCCCAGTCGAAGTCAGCGGTGGAAGCCAGCTGAATGGCGGAGTTGGCGCGGTCGTAGATGCAGACAGAGCCACGCTGAGAAGCGCCCTTCTCGTTGAAGTAGATGCCAACGCGATCGCCGCCGCGGGTGATCTTGCTGGTATCAACGCCGTAGCGGCGCAGGCTGTTCACAGCGGCCTGACCGATGGCATGGGCGGGCAGCTTGGTGACGAAGGCTGCGTCGATGCCGTAGTTGGCCAGAGAAACGGCAACGTTGGCCTCGCCGCCGCCGAAGGTGAACTCCAGATTGTTGGCCTGAACGAAGCGCTCATAGTTGAACGGCTGCAGACGGATCATCAATTCGCCAAAAGTAACGACTTTCATGGTGAACTCCTTTTAATTCAATATTTTTTAAGATAGGGGAGCGGGGCATCGAGGCCGCCGCCCCCTAGATTTACATTGGGATTACGCCAAATCAGCGCTGAACCAGATGGAAGGCAAAGCCTGCGATCTCGTCAGCAAAGTAGATGGCAACGGTCTTGCCGTCCTTGACATTCTTGCTGTCCATGTCGAACTTGACGCCGCGCTGGCCGAGGTGATAGATAGCGCGGTCAACATTGTTGGTCAGGATAGCAATGTGGCCATTGGTGCCGCGGCCCGGCTTCTTCATGATCTCGAATTCCTTCTTGCCCACGAAGATGCTGGAGTTGCCGGGCTTGACAGCCATGCTCAGCAGGCTGGCGATGGTCTCAGCGGTCTTGGCGGCCTCGGTCTCGTTCTCGCAGTTGATGCCGATGTGGCCCAGCTCAAGGCCCAGCATGACATCAACGGCCTCGCGGCTCATTGCAGCGATCTCGTCCCATGCACCGGCCTTGATCTTGTCGCTCTTGCACATCCAAGTGCCGCCGACAGCGATGATCTGGTTGTAGCCCAGATAGTTGTTGACATTCTTGGCGTTGACACCGCCGGTGCACATCCACTTGCAGGTCTTGAGGGCAGCGCCGATGTTCTTCAGCTTGTCCACGCCGCCGTTGGCCTCTGCGGGGAAGAACTTAACACACTCGCAGCCCATGTTCATAGCCTGCTGCATCTCGCCGGCGGTGGCGGTGCCGGGCATCATGATGCCGCCCTTGTCGATGACATGCTGGCAGACCTCGGGGTCAAAGCCGGGGGCAACGATGAAGGAAGCGCCGGCGGCCATAGCGCGGTCAGCCTGATCCTTGGTCAGGACAGTGCCGGCGCCCAGCAGCATATCGGGCAGCTCCTCATGGATCTTCTTGATGCACTCCTCAGCGCAGGCGGTGCGGAAGGTGACCTCCGCAGCCGGCAGGCCGCCGTCCATCAGGGCCTTGCACAGGGGCAGGGCCTCATCCACGCTGTTAAAGGCAATGACCGGGATAATGCCGATCTCGTAAACACGCTGCAAAACAGAATTCATAGCAATTCTCCTTCACTCATTCTGTGCGGGTGCCCGGCACCGTATGCCGCGGCAGGGCTCGCACTCGATTACTTTTATTATATCCAATGGGCGCGCGTGCGTCAATCGGGCAAAAACACGCAGGAAACCGCACGATTTTTGTCACTTATGCTAAGGATTCCGCAATTCGGAAAAGAACTTGAAAAATGCCGCATACTTTGTTATAATCGTTCCATAATATGGAACGCAAGGCAATCCCTGCGTCCCCTGCGAAATTATGAATTTTTTGTTAAATTTCATCGGGAGGCCTGTGGTATGGCAGAAAAAGGCGGCGTACAAAGCGTAGAGCGCATCTTCCAGCTGATCGAGCATCTGGCGGCGCACCCCACCGGGGTCAGCCTGCAGACGCTGGCAGGGGAGACCGGGCTTGCCAAAAGCACCGTTCACCGGCTGCTGGCCAGTCTGGTCGGGCTGGGCTATGTGGTGCAGGACGAGGAAAACGGCCATTACCGCCTGACCCTGAAAATGTTTGAGCTGTCGAGCGGCATCGTGGACAGCATGGACATCATGGGCGTGGCCAAGGCGCATCTGGAGCGGCTGAGCCAGCGCACCGGCGAGGCCGTGCATCTCGTCATCCGGGACGGGCGGGACATCGTCTACATTTATAAGACCGAGAGCGGCCCGATGCGGATGGCCAGCCGTGTGGGCCTGCGCAGCCCGCTGTACTGCACCGGCGTGGGCAAGGCCATTCTGGCCACCCTGCCCGGCGATGAGGTGGAGGATATCTGGACCCACAGCAATGCGCAAAAGCTGACCGCCCGCACAATCACCGATCTGGAGGAGCTCCGCAGCCAGCTGGTGGAGGTCCGCGCCAACGGCTACGCCATCGATGATGAGGAAAACGAGCTGGGGGTCCGCTGTGTGGCCGTGGCCATTCCCGGGCCGGACGGCCGCGCGGAGAGTGCGTTTTCCATCAGCGGTCTGGCGCCCTATATGACGCCCGAGCGAATCCGCCGCATTGCCACGCTGGCGCTGGACGCCCGGACGGATATTCTGGCAGATTTAGGTTTGAGGTGAAATAGGGTGTATTTCTCACGCCCGGCAACAGGTAAAGCCCCTCCGGTCATCGCTTTGCTCGACCACCTCCCCACTGCGTGGGGCGGCCTTTTTGCGGCCGCAGGCCGCCAGAAAGGCTCCTCACAATGTGGGGAGCTGGCCGAGCCTGCGAGGCCTGAGGGGCGTTGTCGGGCCTTGCTGCGGCAGCCTGTAGGGGCCGGGCATGCCCGGCCCGCGACTTGACGGACATTGCAATTTTCCGGTTTGTCTCCTTTTTTATATTGCTTTGTAGGCAAGTGTCCAGCCCCCCTCCACGGCGGCCAGAGGGCTGGACGCCCTACAAACTCCCGTTTACGGCAAAGAATTTATCCCTCCCGGGGCGTGGCAACAATCTGCAGGGCGTCGGGGACGCCGCCCCCCGTATACCAGACTATGCCGCATTACACCATCAACTATCGCGTATAGTTTGGGTTACATTGCAAAAAGCGGCCTGTCTGCGTTTTTTCTGCAGACAGGCCGCTCGCTTTAAAACTGTTCCAGAATTGCCAGCAGCTTGTCAAGGCTGCGCTCGTTGAACTCCAAAATCAGGATGTCGCAGCCGGGATGGTCCACAACATCCATCGTAAAGGTGTCGATATGCTCGCGCCAGCTGTTTGTGAACCGCGTCTGCAGGTACGGCATGTAATACTCACTGAACGAGTCGCCGATGACCCGCACGGCGCGGTCATCCCTTGCGAACAACTCTGCATAGCCGGGCACCTTGTAGGTCTGTTCGGGCGGCAGGCTGGCGTAAAGCGCCGCCACATTGGCCATATCGCCGGTGGTCGTGCCATCGGCCTCCACCGGGTAGCTCTCCGGGGTGAGGATCGGCATGTCCAGCGCTTCAAAAATACCGTCCAGCCCATACAGCGCGCCCACCGCGTTCCAGTGGGTGTCCGTCTTGTAATAGAGCAGCCGGTCAGGGTTCTGGCGCGCCTGACTGCGCAGCAGGTCATACCGCCACACCACCGGCACCGTTGTGTGGCTCTGCAGGTAGGCGGCCAGCAGGTCGGTACGGTTCTGCTCGTTCACGATGGGGTAGCCGTCCGGCATATACTCCTGATAAATGCGGTCCTTGCTGGGCGTCAGATCCAGCACCAGCGTGCAGCCGTTTTCTGCCAGCCGGTCATTTAAGATCTGCAGCCCCGCGCTGGCCTCGGCCAGCACCTCGGCACTGTCGTTCAGCTCAGTCAGGCCCTGATAGTTTGCCATCGGCTGGGCAGCGTTCGGCCCGTCCTTATAGAACAGCCACCCTTTCCTGCCGGGCAGCACCTGATCGCTCTGGCTTGTGCCGAACAGCGCATAGTCCAACCCGGCGTTGACCAGCACAAACTGGTAGCGGAAGGGGGAATTGTCCACCAGAAAGTTATCGAGATTCCGCGGCAGCTCCCGCAGCGGGCTGTGAAGCACCTGCGGCAGACCGGTCAGCAGCCGGTTCTCATGGCTGTCCATCGACAGCTGCTTGGAAAAGATGTTGAAGATCGGGAACGCCAGTCCGACCACGGCGCAGAACACGCCGATAAAACCGATTTTTATCGCTTTGCGCATCGTCTGCACCTCCTCAGAACTGGAAATAGATAAACGCGCTGTAGGTGCCTGCCGTGACCCGCATCAAGCCAAGGAAAAGCAGCACCAGCAGCAGCACCATGCCCGCAGGGGACGGCGCTTTTCTTTCGTACAGGGCCTTTTTCAGCCGGGGGTTCAGCGCCTGCAGCGGGCCGCAGAGCAGGAAGGACGCCGCCAGAATCAGCAGCAGCTTGGTATCCGCAAAGGCCGCCAGCGTATACCCGCGGGCCCCGCTCTGCCATGTCAGGATGCCGCGCCACGCGGCCAGCCCCTCCCGCAGACCCGGCGCGCCGAAGATGATCAGCGTGGCCCAGAGCACCACCACCGTATAAAGATGCCGGAAAAATTTCGGCAGCTGGTTGAGCAGTTGTCCCAGACCCAGCCGCTCAAGGCAGAGGATCACGCCGTGCAGCAGGCCGAACGCCACATACTGCCACGCCGCGCCGTGCCACAGGCCGGTAAGCGTAAAGACGATGAGCAGGTTCAGGCAGGTGCGGCGCAGCCGGCAGCGGCTGCCGCCCAGCGGGATATAGAGATAGTCCCGGAACCAGCCGGACAGCGAGATGTGCCACCGCCGCCAGTATTCGCCGACAGAGCAGGCGAGATAAGGGTAGTCGAAGTTTTCCGGCAGGGTGATACCGAAGAATTCTCCGATGCCGATGGCCATATCACTGTAGCCGGAGAAGTCAAAATACAGCTGCATCATATACGCCGTGTAGCCCAGCACAAGAATAGGTGCCGGCAGCGTGGCGGCAGGCACCGCTGCGACCTTTGCGTAGATCAGCGCCAGCTGGTCGGCGATGATGGCCTTTTTGGCAAGGCCCAGCACCAGCCGCTTGATGCCGTAGCAGAAGCGGTCCGCCGAAACGCAGCGCGCCTGCCCGCAGGGGTCAAGCTGCGGGGCCTGCTGCCCATAGCGGACAATGGGGCCGGACGGCCCGTGGCCGAAGAACGCGAGAAACACCGCGAACCGGAAGGGGCTTTTTTCGGGAGCGGCGCGCCCTGCCGCGACATCTGCACAGTAGCCGATGGCCGTGAACACATAAAAGCTGATACCCAGCGGCAGGGCAGGGGCCAGCACCGGCACAAGGCCCGGCGCAAAAGCGTTTACGGTTTCGGCCGCAAAGCCCGCATATTTAAAGACGCCCAGCACCGCCAGATCGAGCAGCACCAGCGCCGTCAGAAGCGGGCGTTTGTGGGCCAGCCGCCCCAGCGACAGCCCGCCCAGCCAGTTGATGCCGGCCAGCAGCACCAGAATGACCGCACCCTTCAGCCCCGCCCAAGCAAAAAACAGCAGGCTGAACGCGCCCAGCACCACATTGCGCAGCCGTCTGGGGCAGACCCAGTAGACCGCCAGCGCCAGTGGCAGAAAAACAAACAAAAACTGCACCGAGGAAAATGCCATATACACACAACTCCGCGCGGCACCACTGTGGGGCAGCGCCGCTTCATAAAAATTTTACATCTGTAAACATTATAAAGGGTATCCCAAAATTCGGCAAGATGTGCGCCGCAAAAAGTTGTTTTTTGCACATTCCCGCTCATTTTGCAGGGTATAACCATAGACAATCCCGCCGTGAGTGACTATAATAAAGATGTATTTTTATGTAACGGAGGCGTCTGCCCATGGAAAATCTGATTTTCGGCGCGTTTGCCACGCTGGAAGGCTACCGCGAGGGGGACGCCGCCAATCTGGGCCGCACAGTCTATGACCGCTGCACCGTCACGGCGCTCTGCAGCGCCAAGGCCCAGAACCCGCGCTGCACCGTGGCGCTGCTGACGAACGCCCCGGTGCCTGAGCCCTTCCGCAGCCAGCTTACCGGCGGCGGGGTCGAGATCTGGGACTGCCCCTTTGACGCCTACCGCGTGCCGGCCGATACAAACTGGGCGCTGGCCTACTATAAACTGTGCGCCATGGCGTGGGTGCTGGCCCACAGGGACTTTGCCCGCGCCTGCATGATCGACCTTGACACCTACACCCAGCACCCGCTGGATGATCTGTGGCGGGAATGTGACGAGGCGGTGCTGCTCTATCAGGTGCCCCACGCCGCCAGCCAGACGATGACCGCAGCCATCAGCCGGTGCTTTGACGCGGTGGAGTCGGCGGGCGCCCCCCACAGCCTGACCCACTTCGGCGGGGAGCTTGTGGCGGGCAGCAAGGCACGGCTTACCGCTTTTATGGCGCAATGCCGCCGGTATTTTGATGAGCTGCAGGCACAGGGCATCACCCCGCGCGAGGGGGACGAGGCTGTCTGGTGCGGCGCCGCCTACCGCAGTCTGGCCGCCGGGCAGCCGGTACGCGCCGCCAATGCCTATATCTTCCGCTATTGGCTCGGCGGGCATTTCTACTATGTATCGACAAATTATACACTCGATCCCGTCTGCATCCTGCATCTGCCGGGTGCTGCCAAGGACCGCCAGCTCAAGCTGATTTACCAAATCTACGCCCGGCGCGGGGCCTTCCCGCCGCCGGAAAGGATCCACCGCCTCTGCGGCCTGCCCGCCGCACACCCGCCGCTGCTGCGCACCGTCTGGACGCGGCTGCTGGCCCGCCTGTAAGGAGCCGTTATGCCCAAGAAAAAGAACGACCTCAGCCAGCGGCTGGAAGCTGTCATCAAGACGCTGGTGCCCCAGCAGGAGCAGAATCCCGATGACCTCGGCCCGATGATGCGCGCCATCAAGGCGGTACACAGCATCAGCGACCATACCTCGACCACGCCGGAGGATCTTGAGCGCCAGCGTGCCGGGCAGGAGCTGTTCGCGCGGCTTGTCACGCCGTCGATCGGCATCCGCAACGACAGCCTGACGGTGGGGACCATCCCTGCAGAGTGGGTCAGCCTTGAGCATGGTCATGACCGCCGCCACGCTGTTTTGTACTGCCACGGCGGCGGCTACACCTGCGGCCAGCTGGGCTACGCCCGTATTCTGGCCAGCAAGCTCGCCCTTGCCACCGGCTTTGATGTACTGTCCTTTGAGTACCGCCTTGCGCCGGAGCATCCCTTCCCCGCAGCCATTGAGGATGCGCTGGCCGTCTGGGATTATCTGATGTATATGGGCTACGGCGCGCGGGATGTCATCGTGGCGGGGGATTCCGCCGGGGGCAATCTGGCGCTGGAGCTGGCGCTGAAGCTGAAGGAACAGGGCCGCGCCCAGCCGCGGGGGCTTTTGCTGTTCAGCCCCTGGACCGACATGACGGCCAGCGGCAAGAGCTACCGCACCTGCAAGACGCTGGACCCGATGCTGACGATGGAGTACATCGCCGCCGTGCGCGAGGCCTACACCGGCCCCGATGCCGACTGGTCGCGCCCCTGCTACAGCCCGCTGTTTGCCGACCTGCGCGGCCTGCCGCCCACCTTAGTGCAGGTGGGTACGAATGAGATCCTGAAGTCTGACAGTGAGCGGCTGGTGGAAAGCCTGCAGAAGGCCGGTGTCTATGCCCAGCTGGAGATCTACCCCGAGTGCTGGCATGTCTTTCAGCAGATGCCTGTCCACCGCGCCGCCATGGCGATGGAAAGCGCCGGGCGGTTCGCGCAGAAAATCATTTAAAAAAGAGGAAAACCCATGTCCGATTCCTGGTACAAAGTTGACAATGTTGCCAAGGTGTTTCTGGCCACAGCATCCATGCGGGACCCGCGCGTTTTTCGCATCTCCTGCACGCTGCAGGAGCAGGTCGACCCCGACACACTGAACGAGGCCCTGCGCCGCACTGCGCAGGAATGGCCGCAGTTTCAGGTCACGCTGCACCGCGGCCTGTTCTGGCATTATTTTGAATCCACCGATCTGACGCCCACCGCCCAGCCGGAGGCGAAGGCCCCCTGTGCGCCGCTCTACACGCCGGAGCGCCGCAACCGTCTGATCTACCGGGTGACCTATTTCGGCGCGCGGATCAATCTGGAGATGTTCCACGCCATCACCGACGGCAACGGCGGCCTGCTCTACTTAAAATCCATCGTGCGCAACTATCTGGCACTGCGCCACCCCGGTGAGCTGGACAGCGTACCCTCGCCCAACAGTGCCTCGGCCGGGGACCTTGCGCAGGACAGCTTCCGCAACTTTTACGGCGGCACCAGACGCCGCAAGGCCGAAAAAAAGACCAAGGTCTACCGCCCGCACGGCTTTTTGCCCTACGACCAGCTGCAGTTTTTTGAGGGGCATCTCAACGCCCGGCAGGTGCTGGACCGCTCCCATGCGCTGGGTGTGTCGATGACGAGCTACCTCGGTGCCTGCTTCATGCTTGCCATCTACCACGATATGCCCGCGCTGGAGCGCAGCAAGCCCATCTCGATCAGCCTGCCGGTCAACCTGCGCAACTACTACCCCAGTGAGACGGCCCGCAACTTTTTCAACTCCGTCTATGTGACCCATACGCTGACCGAGGCCGACACGCTTGAGACAGTGGCCCCCGTCTTTGACGCAAAGCTGAAGGAGGTCCTGCGCCCCGAGAATATCCGCGCCCAGATGGACGAGTACGAAAAGCTTGAGCATGTACCCGCCATCCGCCCGGTGCCGCTCTTCCTCAAAAACGCCACCGTCAAGCTGTTCACTAAATTGGAGGACCGCCATGTCACGGCGGTTGTCTCCAACATGGGGCGCATCACCATCCCGGCGGAGCTGCAGCCCTATATCCGCAGCTTTGCGGCGTTCTCCAGCTGCAAAACGCTCTTTACGGTCGTCTGCTCCTACGGAGATGACCTTGTGCTGGGCACGGCCTCGGCGCTGCGCAGCACAACGATCCTGCAGCGGTTCTACCGCAGCCTTGCCAAGGACGGGCTGGATGTCACCCTCTACGCCACGGAGGTGGAAAAATGAATACCTGCCCGCATTGTCATATCAAGGTCGGCGGGGACAGCACCTACTGCCCGCTGTGCCAGAACCGCCTGCCGGGTCCGGCGGAGGCAGCTTATTTCCCGGCGACTGCGCCGCGCATCCACCGCGCCTCGCTCTTGTATAAGATCATCGCTTTTCTGCTGTCGGCCGTGGTGGTGGTGGCCGGGGCGTTTGATTTCCTGCTGCTGGACGACACGCCCCACCGCCATTTCAGCCTGCTGCTGGCCGTCTGGTCTCTGGCGGCGCTGCGGGTGCTGCGCTCCGTCCTGCGCCGGCGCTACAACGGCCCACGCCAGATCTTCAACCTACTGCTGCTCGTCTCAGCGCTGCTCGTCTTTACCGACTGGTTCAACGGCTACACAGGCTACAGCCTTGATCTGGTCGTGCCGATCCTCTGCTGCGTTGCTCTGGGGTGCAACTTCGTGTTTGCCTTTCTGCGCAGCCGGTTCACGGCAAATGCGCTGGTGTATCTGCTCATGAACATCGGCATCGGCCTTTTGCCGTACATCCTGCTCTTTCTGCGTCTGGACGGCGGCAAGCTGGACGCCCACAGCATCCCGTGGGTCATCTGCCTGATCCTGAGCATCATCACCTTCCTCGGTCTTGTTATCTTCCGCGGCAGAGCGCTGAAAAGCGAGATCGAAAAGCGGCTGCACCTGTAAAAGCCTTTATCTGCAAACAAATCGCTGCCGCCCGTTTTGCGGGCGGCAGCGATTTGTTTTGTGTTATTTTTTGTCGAACGCCTCTCTGCGCTTGGTTGAAAGACGGAACATCTCCTCAAGACCCTCACGGTCATCGTTGACGAGCTTTTCCCGCATATCCTGCAGCGCGCTGTCAAACATGTCGATCTCCGAGATGAGGTTGTCTTTATTCCAGAGGAACAGCTCCGCCCACATTTTGTCGTTGATGCGTGCGATCCTCGTCAAATCGCGGAAGGAATCGCCGGTGTAGTTTGCCAGCTCCGAATTGTCGGACGCGCACATCAGGCTCACGGCAATGGCATGGCAAAGCTGGCTGACATAGCCGATCATATGGTCATGCTCGGCGGGGGTCAGGATGCTGATCCGCTTAAAGCCCAGCTCCTCGGCCAGATTGCGGCACCAGTCGATGCCGGCCTGCGTGTTTTTATCGGTGGGCGTGATGATGAAGTTGGCGGGGGCAAAGCTGACCTCGGCGCTGTGGGTGATGCCGCTCGTCTCACGGCCGGCCATCGGGTGGCTGGCGATGAACTCAACCCCCTCCGGCAGGGCGGCCTGCACAGGCTCCACCACGCCGCGCTTTACGCCGGACACATCGGTGACCATCGTGCCGGGGCGTATCAGCTGGCCGTACTGCTCAACCCACTGCAGTAAAACGGCAGGGTAGAGACCGAAGATGATGCAGTCCGCCTGCCGTACAAGCTCCTCAAAATCCTTATTTTTCCCGGCGCGGATATAGTCATGCTGCAGTGCATAATCCAGCGTTGACTGGCTGTGGGTAATGCCGGTCACGCTGTAGCCCTTCTGGCTCAGCACCTGTGCGTACCTGCCGCCCAGCAGGCCCAGACCGACGATCAGATAGTTTTTGCTTTTGTCCAGCATACAAAATCACGCCTTTATGTCAAAATCTTCTTTTTTGTCGCTGCTCAGTTCGATTTTTGCGCCAAGGCTGCGCAGCACATTCCAGAATGCGGGCCAGCTTTTTTCCACGGCCTCGGCCCCGCAGAGCAGCGCAGGCAGACCGCTGGCAATGGCCGCAACCGCCAGCGCCATGACGATGCGGTGGTCGTTATGGCCGGACAGCGGTGCGTTGGGCGCATGGAGCGCCACACCCTGAATGTGAACGCTGTCGCCCTCCACATCAATGCGGGCACCCATCTTCTGCAGCTCGTCCCGCATCGCGTCAATGCGGTCGGATTCCTTCAGGCGCAGCCGCCCCGCATTGCGGATGATCGTCTCGCCGCTGCAGAAGCAGCCCAGCGTAAAGAGGATGGGGCCCAGATCGGGGCAGTCCGCCAGATCGATCTCGGTGGCCTTCAACAGGCTGCGGTCAAAGTGATAGCCGCCCTCCACGGGCTTGAACTTGCCGCCGCAGCGCTTGAGAATGTCCAGAATGACCTTATCGCCCTGTTGGCTGTCGGGGTTCAGCCCCGTGATGGTGATGCCGCCGATCACACAGCCCAGCACTGCCAGAAACGCCGCCTGACTGTAGTCGCCCTCCACGGCAAAATCACTGGCCACATACCGCTGCGGCGCAGCCACACGGTACATCATGCTGCCGTTTTTGCGCGCGCGGGCCGACACCTTGACACCGAACTGCTGCATGGCATCCAGCGTCAGATCCACATAGGAATGGCTCTCGTAGGGGGCCAGCACCTCGATGCTGCTCTCGGACTCCATCAGCGGCGCGGCAAACAGCAGGCCGCTGATAAACTGGCTCGACACATCGCCGGGCAGGGTAAACCCGCCGGGGCGCAGCCGCCCAAAGATCGTGATGCCGTCCGGGCTCTGCTCAAAGCGCAGGCCCTGCCGGTCAAACAGCATCTGGTACACCGCCTGCGGGCGGTCAAACAGACGCCCCGCGCCGGTAAACTGCACCTTCTGGGCTGTCAGGCTGAACAGCGGGATCATGAACCGCAGGGTAGAGCCGCTCTCATTGCAAAAGACCGGCCGCGTCACCGTGACAAAGCCGCCCGCCGTGCCGTGGCCCTTGATGGTCAGGGAGTGCGGCTCCTCGGTGATCTTTGCGCCCAGCTGGGCCGCTGCGCCCAGCGTCGCGCGGATGTCCTTGCTGTACTCAATATTCGTAATATGGCTGGTGCCGTCCGCAAGGGCTGCGCACAGCACTGCACGATGCGCCGCGCTTTTGCTCGGCGGCACGGTGGCCGTGCCGCCGAGGCGGCTTACATGAATCTTCGCGTCCAATTTACATCTCCCGGCCGATGGCAGCGGCAACCTTGCGGCATTTGGCAATGACCTCGGCAAACTTATCCGGCTTCAGGCACTGGGCGCCATCACTCCATGCGTGGGTCGGGTCGTTGTGGACCTCGATCTCAAGGCCGTCGGCACCGGCGGCGACAGCGGCCAGCGCCATGCTCTCGATATACTTATAATCGCCCGTGGCATGGCTGGGGTCCACAATGATGGGCAGATGGGTCTTTTCCTTGATGACCGGCACGGCGGACAGATCCAGCGTATTGCGGGTCGCGCGCTCAAAGGTGCGGATGCCGCGCTCACAGAGGATGACATTCTCATTGCCGCCGGCCATGATGTACTCGGCAGACATGATCCATTCCTCGATGGTGTTGGCAAGGCCGCGCTTGAGCAGGACCGGCTTGTGCATCTTGCCGACCGCCTTCAGCAGCTGGAAGTTCTGCATATTGCGTGCGCCGATCTGCACGACATCGACATACTGCTCAAACTCATCAATATGGGCCTCGTCCATCAGCTCGCTGACGATGGGCAGGCCGGTCAGCTCGCGCGCCTTGACCATGTCGAGAATCCCCTCGGTGCCAAGGCCCTGAAAGGAGTATGGGCTGGTACGGGGCTTGTAAGCGCCGCCGCGCAGAAAGTTGGCGCCGCCCGCCTTGACAGCCTGCGCCATCGCAATGGTGTGCGCCTCGCCCTCGATGCTGCAGGGGCCTGCCATAACGGCGATGGGGGCACTGCCGCCGATCTTGACGCCGTTGACATCCACCACGGTATCCGCAGGGTGGAACAGGCGGTTTGCGCGCTTGTAGGGTGCAGACACACGGGTCACATTCTCGACCCAGGGGTTGGCCAGCACATCCTTCTCGGCGATTTTAGTCGTATCACCGACAAGGCCAAAGACATTGTAGTCGGTACCGCGGATCAGCGTGACCGAAAGGCCCTGCTTCTCAAAATTATCAACGATGCGGTCCAGCTCGACCTGCGGCGTGCCCCGCTTGGTAGAAATAATCATGGGTGAACCTCTTTCTTATATACTTTTTTCTCTATGAAACAAAACAAACCTTTGGCTTCCCCCTCGGGGGAAACTGTCCGCCGCAGCGGACCGATGAGGGCAAGCCTTACAAATACTGCTTTTTCACGGCAGGCCACATAAACTTTGCCCTCATCCGGCGCTTCGCGCCACCTTCCCCCTCGGGGGAAGGCTTTTACAGCATCTCATCTGCTTCAAACAATTCTACTGCTTTGTCCACGGCTTCGGTCAGGGTGGCGTTGTTTTCAAGCTCTGCCGTGGCGGCAGCGGTGTAGAGCGGCGTGCGCTCTGCCTCCATCTGCCGGAGGGCCTCCCCGCCCTTTGAGAGGGGACGCCCGCGGGTCGCCAGACGGCTCAGCGGGCGGCGCACCCACAGCACAGGGCCGTTCTGACGCAGGGCACGGCTGTTCGCCGGGTTCTTGACGACCCCGCCGCCGCAGGCAATGACCTGACTGTTGCCCTTGGCAACCTCGGCCAGCACCTCCGCCTCATAGCGGCGGAATGCGTCCTCGCCCTCCTCGGCAAAGATGTCGGGAATATTATGCCCGGTCCGGCGCTCGATTTCAGCATCCAGATCGACAAACCGCTTATCCAGCCTCTTGGCCAGTGCCGCGCCCACAGTCGATTTTCCGCAGCCCGGCATCCCGATGAGGGAGATATTCGCCAGCTGGCGGCGCAGGCGGCGGCTGATGGCCGGGATCAAGGTGTCGGTGTCCAGCGTGCTGCCGGTAAAATGCTCGGCGGCAAACACAGCCTGCGCCACCAGCATCTCAAAGCCGCCCGCAGCGGTCACGCCGCAGTCCTCAGCCCGCAGCAAAAGCTCGGTGCGGAAGGGGTTGTACACCACATCCAGCACGGCCTCCAGCCGGGGGAACGCCTTGGGGTCGATGAGGCACTGGCCCACCTTGGGGTACATGCCGCAGGGTGTTGTGTTGACGATGATCTGCACATCGCGGCGGTGCATCGCCTCGCTGTAGAGCAGTGCGCCGTCCCGCCCGGTGCGGCTGGCCGTCAGGATCTCCCGCGCACCGCCGTCCCGGCAGACCGCCGCGACCGTGGAATGGGTGCCGCCGGTGCCGAGGATCAGCACCGTTTTGTCCGCAAAATCCACGCCGTGGGCCTTGGCCAGATAGGAAAAGCCCGCATAGTCGGTGTTGTAGCCGTACAGCCTTCCGTCCCGGTTCACGATGGTGTTCACCGCGCCGATGGCCTTTGCCTTAGGGTCAACCTCGTCGCAGTAGGGGATGACAAACTGCTTATAAGGGATCGTCACATTGATCGCCGTAAATGCGCGCGCCTGCATAAAGCTGCGGGCCTCTGCCTCGGTGGGCAGGGGGAGTAGGTCATAGGTGTAATCCGCGATCTGCTCATGAATGATCTTGGAGTAGCTGTGGCCCAGCTTACCGCCGATGAGTCCGTACAGTGGTTGCTGCATGGTTTTTCACCTCCTGTTTTACGCTTGGGGAAGGCCGTGCTTCTGGGCAAGGGTGCCATAGCGCACGGTCAGCAGATCCAGCAGGCCGAAGGCCGTCAGGGTGTTCTGCACCACGGCGGCGCGGGGCACAATGCAGGGGTCATGACGGCCCCTGATCTGCAGCTCCGCATCCTGTCTGCTGATATAATCAACGGTATGTTGTTCTTTATAGATGCTCGGCGTGGGTTTGAGCACGGTGCGGAACACAAGGGGCATGCCGTTGGTGATGCCGCCGTTCACACCGCCATTTTTGTTGGTAGCAGTGGCGATCTCGCCGCCGCGCATCGTGAACGGATCGTTGGCCTCACTGCCGCGCAGGGCGGCAAAGCCGAACCCCGCGCCGAACTCAATGCCCTTACAGGCGGGAATGGCAAACATCAGGTGGGCCAGCTCACTCTCGACACTGTCAAACCACGGCTCGCCGATACCGGCGGGCAGCCCGGTCACCACTGTCTCAAGAATACCGCCCACGCTGTCACCCTCGCTGCCCGCCGCGCGGATGGCAGCCTGCATCGGCTCCTCCTTTGCCGGGTCCAGCAGGGCAAAATGCCCGGGCTGCGGCGCAGGCATCACAAGGCCCGCCGCACTCGAAAGCGGGGCATCCTTGACGCCCGCGCACTCAGCAATGTGGGTGTAGACCTTTACGCCCAGACTGTTCAGCACTGTCTCGCAGATCGTACCCGCCGCCACGCTGGCCGCCGTGATGCGCCCTGAGAAATGGCCGCCGCCGCGTGCATCCTGAAACCCCTCATACTTGGCGTAGGCCGTGTAGTCGGCGTGGCCGGGGCGCAGCAGGTCAGCTGTTTTGGCATAGTCGCCGCTGCGGGTGTTCAGATTGCGGATCATCAGGGTAACTGCGGTGCCGGTCGTGCGGCCGTTGTACACGCCGGAGAGAAACTCCACGGCGTCCGCCTCGGTCCGGGCGGTGGAAAGCCCATCGCCCCGGGCGCGGCGGCGGTCCATGGCGGCCGCGATGGCAGCCTCATCCACCGGCAGCCCCGCTGCCAGTCCATCCAGCACCGCACCGACCGCCGGGCCATGGCTCTCGCCAAAAATCGTCATGCTGACGGCATTTCCAAAGGTGTTTTTCATAGTCGTTCACTTAAATATCTCAGTAGGGGCGGGGTCGATGCTTGCATTGCGAGGTTGCGAAGCAATCAACGCCCTTGCAGAGGTTCATTCTAATCCAAGTAAGCCCGGCAATTCGGTCATCGGCAGCTTATCGGCGCGCCAGCAGCCAAGGCCGGGGCACTTGATGACCGTGATATGATCGCCGCTGGTCTTTTTGTCGTGCTGCATGTAGGCCAGCACCTTTTCCCGGTTGGCACCGGCACGGGTGGGCAGGCCCAGCGTGCGGTAGATGGCGCGGGTGCGCTTGAGCAGTGCATTGTCCTCGATCATCGGCAGCATGCCCAGCGCCACGCACTCGCCGTGGTACAGGCCGGTCGTGCGGCGGCCGCGCACACCGCGCACCGCCTCGATGCCGTGGCCGATGGTGTGGCCGAAGTTCAGGCAGGCGCGCACGCTGCCCTCGCGCTCGTCCTGCTCCACGATCTTTTTCTTGAATTTCAGGCTGCGGTAGACAATTTGCTCGATGTTTTCCTCGGGATGCTCGCACTCAAACAGCGCAAAGAGCTGCGGGTCCCCAATCAGGCCGGTTTTCAGTGCCTCCGCCAGACCGTTGACCACCTGACGGCGGGGCAGCGTTTTCAGCGTGTCAAAATCCACCAGCACGACCTTCGGCTGCCAGAACGCGCCGATGATATTCTTCGTCTCGCCCAGATCAATCGCCGTCTTGCCGCCGATGGAGGAATCCACCTGCGCCAGCACGGTCGTGGGGCAGTTCACAAAGTCGATGCCGCGCATATAGCTTGCAGCGCAGAAGCCGCCCAGATCCCCCACAACGCCGCCGCCCACAGCGACCAGCAGATCCTTGCGGTCCATGCCGAACGCCAGCATGGCCTGCAGCACCTGCCCATAGACCTTGAGGCATTTGCTGCCCTCGCCCTGCGGGATGGTATAGACCGTGGCATCCGGGCATTGGGCCGCCACTGTCTGCGCATACGCGGCGGGCACACCGGAATCCGTCAGCACAAAGACCTTGCGGTGCTGCAGATTCGTGAACTGGTGGAGGTTGGCCAGACATCCGGCCTTCAAAATAATATCATAGCTGCGGCTTTTAAGCTGCATTGTCAGTTTCATGCTTCGCACATCCTTTTTCATGGCTTATTTCTCCGTACCGTCAAGGGTGAAGGCACCCAGCAGCCGCAGGGTGCTGCAAACAGAGGTCAGCGTGTCCAGCAACTGCTGACATGCTGCGCCGCTGCTGTCTGCCGGGCAGACAAGCTGTACATAGAAATAATATTCAAACGGAACATGGGGCAGGGGGCGGCTCTTGATGCACTCCATATTAAAGCCCCCTGCGCCGATCCGGTCCAGCGCAGCGGCCAGTTGGCCGGGCTTGTGACGCGCCGTAAACAGCAGCGCCAGCCGCTGGCCCTGCCCGGTCATGACCGGCGGCTCCGGGCTGCGCTCGATCACGATGAACCGGGTCGTGTTGTCGCCGTCGGCGTTGATGCCTGCGCAGAGGATCTGCAGGCCATATAAGCCGGCGGTCTCTGCGCTGGCGATGGCCGCCACGGTCGGGTCCTTTAGCTCCGCCACATGGCGGGCAGCATCGGCCGTGTTGCCCCATGTGCCGGTTTTGAAGCCGTGCTGCTGCACGAAAACGCTGCTCTGGGCCAGCGCCTGCGGATGGCTGACGACCGTGCGGATGGTCTGCAGCGTTGCACCCGGCACCGCCAGCAGATCCTGCCGGATCGGCAGGTCACACATGCGGGAGATGATGATGTCCGGGTGGGTGTACAGCAGATCCAGCACGGTGGAAACATCGCCCGCATTGGAGTTTTCAAACGGAAGTACGCCGAATTGCGCATCTCCGCTCTGCACAGCATCAAAGACCTCGCCCCAGGTGGTGCAGGCCGTCTGCCGCGCAAAGGGGAACAGGCGCTGCAATGCAATCTGGCTCCATGCGCCGGGCACTCCCTGATAGGCAGCGGTGTCGCGGCCAAGGCGCGCGCGCTGATACGCGCGGGAAACGGCCATAGCATCATTCAAAAAAGCGCGGTAGTAGGGGCGCAGCGTTTCATCGGTGATGCGGGCCGCATTTTTATCCAGCACTGCTGCCTCACGCGCGGCGTCAAACACCGGCTTGCCGGTCTCGGCCTTATAGCGCGCCACATCGGCCACCGCGCGCATACGCCGCTCAAACAGGGCGGCCATCTCCGCGTCAACAGCATCGATCTCTGCCCGGGCCTGCTGTAATAAGTCCATACACGAGGCTCCTTTTCCCAGATGAATTTTGCATTTCCGCATCGCGGTAGGGGCGGGGCTCTGCTCCGCCCGGGCCGTTTACGGCAGCGCAAAGTGCCACGGGCGGGGCTCTGCTCCGCCCCTACGGTGCATCAGCATGACACGCGCCGTTTATTTATACAGATAATTATAGTTAGTATACCATAAATAAAGCGCCGTCACAAGAGTGACGGCGCGAAATTTGGCGTATTTGGTTTATCCATGCAAAGCGCTGCGCAGCGCGGCGATCAGCTCGGCCTGATAGGCGGGGCTGAAGGTGCCGTGCAGCAGCTTGGGAAGGGCCTCCTCCTGCAGGCGGCGCCAGCTGGCAGCCTCGCGCCCCGGCAGGATCGGCACAAAGGCAACACCGTTGGCGGCGGCCGCCTGAGCATCGCCCATAGCATCGCCCACCATCACGACCTTGCGGCTCTCATAGCCGCAGGCCAGCATCGTGGCAATGGAGTTTGCCTTGCTGCCCACCTCCTGCCCGAAGATAACATCCGCATGGCGGGCCAGACCGTAGCGCTTCCACTCACTGGCGATGGCGCTTTCGTTGGCGGCGCTGACAACGGCAACATCCGCCACGGCATGGAGTTGGCGCAGGCTTTCCTCCACGCCGGGGAACGGCTCAAAGGTAGGCTCCAGCGCCTGAATACGGCGGTTGCAGGCATTGTTCCACTCCTGCAGCTTGCGCAGGGCCAGACTGCCGGTCTTTTGCAGCTCCCGCTGCAGGCTGGCCGTGGAAAGCTCGGTCGCGGTGTCCACCCATGCGGCAATATCCTCGCTGCCGGAAATCTCGATGCCGCGGTTCTTCAGCCGGTCAAACACCAGCCGCACACTCTCAAACCGGGAGATCCCGCGGGTGATCGTGTGCAGGTTGATCTCGTCCCACGCAGCGGTGATAAAATCCGCCTGCTCATCCAGCGCAAAAACACGGATAAGCTCCGGGCACATGACAGTCGTATGCTTGATGCGCACTGTGTTCATCACGCAGCCGTCGGAGTCCATGCACACCAAAAATTCGCGTTTCTTTGTAAAATCCGTCAGCGCGTTTGCCATAAAAACAGTCCCCCTCTAAGCTCTCTACCCAGTAAGCCACTATGATTCTATCATAGCAAAAATCCCCGGCATTTTGCAATGGCTTTTTTGAAAAAAGCATGGATTTTTGTGTAAAATTTATCCTTCCACCGGGTCATTGGGGTCCAGCGTGCGACCGATTGGCTCGTGGATGAGCAGATTGGCCATGGCATCCGCCGGGGTGGGCTGCTTGTTGATGACCACCAGATTTTCACCCCGGAAATACCGTAGCAGCCCCGCCGCCGGATAGACCGCCAGACTGGTGCCGCCCACAATGAGGGTATCGGCGCGGGAGATTGCCCTGACGGCATTTTCCATCGTTTCCTCGTCCAGTCCCTCCTCATACAGCACGACATCTGGCTTGACGATGCCGCCGCACGCATCGCAGCGGGGGACACCGTCCCCGACTCCGGCTGCTGCCTCAATGAACTGCACCGGGAAAAACTTGCCGCAGCGGGTGCAATAGTTGCGCAGCGTTGAGCCGTGCAGCTCATAGACGACCCTGCTGCCGGCGGCCTGATGCAGCCCGTCAATGTTCTGGGTCACGACCGCCCTGCACTTACCCTCGTGCTCCAGTGCCGCCAGCCGCCGGTGGGCCGCATTGGGCACTGCGCCGTGCACGATAAGCTTTTGGCGGTAGAAATCAAAAAATTCTGCGGTATGCCGCTCATAAAAGCTGTGGGAGAGCATCATCTCGGGCGGATACTTGAATTTCTGGTGATACAGTCCGTCCACCGAGCGGAAGTCCGGGATGCCGCTCTCGGTCGATACGCCTGCACCGCCGAAAAAGACCATGTCTTTTGTGCTCGCCAAAATTTCTTCCAATGCCGGAACCATGCAAAACTGCCCCTTTCCCTTTTTTTATAAATGGATTATACTGTACCTATTATAATACATTTGCGGAGGGATGCAAGATGCAGCGCGAGATCACACAAGAGCTGGTAAAGAAGCTGCTGCCGGTGCGCCGGGCAGACAGCAACAAGGGGAGTTATGGCAGCGTGCTGGCTGCGGCGGGCAGCATGGCCTACCGCGGCGCGGCGGCGCTCTGCACAGAGGGGGCGCTGCGCGGCGGGGCCGGGCTGGTCTTTCTGGCCAGCGTGGAACCTGTTGTGCAGCTGGTGCTGGCCCGCACGCCCGAGTGCTGTGCCTGCGGCTGCCGCACGGCGGCAAACGGCGGCATCCACCCGCATGACGCCGCCGCCCTGCGGGACTGGTTTGCCGACAGAAGCGCCGTCCTGCTGGCCGGCCCCGGGCTGGGGGAGAGCGCCCCCGAGGTGTGCCGCGCCCTGCTGGGCAAAAACGCCCCTTGGCGCGGGGCCGTGCTGGACGCCGATGCCCTGAACGCGCTGGCCGCCGGCAGGCTCCGGGGCGGATTGCCCGCAAACACGATCCTGACGCCGCACCCCGGCGAGGCCGCGCGGCTGCTGGGCACAACCGTGGCCGAGATTCAGGCCGACCGTGCGCAGGCCGCGCGGCTGCTTGCGGAAAAATACGATTGCATCGCCATTTTAAAGGGCAGCGGCACGCTGGTGGCCAAGCCGGACAGCACGCTCTGGCACAACAACACCGGCAACGCCGGGCTGGCCCGGGGCGGCAGCGGGGATGTGCTGGCCGGGCTGACCGCCGGGCTGCTGGCCGCCGGGCTCGGGCAGGGCCGCAGCCCCGAGGATGCCGCCGTTGCCGCCGTATGGCTCCATGGGGCCGCTGCCGACCGCTGCGCCAAGCACCGCAGTATGACCGCCATGCTGCCGACGGATATTTTTGCGGATTTAGGAGAGCTTTTGGCGGAGATGGAGATGTAAGGGGCAGCCGCAAAAGCCCCTCAGGCCAGCTTCGCGGCCAGCTCCTCGCATAGCGGGGAGGTTGCCGAGCCTGCGAGGCCGGAGGGGCTTTTGCAGCCGTCCCCCTCGCTCCGAGATCCTGCGTACAATCGTCACCATACCTCTTGCCCTCTCCCTTTATAGGGTGTATAATAGGACTATATATGTTTACAGCCGGAAAGGAGCCGTTGCTATGCCGCGCAAAGAAGGCCAGAAACGCAAACTGCTTGTCCTTTTGGACATCCTCGCCCGCGAAACGGACGAAAAGCACCCCCTGAGTGTCCCGCAGCTGGTGGAGCGCCTGCAGGAGCGCGGCGTTGTTGCCGAGCGCAAGAGCGTCTATGACGACCTGAACACGCTGAACAACCTGCCCGACTCCCCGTATGAGATCGTACAGCAGCGCGGGCGCGGCGGCGGCTATTATATGACCGAGGCCCCCTTTGAGCTGGCCGAGCTGAAGCTGCTTGTGGACGCCGTCTACGCCAGCAAGTTCATCACAGCGCGCAAGTCCAAGATTCTCATCGACAAGCTCGGGCAGTTCACCTCCAAATACCGGCAGGAGGAGCTTGACCGCAAGGTCCTTGTCAGCGGCCGGATCAAAAGCACCGACGAAAAGATCCTGTATACCGTTGATGCGCTGCACTCTGCCATCACGGCCGGGCAGCAGGTGCAGTTCAAATACTGCGACTGGAACCTGCAAAAGCGGATGACCCCCCGCCATGACGGCCAGCTGTACTGCGTCAGCCCGTGGGTGCTGGTGTGGGAAAACGGCAACTACTATCTCATCGCCTATACGGAAGGCCGCCTGAAGCACTACCGCGTTGACAAGATGCAGAATGTCCGCCCCCTGCCCGACACGACCCGCGAGGGCGCCGATGAGTACGCAAATTTTGATGTAAACGCCTACATGCAGCAGATGTTCGGCATGTTCAACGGCCCCCTCAAGCGGGTGACGCTGCTGTGCGAAAACCGCTTTGCCGGGGCGATGATCGACCGCTTCGGCACCGGGCCGGTGCTGGTGCCCTGCGCAGACGGCGAGCATTTTACCATGACGGCCGAGATTCAGGTCAGCCCGCAGTTTTTCGGCTGGGTGGCAGGCTTCGGCACCGGCGTTGTCGTGTCCGGCCCGCCGGAGGTCCGCGCCGAGATGAAAAAGACCCTCGACCAGCTGCAGGAATTGTACCGCTGATTTGCAATAGCGGCAAAAATATGATAAAATAGATTGTTAACCAACGCTCTGCAGGGGCAGGCTATGCTCCGCTTCTGCGGCACAGTATTTTTCGTTTCAGGGAGGGCACCACAGGTGCTGGAAAAAAACCAACGCATCAAAAGCCTTTTATATCTGCTGCTCGATGCAGCGCTGCTTTTTATCGGCTTTTTGCTTGCCAACTATATCCGCTTCAACTTTGTCCGGTTCTTTGAGCCGGGCGGCGCCGGCCCCGCGCTGGCCGTAGCGCGCGACCCCCGCAACATCCTTGCCGGGCTGGGCACCTCGCTCGTACTGGTGCTCATCTACTGGGTCGCGGGCATCTACTCCAACGCCCGCCTGCACGGTCTGGCAGAGCGCTGCACCAAAATTGCCGTTATCAACGCGGCAGGCATCATGATCTTTGTCGCCGCGCTCTACCTGATGCACCTTGACGATTATTCCCGCATCGTGCTGGCGCTGTTCTATCTGCTGGCCACGGCCGCCGTTGTCTTTGAGCGGATGGTCCTGCGCTGGGTGGATCGCGCCCGCCGCCGCAAGGGGCTGGGTCTGCGCCATATCCTGCTGGTGGGCGGCGGCAAATCGGCCGCGCTCTATCTGCGCGCACTGGAGCATAACCCCTACTACGGCTTTGTTGTGGACGGCTATCTGGCCAGGGTCGAGGAGCCGGGCCTGGGCGTAAAATTTCTGGGCGGGTACGACAGCCTGACCGCCAGGCTGGATGAAATGGCGGTGGACGAGGTCGTCGTTGCGCTGGAGGCAGACGAGATCGAGCTTTTGCCCCATGTCTTTGCCGCCTGCGACAAAAACGGCGTGCGCATCACGATGGTGCCGTTCTACAGTGACTATCTGCCCGCGCGGCCGACGATCGATGTACTGGACGAGTGCAAGCTGATCAATGTGCGGCAGACACCCTTTGACAACCTGCTCAACGCCGCCGTCAAGCGCGGGCTGGATATTATCGGCAGTCTGGTCCTGATTCTTTTAACCAGCCCTATCATGCTGGCAACCGCCATCGGCGTCAAGCTGTCCAGCCCCGGGCCGATCATCTTTAAGCAGGAGCGCATCGGCCTGAACAAAAAGCCCTTTATGATGTACAAATTCCGCTCGATGCGGGTCAATGTGCAGCAGCAGACCGGCTGGTCCACCGATTACGATCCGCGCAAGACCCACTTCGGCAGCTTTATCCGCAAATGCAGCCTTGACGAGCTTCCGCAGTTCTTCAATGTGCTGAAGGGGGATATGTCTCTGGTCGGCCCGCGGCCCGAGGTGCCCTACCATGTAGAGCATTTCAAGGAGGAGATCCCGCGCTATCTGGTGCGCCAGCAGGTCCGCCCCGGCTGCACCGGCTGGGCGCAGATCCACGGCCTGCGCGGCGATACCGACATTGCCGAGCGCATCCGCTACGACATCTGGTATATCGAAAACTGGACCGTAGCGCTTGACATCAAGATCATCTTCCGCACGGTGTTCGGCGGCAAGATGGTCAATGACGAAAAATTGCAGTAACGCATTCTGCGTTATCGGACAGGAGTGTCTGTAATGAGCAAAAAGGAGCCCAAGGTCGCCATTGTGCACGACTGGCTCGTCGGCTATGCCGGCGGCGACCGCGTGGTCGATGCCATGAAGCATGTTTTCCCCAATGCTGTCATCTACACCCTTGTGTACGATCCCAAAAACATGCCGGAGTGGTTCAAAAGCTACGACATCCGCACCAGCTGGTTCCAGAAGGTGCCGTTTTCCAACAAGCTGTACAAGGCCATGCTGCCGCTGATGCCCGGTGCCTTTGAGGCGTTCGACCTGACAGAGTACGATCTCGTGCTGTCATCGTCCTCCTCCTGTTCAAAGGGCGTCATCACCCGCCCGGATGCCGTGCATATCTGCTACTGCCATACGCCCATCCGCTATGTGTGGGATTTTTACTACACCTACCGCGCCAATGCCAACTGGCTTGCCCGCCTCGTCATGCCGGGGCAGATGCACAAGATGCGCGTCTGGGACAAGTGCGCCGCCGACCGCGTGGACTATTTTATCGCCAACTCGCATTATATCGCCCAGCGCATCAAAAAGTACTACCGCCGCGACAGCGATGTCATCTACCCCTGCTGCCATATCAACGAAAGTCCCTTTGTCGAGAAGGAGGACTTTTACCTCACAGTCGGCCGCCTTACATGGTATAAGCGGGTCGATCTCGCTGTGCAGGCCTGCACAAAGCTGAACAAGCGCCTTGTCGTCATCGGCGGCGGGGGAGAGTTGGACAAGCTCAAGGCTATGGCCGGCCCGACCGTGGAGTTCAAGGGCGGCGGCCTGTCCGATGAAGAAGTGCGCAGCTACTACCTGCGCGCGAAGGGCTTCCTTTTCCCGGGTGAAGAGGACTTTGGCATCACGCCGGTGGAGGCCCAGAGCGCCGGCACGCCCGTGCTGGCCTACGGCCGCGGCGGCGCGTGCGAGAGCGTTGTGCCCGGCAAAACCGGCTATTGGTTTAAGGAACAGACGGTCGAAAGCCTTGCCGACTGCATCGAGCGCTTTGAGCGCGACGGCGTGGCTTATTCTAAAGAGGAAATCCGTGAGCACAGCCGCTCCTTCAGCGAGGAGCGCTTTGAGCGCGAGCTGAAGGAGTATTGTGAGCGCCGCATGGCCGACTGGCAGCAGGAGCTGCTGAACTGCTCCCACTGGGAGAAGGAGGAACTGGATTGAACCCCATCGTCATCAACGGCACGGTGCTGTGCGACAACATCACCGGCATCCCGCGCTATGTCTATGAGACCGTGGTGCGTCTGGACAAGCTCATCGAGGGCACCGGTCTGGATGTCCGCATCGCCTACCGGGACGACGGCCGCCCCATCCACCTGCCGGAGCTGAAAAACATCCGGCTTGTGCCGCTCAAGGCCGTCAAATATTTCTACAATCTGGCCGTGCTGCCCGCCTATCTGCGCCGCACCCACGCCTTTTATGTCGGCCTTGCCAGCGATATGCTGCTGACAAAGCGCAGTGTTGTGGTGCTGCACGACATCCGCCCGCTCGTCATGGATACCGACAAGGGCTTTTTCCGCTTCAAGTTCTGGGTGCACTGCCTGTCCACCAAATGGTTCGCACAGCGGGTGTTCACCGTCAGTGACAACCAGCGCCACCTCATCAGCGAAAAGCTGGGCATTCCGCTGGACAAGATCGGCATCACCTACAACGGCTGGGAGCACATGAAGGGCGTCACCCCCGACGAGAGCATCTTTGACAAGATGCCCGGCGTTGTAAAAGGGGAGTATTATTACGCGCTCGGCAGTCTGGCGAAGCACAAAAACTTCAAATGGATCCGCGAAGTTGCCCGCCGCAACCCCGACAAGACCTTTGTGGTCGCGGGCGGCAAGGATCTGCGCGCCTTCGGCGATGACACCGAGGCCAAGGATACCCACAATGTTTTCTACCCCGGCTATGTCTCGGACGCCGAGAACGCCGCCCTGATGAAGCACTGCAAGCTGTTTTTGCACCCTGCCGTGTTTGAAGGCTTCGGCATCCCGCCGCTGGAGGCACTGGCGCTTGGTGCGCCCATCGCGCTGGCCAACGCCACCTGCCTGCCGGAACTGTACGGCGATACGGCGCGGTATTTTGATCCCTATGACTACGACACCGACCTTGACAAGCTGGCCGCCCAGCCCGTGGCCGCCCCTGATGAGGTCCTGCAGAAATACAGCTGGGACCGCACCGCCAACTTCTGGCTGCACGAGATCGAAAGGTACGCGAATCAGTAACCTTGGCAAAGGAGGCCCTGCGCCGATATGATATTTCTTGCTCTTGCCCTGACAGCACTGGTTTCAGCCTTTTTTGGGCTGGCGCCCGCTGTACTGAGCCGCCGCAAGGCTGCCCGGCGTGATCGTGTCTGGACTTTCGGCCTGTGGCTGGGCGTCTGGCTGTTTGCCGCCTGCGCTTACCATCGCCCCGGACTGACGGTCGGCTTTGACACCTTCCGCCTGCTGGCTCTCACTGCGCTGTGCGGATGGGCCGGGCTTGTCACCGCCGGGCTGCGCTGCTTCGGCAAGAAGGGCCTGCGGGCCGTTGTGCCGCTGCTGGCCGTGACGGCACTGGGCGCAGAGGCTTTTATAGGCAACATTGCCTATTTCAACACCCACAGCTACGAGCCTTTCCAGTTGGTGGACTATCTGGACCCCAACATCAATGTCGGCCGCGGCGTAGGCACGATATCGCTGGATTCCGACCGCACCTACCTGCGGTTTCTTAACATCGACCAACCTATTTATAATCTGCGCTTTGACGGTCTGGTCAACGATGACACGGATTTGCTGCACACAGACAGCATGGTGACCTTTACACTGGATGCCTCCGACGAGGCCAACGGTGCGCCGATTCGCTTCGGCAGCTGGGAAGTCGGCCTGCAGTCACCGCGTAGCCATGTCATCAGTCTGGATTTGACCGGGAAGGTCGGCACGCTGATTATGCAGGCGCAGCCGTACCACACAGCGCATCAGGATTTCCCGGTGGCGCTGACCTTCAGCGGCATAACTGCCAATGCGCCGCGGGCGATGGACTTTTCTGTTCTGCGCTGCGTTTCCGTTTTTCTGGTTCTTCTGGCGTTGTACGCCCTGCGCCCGCGCAGTGGGCTGTGGACCCGCCGCTGGCTGGCAGGCAATGTATGCGACCGTGCCGCCGCAGCTGCGCTGGGGCTTATTCTGGCAGCGTTCGTTGCAGTAATTCCGTTCTGGGAGCCGAGCAATTCCGGCCTTGCCACCAAGGACTACAACACGGCCTTCTGGGACGGCGAAAGCAGCGTCAGTTTTGTTTCTCAGCAGTACGGCGCTCTGGCACACAGCCTCCTGCAGGGCCGCCTTGATCTGGAGGCCGACCCGCCAGAAGCATTGCTTGCGATGGAGAATCCTTACGATGTCGCCGCCCGCAGTGAAGCACAGATTGAGGGTGCCCTCTGGGACCACGCTTTCTATAATGGGCGTTTTTATGTATATTTTGGCGTTGTTCCGTGCCTTTTGTTTCAGCTTCCTTTTGAGGCGCTGACCGGCATACAGAATCTGGCCTACGCGCCGTGCATGGTGATTCTGGGGCTGGTGCTGTTGGTTTCCTGCTTCGGGATTATGGGGCAGGCGGTGCGCCGCTGGTTCCCGCAGACTTCGGCAGCTGCCTATCTGCTGGCTGTGGCCGCGGTTGTGTCGGGCAGTCAGCTCTACTACCTGCTGCTGCGCCCCTATATTTATGAATACGCCATCCTATGCGGTTCCGCCCTGCTGTTGCTGGGGCTTTGGCTCTGGCTCAGCGCCGCCGCCACACCGATGGAAAAGCGCGGCACGATTCTAGTCAAGCTGGTGTTCGGCAGTCTGTGCGTGGCCCTTGTGGCCGGATGCCGCCCACAGATGGAGCTTTTTGCTTTTCTGGCAGTCCCGATTTTCTGGCAGCGCTACATTGCGGGCAAACGCCTGCGCAGCCGTGCCGGGGCAGGGGAGGCCGTTGCCTTCCTGCTGCCTGTTGTGGTTATTGCCGCAGGTCTGATGTGGTACAATGCTGCGCGGTTCGGCTCGCCCTTTGATTTCGGTGCCAACTACAACATGACCGGCAACGATATGACCAAGCGCGGCTTCAATGTCGTGCGCATTGGTCCGGCTGTCTTTACCAGTCTGTTTGAGCTTCCCAGCTGGCAGGGCATTTTCCCCTTCCTGCGGGAGACAGATGTGCAGACGAACGCGATTATCCGCACCATCAGCGAGAAGTTCACCGGCGGCATTCTGGCCGCCACACCCTACCTGTGGGTGCTTGCCCTGCTGTTGCTGCCCGCGTTCCGCCGCTGTCTGCAGCGCCGCCGCTCTGCCGCCTGCCTTGTCTGGACAGGCCTTGCCGCCATGGTCATCATAACGGTGGTGGACTGCCAGATGGCCGGCGTCCTGTACCGCTACCTAATGGACTACAGCCCGGTGCTGCTGCTTGCGGCCGCGCTTTGCTGGTTCTGTGCCGAGAATGCCCTGACCCGCCGCACCGCCTCAGGTGATGCAACCGCAGCAGCGACCCTTCCCGCGCTGCGTATCGCAATGGCCGCCGCTGCCGCCTGCACCGCTGTCTACCGCTTCTGCACGCTGTTTACCATGGAGCCGTGGCTGCAGGGCATGAATCCGTCCCTTTATTACAATGTCAGCCGCCTTGTTCAATTCTGGATGTAAATCCCCGGAGGAATATTATGGATAAAATCGCCGTCCTGATCCCTTGCTACAACGAATCCAAGACCGTTGAAAAGGTCGTCACGGATTTCCGCCGCGTCCTGCCTGACGCTACAGTCTATGTCTACGACAACAACTCTACCGATGGCACGGCCGAGCTGGCCGCCAAGGCCGGGGCTGTCGTCCGCCATGAGTACCAGCAGGGCAAGGGCAATGTCATGCGCCGCATGTTCCGCGAAATAGACGCCGAGGCGTACATCCTTGTGGACGGTGACGACACCTATCCGGCTGAGGCTGCGCCCGAGATGATCGCCGCCGTGACCGAGCGTCAGGCAGACATGGTCGTGGGTGACCGGCTGTCCAGCACCTACTACACCCAGAACAAGCGCCCGTTCCACAACTTCGGCAACGATCTGGTGCGGTTCTGCACCAACCATCTGTTCGGCGGCAAGATCAAGGACATTATGACCGGCTACCGCGCCTTCAGCTACCAGTTCGTCAAGACCTATCCGGTGCTGTCCCGCGGCTTTGAGATCGAGACCGAGATGACCATCCACGCCCTGCAGCGCAACATGCAGGTCGAGAATGTCGTTATTGACTACCGCGACCGCCCCGAAGGGTCCGAGAGCAAGCTGAACACCTACTCAGACGGCTTCAAGGTGCTGGGTACGATCGGCCGTCTGTTTAAAAACTACCGCCCGTTTATGTTCTTCGGCATTCTGGCAGCCATTCTGGCAGTGTTCGGCGTCGGCTTTATGGTGCCGGTGCTGAGTGAGTATTTCCAGACCGGTCTGGTTCCGCGCTTTCCCACGCTGATCGTCTGCTGCTTTGTGCTGGTCGCAGCGCTGCTGCTCTTCATCTCCGGCATCATCCTGTCGAGCCAGCTGGCCAAGGATGCCCGCGATTTTGAGTTCCAGCTACAGACTGTGCACCACTGGCGCACCCACAAAAAGGACTGACCCATCATGCGCGGGCGTACCTTCGCACAAATGCTCCGGCAGCATCCGCTCTTTGCGGGACTGTTTACGCTACAATCCCTTTTTGTCGTTTTGCTGCTGGCGGATCTTCTGTACCCGGCGGCAATACAGGAAGTCACATTGACCGCCGCCGATCTCACCCAGACACAGACCGCACAGCATTGTACCCTGTCGCTGCCGCGCGGTGCATATGAAATGACCATTTCATATGCATCCTCCAGCACCGCCCCCTCCGGGCAGATTCTGGCGGAGGTCTGCGTCTTAGCTGACGCAGTACAGAGCGATACCCTTGTACTGACCGATACCTTTCCCTCAGTGACAGGGCGATTCTGGGTCACGACACTGGGCAGGGCAGAGAATGTACAGCTTCTTGTGACCCCTGCAGATGGACAGCCGCTTACCGTTCAAAATATCACGCTGCGGGCGCAGCCCATCCGGAAGGCTGCCGCGCTGCTGGGCTGGCTGCTCGCCTTTGTTGCTGCCGATGCCCTGCTCCTGCGGCTCCGGCACACACCCGTCTGCGAATGGGGCACACCACTGTTGCTGCTCAGCGGTGTGCTGTTGGCAAGCCTGCCCTACTGCCGGGAATTTCTTTTTGCCGGGCATGACCTCAATTTCCATACCTACCGCATCCTGAATTTGGCCCAATCAATGGCAGACGGGCAGTTCCCGGTTCGGCTGTTTACCCGTGCCTTCAACGGCTACGGCATCGCAACACCACAATTTTACTGTGACCTGTTTTTGTATCTCCCCGCGCTGCTGTACATCTTTTTCGTGCCTCTGCAGCGTTGTTTTCAAATCTATGTCATCCTTGTCAATGCCGCCACGGCAGCCGCAGCCCAGTATTCTTTTGCCCGCATCAGCGGCAGCAAAAAAGCGGCTGCCGTAGCCGCCTTTTGCTACACACTGGCGTCCTACCGCCTGACGAATGTCCTCGTCCGCGCCGCAGTGGGGGAGTACACTGCCATGGTATTCCTTCCGCTGGTCGTGCTGGGGGCTTGGGCTATCACCGTACAAGAGCGCCCGGCTCCCCGGGACTGGCTCCCATTGTCCTTAGGCATGGCTGGTCTGCTGCAAAGCCATCTACTCACTGCCGAGATGTCTGCCCTGCTTTTGGTGCTTTACTGGCTTGTTCGGGGGCGAACGCTCTTTACCCGCGCACGGCTGGCAGCTGCGGTCAAGGCTGCCCTGACCGCCGTTGGGCTTTCAGCCTGGTTTCTGCTGCCCTGCCTTGATGCCCTGAAAAACGAGCGTGTCATGGTCAGCGGAATTCATCCGAGTCCGCTGCAGTCCACCGGACTCGGTCTGGCTGAGCTGGCCGGTCTGACCGCCGACCCAAAGACCGGTATGGTTCTGACCATAGGTCTTTCGGGTATCCTGATCCTGCTGCTCGCACTTTGGGGGTGCCTGCAGAAGGATGCCCAGCCCGCACGCGATGTGCTGCGCACTGCGCTGCCGTTTGCAGTGCTGACGCTGCTTTTCTCGACCTGTTATTTCCCATGGGATGTCCTGCAGTCGGTGCTCCCCGAAAAAATCACGGATATTCTGTACAAATTTCAGTTCTGCTGGCGTTGGCTCTCACCCACAGCAGTGCTGCTCGGTGTACTCGCGGCAGCAGGGCTACAGCTGCTGGCCCGTGACCGCCGTCTGCAGGCCGCTGCCGCAGCACTTCTGCTCGCCCTGACGCTGACCTGCGCAGGCAGCTTCTATACTGCATACAGCCGCACGCAGAACCGCTACACCCGCATCAGCACCGACACAGCGACCGCATACCCCCTGCTCACGATGGGCTACGATTATCTTCCTGCCGGGACGGATCTGGAGATCTTCTCGAATATTCAGGCTGTGGCGGAAAATCCTGCCGTCACCGCTGACTGGCAGGGGAGCGGCCTGCTCACCTGCACAAATCCCACCGATACCGAAGCAACCATTGCCCTGCCGCTGCTGGCCTACCGCCATTACACCGCTCAAGCGGCTGATGGCACGGTATTGCCCCTTTCTGCCAATGGCGCCCATTGCCTGTGCGTCACGGTGCCGGCCGGGTACAGCGGTACCGTGACAGTGCGTTTTGCTGAACCGCTGCTCTGGCGGCTGGCTGAACTGGTCACCCTCGCTACGGTACTGGCTTTTGCCCTTTGGTGGCCTCTGCGCCGCCGCACCCCTGCGCGTGAGGCTGCCCTTGCCCGCTGAAAAACTTTCACAACCGCCCGCAGAGCCGCATTGCGGCAGATCTGCGGGCGGTTTGCGCTTGGCGGCCGCCTTGCTTTTTGGCTTGTAATGGGATATAATATCTTTATATGTGCGCACTGCACAGGAATTTGTGGGAACCAGTTTATATATATAAGGGAGTTAATTGTATCATGACGAAAGTTGCCGCTTCGATTTTGTCGGCCGATTTTGCCAACCTGCACAAGGACTGCACCCGCCTGCTGGAGGCCGGTGCCGATGTAATGCATTTTGATGTGATGGACGGCCATTTTGTGCCGAACATCAGCTACGGCGCGCCGGTGCTTACCTGCCTGCACGCCGCCCTGCCCGATGTCTTTTATGATGTTCACCTGATGATCAGTGACCCGGCCCGCTATGCGGCGGATTTTGCCAAGGCCGGCGCCGATCTTATCACCTTCCATCTTGAGGCCGTGCCCGACACGGTGGAGGAGGTCATCGCCGCCATCCGCGCCACCGGCTGTCAGGTCGGCATCAGCATCCGCCCCGGCACCCCCGTGGAGGCCGTCTTTCCGTATCTCAGCGTTGTGGATCTGATCCTTGTGATGAGCGTGGAGCCGGGTTTCGGCGGGCAGAAATTTCTTCCCACCACCCCGGCCCGCATCGCTGCCATCCGTGCCGAGCGTGCCCGTCTGGGCTGCAACACCCTGATCGAGGTGGACGGCGGCATAAACACCGTGACCGGCCCGCAGTGCATTGAGGCCGGTGTCGACTGGCTCGTAGCCGGAAATTCTCTTTTCCGCGCTGAGGACCCCGCCGCTGTGGTGCGTGTACTGCACAGCAAGTAAAGGAGCTTTTCCCCATGCCCAAACGTATGAAAGTCGAGCGCAGCCCGAATTACAGCTATTACAGCGATATTCTCTGGTGCTCGCTCCCGCTGGTCGGGATGTCATGCTATTTTTACGGTCTGCGCCCGGTGCTGCTTTTTTTGGCGGCGCTGCTGACCGCTTATCTGTGCGACTGTGCGCTTGCACCGCTGCACGGCACGGGCTACCAGTCCCATGAGCCGTCCAGCGAGTGCTTTGCCGCGCTGATCGTGCTGATGATGCCCGCCAGCATCTCCTATCCCATCGTCATCGCCGCTGTCATTGTTGCCGTGCTGGTCAAGGAGGCCTTCGGCGGTGAGGGGCACTATCCGTTCCACCCGGCTGCCGTCGGCGTTGTGGTCGCCGGCATCTCTTGGCCTAAGAATGTCTTTTCCTACCCTGTGCCCGGCACCCAGCTGCCGCTCTTTGGGGAGGTAAACACCACTCTGGTCGAGGGCATGAACGCAACCCTGCGCGATGGCGGTCTGCCCAGCGCCAGCACGATGAATCTGCTGACCGGCAATGTCTCGGCCGCTGTGGGCACAAGCGCCGCGCTCGTCCTGATGGCGTGCGGCCTCTTCCTGCTGGTGCGGGGCCGCGTCAGCCCTCTGGTCGTCATCCCGTTTTTTGTGTTTGTCATCGGCCTGCCGTGGCTTTTCCCGAATCTGAACGAGCTGCCGACCTTCTCCCTCCCGTGGGAGTATATACGCCAGCGCGTCTATCTTGAAAAATATATCGTACTGTCTGGCACCGCACTGTTCGGCGGCCTGTTCATGATCTGCGAGCCTGTCACGATGCCGGATCGCCCGATGAGCCGTATCGTCTACGGCACGATGCTCGGCATCATGACCCATGTGTTCCGCACCTTCAGTCCGTATGAGTACGCCGTCTGCTGCGCCCTGCTGATCACAGGCGCCATTCCCGAGTGGCTGGATCTCATCAGCCACCGTACCGAGCGCATCCGCTTTATGAGAGAGGAGGAGCAGCGTCTTGCCAATGCAGCAAAAACCGAGTAAGCGCCGGGGCGAGGAACGCTCCGAGACGCTGATCATCCCGCATATCACCAAGGAGATGGTGGAGACTGCCCGCCGCATGGCAGAGCAGGGGGCCACCCGCGCCGAGATTGAGCAGGCCATCGCCGCCATGCAGGCCGGGACCGCCGTGCCCCAAAAGCCGATCGTACAGCCGCAGGAGCAGCCTGCAGCGCCTCCGCGCAACACTGCTGCCCACAATGATACCGTCATCATCCCCACCAGCCGCCCGCGCTACACCCAAGCCGAGCGCCGCGCCATGCTGGAGGAGGTACAGCGCCGTCAAGCCGAGCGGGAGGCTGCCCGTCAGGCCGAGGCCCGCGCCGAGGAGGCGCATTTCCGCACCTACCGCGACAGGGAATACGGCAACCCCGGCTTTACCCCGGCAGCACCTGCCCCCGCAGCACCGGCACGGCAGACCGCCGCCGAGGATACCCGCACCCTGCAGATGCCCGCCGTGCAGCCCACGGTCCCCGCACCGCAGGCAGCCCCGCAGCCGAAGGCCACAGCACCGCAGCCTGTCCAGACTGCCCCGCAGCCCGCTGCTGCCCCTGCGCCAAAGCACAAACGGACCGCTCCGGGCAACAGCTACAAGGAGGCCGAGGCCGCGCTGAACGAGCGCATCCGCGCCGACCACATCCTGCTCTCCAACCCGGTTGTTGTGCGCGGGCTGGGTCTGGCCCCGGTCATCGGCGCCGCACTGGACGGCCAGCGGGCGCTGATGCTCTGCATCGCCGCGCTGATTCTGGTCACCTTTACCCGCGTGCTGGCTGTGGCAGTCTGCCACCTGACCGGCAACCGTTTCCGCCCGGTCATCTACTGCTATACCGCAGCGCTGCTCTACATTCCCACCTATGTGCTGCTCTACGCGCTGTTCGGCGCAGATCTCACACTGCTGGGCATCTATCTGCCGATCCTTGTTGTGGAGCCTGCCATCGTCAAGCGTATGGAATTTTCCGAGCTTGAGCCGGTGAAGGAAGCGCTGCGCCACGGCTTTAACAATGCGCTCGGCATGTGTGTCGTGCTGCTGCTGGTCGGCTGCCTGCGTGAGCTGCTGGCCACCGGTGCCGTGTTCGGCCATGTGGTCATGCACAATGCGCTGCTGCCGCTGGCCGCACTGCCCGCGGGCGGCTTTGTCATTCTGGGCGTTATGGCCGCCTGCTGGTGCGCCGCCGCCAACCTGTATACCGATTACAAGCATGAGGAGGTGCGCCGCCTGTATGCAGACCGTAAACATTGAGCTGCAGCCGATCCTAAGCGGCGTGCTGCAATTTATCAGCTATATGGTGCTGGCTGTCTTTGCGGAGAATGTCGTTCTGGCCCGCGCGCTGGGCGTCAGCCGCCTGATGAAGCTGGTGCCGGACCACCGCACGCAGGTCTGGGATTTCTGCCTGCCGCTGCTGCTGGTCATGACCCTGTCCGCACTGCCGGGCTGGGCCGCACACAACCTGTTTTTTCCATGGCTGCGCGACATTCTGCCGGACTGGCTGCCGCTCTCAGCCCTGCGCCCCGTTGTCTACCTGACCTGCGGCGTGGTGGCCATGGCCGTCACATGGCTGCTGCTGGGGCTGCTGCCCCGCCGCCTGCGCCACAGTTGCCGCAGCCAGCTCAGTCTGGCCACCTGCAGCACCGCTGTGCTGGGCACCATGCTCGTCTGCGCCAACCAGAACTATACGATCCTGCAGTGCATCGCCTTTTCCCTTGGCAGCGGGATGGGCTATGTCTTTGCTGTCTACATCGTCCGGGAGGGCCGCCGCCGTCTGCGCAGTAAGGCCGTTCCCTCGATCTTTCAAGGCCTGCCCAGCTCGATGATCTACATCGGTGTGCTGAGTCTGGCCATCTACGCTCTGGTGGGCCATACCGTCGTATTGTAATTTTGCTTTTGTGAGGGGGTCGTTATCATGTCCGAAGCCTGCTTTACCGCAGCCGATATTTTACTGCCTGCCGCCGGTGTTCCGCTGGACCCGTGGGCCTGCATCGCTGTTGATCAGTTCACCTCCCAGCCGGAGTACTGGCAGCGCGCCGAGCAGCGCGCCGAAAACAAGCCCAGCACCCTGCACATTGTCCTGCCGGAGGCCTATCTCGGCACCCCGCAGGAGGACGCGCGCCTGCAGAGCATCCGCCGCACGATGGAGGACTACCGCCACACCGTTCTGACAAGAAAAGTACATGGCTATGTTTATGTAGAGCGCACCCAGATGGACGGCACCGTCCGTCAGGGCCTTGTGGGCGCCGTGGATCTGGAGGCCTACGACTACACCAGAGGTGCCAAACCCGCCATCCGCCCCAGCGAAAGCACCGTTGTGGAGCGCATCCCCCCGCGCCTGAAGGTACGCCGGGGTGCCACGCTGGAGACCCCCCATGTCATGATGCTGGCCGATGACGCCGACTGCACCCTGATCGAGCCGATCGGTCAGAGTAAGGACACGCTGCCCCCGCTCTATGACGGGGAGCTGATGCTGGGCGGCGGCCGCCTGCGCGGCTGGGCCGTGGAGGACCCGGCGCTGATCGCCCAGATCGATGCCGCGCTGGCCGGACTGGCCGACCCCGCCGCCTTTGCCCGCCGCTGGCCCGCCGCCAAAGGGCAGGAGCCGATGGTGCTGGCCGTTGGTGACGGCAACCACAGCCTTGCCACCGCAAAAGCCTATTGGGAGGAGCTGAAGCCCACCCTGACCGAGGAGCAGCGCAGGACCCATCCGGCCCGCTGGTGTCTGGCCGAGGTCTGCAATGTCCACAGCCCCGCCATTGAGATCGAGCCGATCCACCGCGTGGTGTTCGGTGTATCCGCCAAAGAGCTGTACGCCGCACTGGATGCGTGGGACCGCCAGCAGGGGAGCAGCACCACTGCCTCCGACCAGCGGCTGCGTCTGGCTGACGCCTGCGGCGAGTCCGCCGTTGCGCTGGCCAACCCGCCCGCACCGCTGACTGTCGGCAGCGTTGAGGCCTTTCTGGCCGATTATCTGCCCCGCCACCCCGGTGTAACGGTCGATTATATCCACGGCGAGAGCGTTGCGATGGCATTGGCTGCCGACCCCGCCAAGCCCGCCACCGCCATACTGCTGCCCGATTTCGCCAAGGCTGACCTGTTCAAGGGTGTTGTGCTGGGCGGCGTGCTGCCCCGCAAGACCTTCAGCATGGGCCATGCCGAGGAAAAACGATATTACAACGAATGCCGTGTCATCGGCTTATAAGGATCAGGTGAATTATGGAAAAGCCCGCCCAGACCCCAAACGGTGCCCCGCACCGTCGCCGCCGCCGTCGCCCTGCCGGGAACGGCAGCGCCCCGCAGGCACAGCAGCCCCAGCGTGAGGGCAAAGTACCCGCTGCCCGCAAGCCTGCACCGCAGAGCACCGCCCCGAACGCCCCCAGAGAGGGGAGCCGCAGCGGTGCCCGCCCCCGCCGCGGACAGTCCGCCCGCCCGGCGGCCCCCGCACAGCACCCGGCCGCGCCGCAGCAGAGTGCGCGTCCGGCTGCGCCCCAGCAGCCCCGGCGCAGCAGCCGCCCGGCGCCGCAGACCCCCAGCCGCCCGCTGCCGGACCAGCCCAAGGCACCCCGCCAGCCCCGCAGCGCCCGCCCGCCGAAGCGTATGCAGGAGGACGAGCCCGGGCTGGAGCTGATCACCCGCCGCCCGCCGAAGCAGAAGTTTGCGAACTTTGAGGACTATCTGGCAGCCCACGGCGGCATGACCGTGCCCCTGCCCCCTGAAAAAACCGAGACACCGGAGACGGCCGCCCCCGCCGCCCCGGCAGCGGAATGACCCCCGCCACAGCGGCAGCGCTGCGCTGCCCTGTCTGCGGCGGGCCGTTGCTGCTGACCGGGCGCAGTCTGCGCTGTGCCAAGGCCCACAGCTTTGATTTGGCCAAGGAGGGCTACGCCTATCTGCTGCCAATGCAGAAAAAGCACACCGCTGACCCCGGCGACGGCAAGGCGATGGTCCGCGCCCGCCGCGCGTTCCTCTCCGCCGGGCACTATGCGCCGCTTATGCAGACGCTGGCCGCCCTCTGTGCCGAGCTGCCCCATGGCCATATCGTGGACGCCGGCTGCGGCGAGGGCAGCTACGACAAATACCTTTATAAGGCCCTCAACGGCCCGCAGATCGCAGCGTTTGACCTCTCCAAGGAGGCCGTGCGGCTGGCCTCCCGGCTGGTGCCCGAGGCCGCCTTCTGTGTCGGCGGCAGCTTTTGCGCCCCCGTGCGGGACGGCTGGGCCGATCTGCTGCTGAACATCTTCTCACCGATGGCACAGACCGAGTTTGCCCGTATGCTGCGCCCGGGCGGACATCTGATCTATGCGGTCCCCACCGCACGGCATCTCTTCGGGCTGAAGAAAATCCTCTATGACCACCCCTATGAAAACGAGGTGCGGCAGACCGAATATGACGGCTTTTCGTTTGTGCGGGCGGTTTCGTCTGAGGCCGTCCTCACCCTGCAGGGGCAAAGCGTGCAGGATCTGTTTGCGATGACGCCCTATTACTGGAACACCCCCGCAGACGGGGCCGCCCGTCTTGCCGCCTGCGAAAGCCTGACCACCGAAATCGGGTTCCGATTTTTGGTGTATAAAGCGGTGGCAGTAATACAATAACGCGGTTATGTAGGGGCGCACAGTGTGCGCCCCTGTTCAGTTTTCCTCCGGCGGCACGATTGCCGGGCCGTATGGCTCCTGCGCCGGGGGAACGATGACCTCCTGCGTGGTGTGCTGCGGATTCTCCTCGCTGTAATGCTCATCGGGGATCTCGCTCAAATCGGTCCAGAGCGCCTCGCGCTCCTCCTCGGCACCGTGGGGACCAAATACATCAAACATACCAAGCACTCCTTTTTTTCGTGTATAAGCGCAGCCCTTCCGGCCTACACTCTGGGCATAGTCTTTGCAAGGGGTGTGTGGGTTATGCGTTCTAAACGGGGGATCTTCTGGTACAGTCTGGGGCTGACGCTGCTGCTGCTTCTGCCCATGATCCTGACGGTGGCCTTTTTTGCCGACCAGTACCAAAAGCAGCAGCTTCTGCGCCGGGCCTCCGCCGCAGACAGCACCCTGCGCATTGAGCCCGGCGCGCAGGGCATCTTCCCCCTTCTGCTGGTCATCCAGCAGGAGGAGCCTGCCTTCCTGCTGGTCCGGGCAGATGGCCCGCAGCAGACACTGACCTTCTGCGCACTGCCCGGCTCGCTGCGCGTGGACGCGCCCTCCGGCACGACCACACTGGCGGACTGCACCCTTGCCGCAGGGGCCGGGCGTGCGGCACAGCTGCTCTGCGGCACCGTGGCCACAGGGGAGAGCGCTGCGCCCGCGCTGCATTATATCGCCGCCACCCCCGCGACATGGGCAGCCTGCGCCGGGTCCGATGCCTTGGTCCGGTTCGATACAGCCGCGCTGCTCACGCCCGCTGCACGGCAGGCGCTGGGCTACGGCAGGGAGCCTGTTGCCGAATGCACCGCCGCACAGGCGGGGGCGCTGATTGAAAAAATGCAGGGAATGCTGACAGACGCCTCGGCGCAGGCCGATGCCCGCGCCGCCGTCTGGGCCGCCTTTGCCCGGCAGAATCAGGCGCTGCCGGCGGCATTCCCCGCGGGGCTGCGCAGCCAGAGCGCACGCCTTTTGACCGACCTGCTGGCCAACGATGTAAGCGCCTTAGAAGATACGCTGACTTATCTCAGCACCCGCCCTGCGCCGGCCGTGGATTATGTAACCGCCGAAACCGCCAAAGCCAAGGGCGGGGTATGCTTGACGGATGCGGGAATGGCAGCGGTGCGTGATTTGTTATCGTAGTAGGTCGGCGTACCCGACGACCTGTGGGCGGGCAATGCCCGCCCACACATTGCGTTCCTCGCCACGGCGTCAAAAAAACACAAAAAAATTTGCAAACCTGCTTGACTTAAACCCGCAGTCGTGTTATTATGGTAGCACCTCTTTTGCGGGTTTATTTTTTATGCCCTTTTTCAAGGGCGCCTGCAAGCGCGAGGGAGGCTTATTAACCGATAATGGAGGTGCCGAACAATGACTGTCAAGATCACCCTGGCCTGCACTGAGTGCAAGCAGCGCAACTACAACAAGGAGAAGAACAAGAAGAATTCTCCCGACCGTCTTGAGATGAAGAAGTATTGCCGTTTCTGCAAGAAGCATACCCTTCACCGCGAAACCAAGTGAGGATAGGAGCTTAGAGATGGCAGATAAAAAAGCAGCCACCGCTGCCGCCCAGACTCAAAGCGACAAGCCCAAAAAGAACGACGGCGCGAAGAAGGTTTCCTTCTTCGGTAAAGTCAAGAACTTTTTCAAAGGGATCGGCAAGTATTTCAAGGATACGAAGAGCGAGCTGAAAAAGGTCGTGTGGCCCAGCAAGGGCGACATCAAGACCAATACGATCACCGTTATCGTGGTCGTGGCAGTCGCAGCTGTCGTGCTGATCCTGCTGGATCTCATCTTTGGCGGCGCCATCCACCTGTTGATCGGCGCCTGAGCGCGTTGAGCGGAGGCAAAGACCATGGCTGAGCAAGCAAACTGGTATGTAGCACATACCTATTCCGGCTACGAGAACAAGGTCGCTACGGATCTTATGACGATGGTGGAGAACCGCCATCTGCAGGATCTGATCTGCGATGTAAAGGTTCCGACCGAGACCCGCATGGAAGAAGTTTTTGACAAGCACGGCAACAAAACCGGCGAGAAAGAGGTTCAGTCGAAGCTCTATCCCGGTTATGTCTTCGTCAAAATGGTCATGAACGACAACACCTGGTACATCGTGCGCAACACGCGCGGCTGCACCGGCTTTGTCGGCCCGGAGTCCAAGCCCGAGCCCCTGACCGAGGCAGAAGTTGCCAAGATGGGCGTCGAAACCACCGTCGACCTCGAGGTCGAGTACAAGGTCGGTGATACTGTCGAGATCACGGCCGGCCCGATGGAAGGCTCCGTCGGCACGGTCGAGGAGATCGACATTCCTGCGCGCAAGGTGCGCGTAAAGATCACCATGTTTGGCCGCGAGCTTCCGGCAGAGCTGGAGCTGCATCAGGTCAAGCTGTTCTGATTTTTTCAGGACACCCAGTTTCCGGTAAAGGCCGCGAACGGGGAACACCCCGGGGTACGGTTTTTATAGGGTGTGCGGAGGTCGCACGCCCGTGGGAGGTCTGCACCGCAGGCCGCAACTCACCACAAAATTTGGAGGTGCAAGTATTATGGCACAGAAAATCACTGGCTACATCAAGCTGCAAATCCCCGCCGGCAAGGCAACTCCGGCTCCCCCTGTTGGTCCTGCTCTGGGTCAGAAGGGCGTCAACATCATGGCGTTCACCAAGGAGTTCAACGAGCGTACCAAGAACCAGATGGGCATGATTATCCCCGTCGTCATCACGGTTTACGCTGACCGCTCCTTCTCCTTCATCACCAAGACTCCTCCGGCGCCCGTTCTGATCAAGAAGGCTGCCGGCATCGACACTGCTTCCGGCGTGCCCAACAAGAACAAGGTTGGCTCCATCACGCTGGCACAGGCCGAGGAGATCGCCAAGACCAAGATGCCCGACCTGAACGCTGCTTCTCTGGAAGCCGCTGTCAGCATGATCAAGGGCACCGCCCGCAGCATGGGCGTTACCGTTGAGGGCTGAATAGGAGGGTAATACGCAATGAAACACGGCAAGAAGTATATCGACGCTGCTAAGCTGATCGAGAACAACAAGACTTACGATCCCACCGAGGCCCTGGAGCTGTGCTGCAAGACCGCTACCGCTAAGTTCGACGAGACCGTTGAGCTGCACGTCCGTCTGGGTGTTGACAGCCGTCACGCCGACCAGCAGGTCCGCGGCGCTGTTGTTCTGCCCAACGGCACCGGCAAGAATGTCCGCGTTATCGCAATCGCCAAGGGCGACGCTGCCAAGGCCGCTGAGGCTGCAGGCGCTCAGGAGGTCGGCGATGACGATCTGATCGCCAAGATCGCCGGCGGCTATCTGGACTTCGATGTTCTGGTCACCACCCCTGACATGATGGGCCGCGTTGGCCGTCTCGGTAAGGTTCTGGGCCCCCGTGGTCTGATGCCCAACCCGAAGGCCGGCACTGTTACCCCCGATGTCGGCAAGGCCGTCACCGATGCCAAGGCCGGTAAGATCGAGTACCGTCTGGACAAGCAGAACATCATCCATGTGCCCATCGGCAAGGCCTCTTTCGGCGCCGAGAAGCTGATGACCAACCTGGACACCGTCCTCGAGGCCATCGCCAAGGCTAAGCCCGCCGCTGCCAAGGGCCAGTACTTCAAGAGCGCTACCGTCGCCACCACCATGGGCCCCGGCGTCCGCGTTGCTACCAACAAGTACGGTGTTTAATTGAGCGCGTTGCGCATATGCGCGCTCCATTAAACGACGCGAAGCGGCGTTCCGCTATTGGTCGCCCATGAACATGGGCAATGAATTAAGTAGAGAATTCCGCTTTTTCTATTGACAAACGCGCGTTCGCGTGCTATAATTATTAAGCTGTTTTTGAGACAGCAGGTGCCGCAAGGCATAACGGGAGAATATCCCACCTGCCGAGAAACGTGCGTTTGAATGCAATGCTTTCAAGCCCTTTCCCGGCGACGGGAAGGGGCTTTTTTCTGTACATCACAAAAAAGCCCCTTCCCGAAACCAATCTGTAAGTGGAATGAGGTGAATTTCAAATGCCCAGTGCAAAGATTCTGGAAGCCAAGAAGGCTCTTGTTAAGGACCTGAACGAGAAGATCGTTTCTTCTCTGGCCGGTGTTGTTGTTGCTTACAACGGCATCAGCGTGGCTGACGACACCAAGCTGCGTAAGGAGCTGCGTGAGGCTGGCGTCCATTACATGGTCGTCAAGAACACCATGCTGCGTCTGGCCGTCAAGGGCACCCAGTACGAGGCTCTGACCGACTGCTTCAAGGGTGACACGGCTATCGCTCTGTCTGCTGAGGATCCGGCTGCTGCTGCTCGCATCCTGTGCAAGTTTGCTGACGCCGACAAGTCCAAGCGCTTTGTCGTCAAGGGTGGCTTCTGCGATGGTGTTGTCATGGATGCTGCAGGTGTCAAGAGCCTGTCCACCATGCCCAACCGCGAAGGCCTGCTCTCTATGCTGGCTGGCTCCCTCAACGGTATCGTTGGTGGTCTGGCTGTTGCCCTGCAGGGTATCGTCGACAAGCAGGACGAGACTGCTGCCTGATTTCAGGTCAAGCAGGTTGAGCGCACCGGCGCAGCGCTCTTTGAATACAAACCGCGCCGCTTAAAACTATAAAATTTATGGAGGTAACTACCATGGCTTCTGAGAAGATCACTGCCATTGTCGAGTCTGTCAAGACTATGACTGTTCTGGAGCTGAAAGAGCTCGTTGACACCATCTGCGAGGAGTTCGGCGTTTCTGCTGTTGCTGCTGCCGCTCCCGCTGCCGCCGGTGCTGCTGCTCCCGCTGAGGAGGAGAAGACCGAGTTTGACGTCATCCTGGCTGACGTCGGCGCTAACAAGATGCAGGTCATCAAGACCGTTAAGGAGCTGACCGGTGCTTCCCTGATGGAGGCCAAGAAGCTGGTCGAGACCCCGAACGCCAAGCTGAAGGAGCAGGCTTCCAAGGCTGACGCTGAGGACATCCAGAAGAAGCTGGCCGACATCGGCGCCAAGGTTGAGCTGAAGTAATTTAGCTTACCCAACAGCTTTTCAAACACCGTGTGGTTTTTACACCGCACGGTGTTTTTGTTTTACGCCGCAGTCGTTCGTCTGAAAGCCTTCCCCCTGTGGGGGAAGGCTCTTTTGTTTGTACACCTTAACAAGAACTTCATCGTTTCTTTGTACATTCCCACAGTTTTGACCGTGTTCCCGCAGGCTTGTATTTCGTATAATAATGTAGTATCCTTTTGGTATCTATAATGGGAAAGTGAGGCTGTATACCCTTGGAGAATGAAAAGGCAAAAGGCGGCGGCATGGAAAAGCTCGCTGCGTTTATCGTTGATAAACGCAACCTGTTCTTTCTGTTATACATATTTGCGCTGATCTTCAGCATCATTGCCTCCGGCTGGGTCAAGGTCGAGAATGACATCACGACCTACCTGCCGGACACCACCGAGACCCGCCAGGGCCTGACCGTCATGAACGACAACTTCGTCACCTACGGCACAGCCAATGTCATGGTCTCAAACATCACCTACGACACCGCACTTGACCTGCAGGCGCAGATCGAGGACATCGAGGGTGTCTCCACGGTCGAATTTGATGACACCAAGGATCATTACAAGGATGCATCGGCCCTCTTTTCCGTCAGCTTTGACGCTGAGGTAGGGGACGAGCGCGCCGAGAACGCCCTGCAGCAGATCCGTGACGAGCTGGAGGGCAGCTACGATACCTCAATCTACTCGGAGGTCGGCTACGATTCCTCGGCCGATCTGCAAAGCGAGATGGTCGTCATCGTCATCATCGCGGCTGTTATCATTGTCCTTGTGCTGACGCTGACCTCCCGCTCCTACGCCGAGGTCCCGGTTTTGATCATGACCTTCGGCGCCGCCGCCCTGCTGAACATGGGCACCAACTTCCTGTGCGGCACCATCAGCTTTATCTCCAACTCTGTCACCGTTATCCTGCAGCTGGCGCTGGCCATCGACTACGCCATCATCCTCTGCCACCGCTTCAGCGATGAGCATGAGACGCTGCCCACCCGCGAGGCCTGTATTGCGGCCCTCTCCAAGGCGATCCCCGAGATCTCCTCCTCCTCGCTGACCACCATCAGCGGTCTGGCCGCGCTGGCCTTCATGCACTTCGGCATCGGCCGTGACCTTGCCACGGTGCTGATCAAGGCCATCCTGTTCAGTATGCTCTGCGTTTTCACGCTGATGCCCGGCCTGCTGGTCCTGTTCAGCAAGCTGATCGACAAGACCCGCCACAAGAACCTCATCCCCAAGATCACTGCGGTCGGCAAGTTCGACATCAAGACCCGCTTTGTCATTCCGCCGATCTTCGGCGTTGTCATCATCGCGGCGGCCGTCTTTGCCAACCTCTGCCCCTACTGCTATACCTTCACCGATCTGGTCACAGCCAAGCAGAGCGCGCGCCAGATCGCCTACCAGAAGATCAAAAACGAGTTCGGCTCCAGCAACATGGTCGCCGTCATTGTGCCTGCCGGCAACTATGAGGCCGAGGGTGCGATCCTTGACGAGCTGGACAGCTGCGCCGAGGTCAAATCCACGATGGGCCTTGCCAACATCGAAGCGATGGACGGCTATGTGCTGACCGATGCGCTGACCCCGCGCCAGCTGGCCGAGCTGGCTGATCTGGACTATGAGGTTGCCAAGGCGCTGTACGGTGCCTACGCTGTCGATCATGACGAGTACGGCGAGATCATCAACGGTCTGAACGATTACCGCGTGCCGCTTTATGATATGTTCCGCTTTTTGGAGCAGGAGATGCATGACGGCAACATCACACTGTCCGGCGATGTACAGGACACATTGGACGATTTGTTTGACCAGCTGGACGAGGCCCAGAAGCAGCTGCAGAGCGACAGCTACAGCCGTATGGTCGTCTATCTGAACCTGCCTGAGGAAACCGACGAGACCTTTGCCTTTGTCAACCGGATGCACGACATCATCGGCAAATACTACGACAGGGATTCGTTCTATGTTGTCGGCAACACCACCAGCGCCATGGATCTGTCCAGCTCCTTCGGTGAGGACAACCTGCTCATCAGTGTGCTGTCTGCACTGTTCGTTATTCTGGTCCTGCTGTTCACCTTCAAGTCTGCCGGTCTGCCGGTGCTGCTCATCATCGTCATTCAGGGCAGTATCTGGATCAACTTCTCGGTGCCGTATCTGCAGCACACCCCGCTGTACTTCCTCGGCTACCTGATCGTCAACTCGATCCAGATGGGCGCAAACATCGACTACGCCATCGTTATCTCGAGCCACTACACCGACCTGAAGAAGGTCATGCGCCCGAAGGAGGCCATCGTCACCGCACTGAACGAGTCCTTCCCGACGATTTTCACCTCCGGCTCGATTCTGGCATCCGCCGGTATCCTGATCAGCGTCCTGACCACGAACCCCGTTATCTCCGCCATCGGCACCTGTCTGGGCCGCGGCACCATCGTTTCGATCCTTCTGGTCCTCTTTGTGCTGCCGCAGATCCTGATCCTCGGCGATACGATCATCGAGCGCACCAGCTTTGAGATGAAGGGCGTCGGCGGCATCGCCCGCACCGCCAGCGGCACGATGCATGTCAACGGCCGCGTCCGCGGCTACATCAACGGCGTTGTGGATGCCGAGATCAAGGGTGTGCTGCACGGCCAGTTCAACGCCAGCATTGCCACCGGCACCGAGCTCACGGTTGAAAAGCCTGACATGTACCTGTCGGAGGAGAATGTCCGCGAAGCTGCGGATGACCCCGACACGACCGACGACACCGCGAAAGGAGGCGACGCCGAATGAACCGCACTTCTGATTTAACGCGCCGCCTTTGGGCTGCACTGCTCGCCCTCTGCCTGACGCTGAGCCTCGCCCTGCCCGTCTTTGCGGAGGGGGAGAGCGATACCGAGCCGGAGACCAAGGAGACCTACCACATCGGCACGGTGGACGAGCTTTTGCAGCTGGCCGACTACTGCCGTCTGGACAGCTGGAGCGAGAACCGCACCGTTGTGCTGGACACAGACCTTGAGCTGACCGGCAGCGGCTTTACCGGCATCCCGTCCTTCAGCGGCGTTTTTGAGGGGCAGGGCCATGTGATCTCCGGCCTGAGCCTTGTGGATGACGGCTCGGTCATCGGCTTCTTCCGCTATGTCCAAAAGGGGGCCAATGTCCGCGACCTTGTCGTGCGCGGCCGCGCCATGCCCTCCGGCAGCCGCACCACCGTGGGCGGCCTTGCCGGCAGCAATGCCGGCACGCTGCACAACTGCCGGTTTGAGGGCGTTTCCTCCGGCGCGTCCATCGTGGGCGGCATCGCCGGCAATAACCTTGTCACCGGCGTGATCGAGAGCTGCACCACCACCGGCAGCGTCTACGGCGCCCACTTCATCGGCGGCCTTGCCGGGCAGAACCACGGCATCATCGCCAACTCCACCAATGCGGCCAGCGTCAACACCACGGTGGAGCAGAATGACATCGACCTGTCGGAGCTGACCCTCGGCGACCTGATCGGCACCGAGAACGCCGCCTCGATCACCGACATCGGCGGCATCGCAGGCCAGTCCAGCGGCGTGATCCGCGCCTGCATGAACCGCGGCACCGTTGGCTACCAGCACATGGGCTACAATGTCGGTGGTATCGCAGGCAGCCAGACCGGCTACATCGAGGGCTGCGTCAACTACGGCACCGTCTACGCCCGCAAGGAGGGCGGCGGCATCGTGGGCCAGATGGAGCCCAGCAGCACCCTGCAGTACACCAAGGATACCCTGCAGGAGCTGAGCGAGGAGATGACCACCCTGCAGGCACTGGTTGACCGCGCCTGCGATGACGCAAGCGCCGCCAGCAGTGACCTGTCCAACCAGCTGCACAATCTGCAGAACAGCGTCACCAGCTCCCGCAGCGCCATCGAAAATCTGCTCAAGCAGGCGAAGGATGGCCTCTCTATCAGCTCCCAGACCATCAAGACCGATCTGACCCAGTTCAAGCAGAACCTGAAGGACACCACCGGCGATCCAAGCGACCCCGATGCGACTAAGCAGCCGGACGGCGCGATCGTCGATCCCGGCTACTCCATCGGTGACCTCACCGGCAGCAACTCGGAGGCGGAAACGCCTGCGGCTGCGCCGGAGGAGTCTGCCGACACCACCCCGGCCGAGCAGCCTGCTGTGACGGAGGACACCCCCGCAGAGCAGCCCGAGCAGCCCGCCGCAGAGGATACCCCCGCCGAGCAGGCGGAGCCGGACACTGCGCGCGAGGTCCACAGCCAGCCAGATCCCGGCACCGCCGCGGATGACAGCGATCCGACCGTCGGCCCCATGCCCACGCCGGATAAGAATCAGGCAGATACCGGCTACATTGTAGAGGAGCCGGGAAACAACGACATTGCCAAGGATCTGGTGGACGGCATCAGCAACGCCATCCCCGATTCTGTAGATGTTGAGATCCCCAAGGTCGAGCTGACCAATCGTGACGCGATCACAGCCAGCAAAAACGACCTGAGCAGCAACCTGACCGGCATCGGCGATATTGTCAGCAGCCTCAATACAAGCGCCAGCGGCAATTCTCAGGCGCTGATCAACGATGTCCGCGCCATCTCCAACCAGATCAACAAGATCGGCCAGACGCTGTCCGGTGCCAGCGAGAATGTCAACCGGGATGCAGACGACATCGTGGACGACATCTCCGATGAGGACACCGACAGCGATGTCGAGGCCAAGGTCTCCAACTGCATCAACAACGGCTCTGTCTACGCTGACATCAATGCGGGCGGCATTACCGGCGCAATGGCCCGCGAGAATGACCTTGACCCTGAGGACGACTACACCATCGCCGGCAGCGAGTCGCTGAACTTCACCTTCAAAACCCGTGTTGTGGCGCGCGACTGCACCAACTACGGCACCGTCAGCACCAAAAAGCAGCGCGCCGGCGGCATTGTCGGCGATGCCGAGATGGGCTCTGTCATCGACTGCCGCGGCTTCGGCACGGTGGACGCCGAGGATGCCACCGGCGTGGGCGGCGTGGCCGGTGTGAGCAAATCCATCATCCGCGACAGCTGCGCCAAGTGCCGCCTGTCCGGCTCCAAGCAGGTGGGCGGCATTGCCGGCAGCGGCGCTACCATTGAAAACTGCCGCGCCATGGTCATGATCGAGAGCGGCAGCGAGCAGCTCGGCGCGATTGCCGGTATCGTAAACGACCCGCTGGACGGCAGCGTGACCGGCAACACCTTTGTGGATACGGGCACCGCCGGCATCGACAGCGTAAGCTACAAGGGCATTGCCGAGCCGCTGAGCTATGCGGATTTTGCCGCGCAGGAGAACCTGCCCAGCGATTTCTCAAGCCTCTGCATCCGCTTTGTGACCGAGGATGACTCACTGGTGCAGCAGTATTACATTCCCTACGGCAGCGATTTTCCGACCGACCAGCTCCCGCCGGTGCCCCATCATGAGGGCCAGTACGGCAGCTGGGAAGATGTGGACCTGACCAACATGACCTTTGACGCTACGATCCATGCCGAGTACAACAGTATGAACACTGTGCGCCAGAGTCAGGAGAAGCGCAGCGGCCGCTCCATCGTTCTGGTGGAGGGCAGCTTTGATACGACCGATGAGCTGATGCTGCATGAGATTGACGATGCACCCCAGACCCTCGGCACTCTGGTCGAGGCATGGGGGCTGGAGCTGCCCGCCGACACGGGCCACACCCTGCGCTACATGCCGCCTGAGACAACCGACAACACTGTGCTGTGGGTCAAGACCGATGCAGGCTGGCAGCAGGCCGAGACGAGTGTGGACGGCAGCTACCTGACCTGCACCGCACCTGCGGGCACCACGGCGTTTGCCGCCGTGCAGGTCCCCGCAAGCAAGGTGCCCCTGCTCGCAGCCGCCTGCGGCGCCGCGGCCGCGCTGCTGCTGGTGATTTTGTTCCTCGCCCGCAAGCACAAAAAGCGAAAAGCAAAAAAAGCTGCTGAAAAAGCAAAATAAAAGAAAATTCCTTCTGTGGTGTGACACCACAGAAGGAATTTTTTTGGCTTCCCCCCTTGGGGGAAGCTGTCACCGAAGGTGACTGATGAGGGGCAGCCTTCCCACGACAACCCATTTATAGGCAATAATGGCAAACTTGCCCCTCATCCGGCGCTCCGCGCCACCTTCCCCCTTGGGGGAAGGCTTTTCCTTTAACACGCACCCACAAACGCCTTAAAAATCTTCCGGCTGTCCCCATTCACACGGTACGAAAATTCGGGGTGCCACTGCACAGCCCAGACGAACCTTTTATCAGGCAGGCATACGGCCTCCGTCAGTCCATCCTCCGAGACAGCCATAGCCGCCAGCCCCGGCGCAAGCGTTTTTATGGCCTGATGGTGCAGGCTGTTCACAGCCAGCGTATCCTTGCCCAAAAGTACCCAAAGCGGGCTGCCGGTCGTCAGCGTCACACTGTGTACCGGCGCATCGTAGGGCGGCGTCTGGTGGTGATTTGCCGCCGAAGGGCGCTCTGCGGGCAGGTCCTGATACAGTGTACCGCCAAGATGGACGTTCAAAAACTGAATGCCGCGGCAGATGCCCAGCACGGGCTTGTCCGCCGCCAGCGCAAGGTCAAGCAGCCGTGCTTCCATCGCATCGCGCGCAGGGCAGGTCTCGCCGCACTGCGGCGTCGGCGCGGCGCCGTACAGGGCAGGGGAAACATCCTGCCCGCCCGTCAGCAAAAAGCCATCGCAGGTATCGGCCAGCTGCCGCAGTGCGGCGGTACCAGCCGTCAGCGGCAGCATAACGGGCACGCCGCCCGCCTGCTCCACGCCCTGCATATAGCCGGGCAGCATCCAGTAACTCTCGCGCGCCTCATCCACCAGCGGCACGATTCCAATCAAAGGCTGTTTCATTCTTCTACCCACACCTCACTGTAAAAAATAAAACAGAGAAGCCCCTTGCGTGACTTCTCTGTCCGTTGTGCTGATTATACCGCAACGCGCGGCGGATTGCAAGCCCTTACATCGGCGGGTGGCTGCTTTGGAACCGCTTGTCGGGCGGCAGGGTCGTATATTTGTCGTACAGCTCCCGCAGCAGCACGGTACGGCGCACCATGCCGATAAACACATTGCGGTCATCCACCACCGGCACAAAGTTCTGGTCGATGGCCGCCTTGAGCAGGGTCGCCATATCGGTCGTGACCGTCACGGGCTTATAGTCGCGGCGGCGGGGAAAGCTCGAGATCGGCACATCCTCGCTGGCCTCCAGATCCAGCCCATGCAGGTTTTTCATCGCCCATAGGATATCCCCCTCGGTGATGCTGCCCACATATTCGCCGTTGCGTTTCAGCACCGGGATGGTGGCATAGCGCTGGTTTGACCATTTTTCAAGTGTCTGGCGCAGGGTGAAATCCTCGTAAATGTACAAGACATCCTGCTTGGGTGTCAAAAAGAATAAAAGGTTCATGCTTTAAACTGCACTCCTTTGGCAATGTTGTCATACTTCTGTAACCAGTATATACGCTTTGCCTGTAAACTTTGTGAATGGAATGTTAAATCCGCGCCACAAAATAAATTTCTCTGAAATCTCTGTTCAAGCGGAGAAAAAAGGTGTATAATAGCTAATGATTCATATCGTGCAGCTACGGCCTTAGCCGCAGCTAACCCTGTAAAGGAGGATCGCAGATGATCACCAAGGTCAATCCCTATGGACATATCTCCCTGACGAACGACTACTTCTCCGGCCTGGTGGAGCAGGCCGCCAAGCAGTGCTACGGCATTGCCGCCATGGGTCAGGCCCCGGCCGAAAGCGTTGTACGCAGCGCCCTGCGCACCGGCAGTCTGCCGCCGAAGGGTGTCACCGTCACGCAGGAGGGCGGCAAGCTGGTCATCGCCCTGCACATCAAGGTCGGGTTCGGCCTGAATATTTCGACCATCACCCAAAGCATTACCCACCGCGTCAAAGACGAAGTTGAACTTGCCACCGGCTTAAAGGTCGCCCGCATTGATGTCTATGTGGACGATGTCATTGCCGACTAAAGACTGTTTTTACCCAGAAAATATGAGGTGTAACGAAACCATGATTACTGGCCAGACCCTGCGTGACGCCATCCTTTCCGGCGCCAACAATATTGCCAACCAGCGCACCCGCGTGGATGAGCTGAATGTTTTCCCCGTGCCGGACGGTGATACCGGCACGAACATGAGCATGACCATCGGCGCAGCCCGCGCCGAGCTGGAGGCCATGCCTGACAGCTGTACCGTGGCCGAGGCCAGCAAGACCGCTGCCTCCGCCATGCTGCGCGGCGCACGCGGCAACTCCGGCGTTATCACAAGCCTTTTGTTCCGCGGCTTCTCCAAGGCGCTGAAGGATAAGACCGAGGCCTCCGCCGCCGACCTTGCCGCCGCGCTGCAGCAGGGTGTCGAGGCCGCCTACAAGGCCGTCATGAAGCCCACCGAGGGCACCATTCTGACCGTCTCCCGTCTGGCAGCCGAGAAGGCCGCCGAATGCACCGGCATGGAGGTCCCCGCCATGTGGGACGCCACCCTGCAGGCCGGTCAGGCTGCGCTGGACGATACCCCCAACCTGCTGCCCGTGCTGAAAAAGGCCGGTGTCGTGGACGCCGGCGGTCAGGGCATCATGCTGATCTTTGAGGGCATGAAGCAGGTATTCGACGGCGGCGAGATCATCGCCGGTGCCGAGGTCGCCGCCAAGCCCAAGGTCTCCAGCGAGGCCGCCGGCAAGGGCGTCTTTGCCGATGACCTGATGAAGGTCGAGGACATCAAGAACGGCTACTGCACCCAGTTCCTGCTGCACAAGGATGCCGATGCCAGCGTTACCCGCCTGCGCGCCTTCCTTGAGTCCAACGGCGACTCCGTTGTCGTGATCGAGGACGATGATGTGGCCAACTGCCATGTCCACACCTCCGACCCCGGCATGATGCTGAGCGAAGCCATCAAGTACGGCTACCTGACCAACTTCAAGATCGAGAACATGCATGAGCAGTTCCTCGCCCGCCAGAAGCAGGCCAAGGGTCTGGAGAAGCAGGCCGAGGCCGAGGAGAACCAGACGAGCGAGTTCACCTACGCCGCCGTTGACCCCGAGCGCGAGTACGGCTTTGTGGCCGTGGCCGCCGGCGAGGGCCTGAAGGCTGTGTTCGGCGATCTGGGCGTGGATGCCGTTGTCAGCGGCGGCCAGACGATGAACCCCTCCACCGAGGACATTCTGGCTGCCATCCAGAGCGTACCTGCCAAGACCGTACTGGTGCTGCCCAACAACAAGAACATCATCATGGCCTCTGAGCAGGCCCAGAAGCTGGCCGACCGCAAGGTCATCGTGCTGCCCACCCGCACCGTGCCTCAGGGCATGACGGCCATGCTGAACTTTGACCCCGACCTGAAGCCGGAGGAGAACGCCGTTGCCATGATGCAGGCGGCCGACCATGTCAACACCGGTCTGGTCACCTATGCCGCCCGCGACAGCGAGTTTGACGGCAAGCCCATCCGCAAGGGTGAGCTGATGGCGCTGGAGAACGGCAAGATCGTGGCCACCGGCACCGATCTGGTCAAGACGACCTACCGTCTGGCCCGCGCCATGAAGAAGAAGGACACCCAGTTCATCACGGTCATTTCCGGCTGTGATGTCAGTGATGAGGACGCCGAAAAGACGACCGATCTGGTGCGCGCCAAGTGCGGCGGCAACATTGAGGTCAGCCACATCAGCGGCGGCCAGCCGGTCTACTACTACATGATCTCTGTAGAGTGATCCGGACGCTATAACATAAAAAGGCGAATTTGGGAGCGAACCGAGTTCGCCTTTTTTGGTATATAATTTGCCCCGCGGGCCGATGACGAGCATCGGCCCCCACACAACAACCTTCCGCGAAAGGAGGTCCCGCGATGGCCACCATCAACGATTCCGTCCAATACCTCAAGGGCGTCGGCCCGGCCTTTGCCAAAAAGTTTGAAAAGCTCGGCATCCATACCATCCGCGACCTGCTTTTGTGCTACCCGCGCAAATACATTGACTACACCCAGCCCTACACCGTTGTGTCAGCGCCCTATGACACCGACTGCTGCGTGCGCGCCACCGTGCTGCAGAAGGAGCCGCCCCGCCGCATCACCGGCGGGCGCGTCATGAGCCGCGTGCTGGCGGCGGATGATTCCGGCATCCTGACCCTGACATGGTTCAACGCGGCCTACGCGGCCGACAATCTCACGGTGGGGGAGAGCTACTACTTTGAGGGGCGCATCGGCGGGGCGCTGACCCGCCGCGAGCTGCTGCACCCTCTGGTGCGCACCGAGGCACAGGTTGCGGCCTGCCCCTTCGTGGCGGTCTACCCCGGCACAGAGGGGCTGCCCGCCAGCCGCCATGCGGCCTGCGCCCACGCGGCGCTTGCCTATGCGGACGAGCTGACCGACCCGCTGCCCCCCGCACTGCTTACCCGCTACCGGATGCCCGCCAAAGCGCAGGCGGTGCGGGCCATCCATGCCCCGCAGAATGCCGCCGACCTCGCCGCCGCAAGGCGCAGGCTCATCTTTGAGGAGCTGTATCTGCTGCAGATCGGCATCTTTCTTTTGCGCAGCCACGGGCGCAACCGGACCAGCGCACCGATGCACCCGCTGGATCTGGGGCCGTTCTGGCGCAGTCTGCCGTACCCGCCCACCGGGGCGCAGCGCCGCTCGACCGAGGAGATCGTGAGCGACCTGTGCGGCGAGGTGCCGATGAACCGGCTTTTGCAGGGCGATGTCGGCAGCGGCAAGACACTCGTTGCCGCTGCGGCCATCTGGTTTGCCGCCCAAAACGGCTGGCAGAGCGCCCTGCTGGCCCCGACTGAGATTTTGGCCCGGCAGCATGCCGCAACGCTGGCCGACCGGCTTGAGCCGTTCGGCGTCAATGTCACACTGCTGGTCGGCGGCATGAAGGCCAAGGAGAGGCGCATCGCACTGTCGGCCATTGCGGACGGCCGCGCCGGTCTTGTTGTCGGAACCCATGCGGTTCTGACCGACACGGTGGAATTTAAAAATCTCGGCCTTGCCATCGTGGACGAGCAGCACCGCTTCGGCGTGCGGCAGCGCGGCCTGCTGGCCGGTAAGGCACAAAGCCCGCATCTGCTGGTCATGAGCGCAACGCCCATCCCGCGCACGCTGGGGCTTTTGATGTACGGCGACCTCGACATCTCCGTGCTGGACGAGCTGCCCCCCGGCCGCAAGCCGGTCAAGACATGGTTCATCACCGGCAAAAAGCGGCGGGACATGTACGGCTTTCTCGACAAGCAGATCGAGGCCGGGCATCAGGTGTACATCGTCTGCCCTGCCATTGAGGAAAACGAGGCCTCCGGCGGTCTGCAGGCCGTGACGACCTATTATACCCAGACCGCCTGTGCGCTGCTGCCCCGCCGCCGCATCGGCCTGCTGCACGGCAAGCTCAAGCCCAAGGAAAAGGACGAGGTCATGCAGAAATTCAAGGCAGGGGAGCTGGATGTGCTGGTCTCGACCACCGTCATCGAGGTCGGCGTCGATGTGCCCAACGCCACGGTCATGGTCATTGAGAACGCCGAGCGGTTCGGCCTGTCGGCCCTGCACCAGCTGCGCGGGCGCGTGGGCCGCGGCGCGGCAGACTCCTGCTGCATTTTGATCTCCGACAATGTGAATGAGCCGGTGCGGGAGCGGCTGCAGTTTTTGTGCCGCACCCCGGACGGCTTTGCCGTGGCAAAATACGATCTGGAAACGCGCGGCCCGGGTGATTTCTTCGGCGCCGCCCAGCACGGCCTGCCGACGCTGCGGGTCGCAGATCTTGTGCAGGACACCAAAACACTGCGGGTCGCACAGGACGAGGCCAAGGCCCTGCTTGCGATAGATCCGAACCTCATCGACCCGGCCCACCGGGCGCTCTCCGATGAGGTGGAGCGGCTGTTTGAAACAGCCGGGGCGATGAACTGAGGCCTTTGGCTTCCCCCGAGGGGGAAGCTGTCACCGAAGGTGACTGATGAGGGGCAGACTTACTGCGGCCGCCCATGTATGGGCAATAATGGAACCGCTGCCCCTCATCCATCTGCGGTCGGGGCCGCAGACACCTTCCCCCAAGGGGGAAGGCAGCGCACCCGAAAACACCACTCCCACCGCCAAAAAATCCTGCATATCCCTTTTATTTCCCCGCAAAGTTTGGTATACTGATAGGTAACTTTACAAAGGAAACCTTTGCCTATGAAAAAATTCTGCGCGATACTCTTTTCCTTCGTGCTTATTGTGGTGCTGGCCCTGCCGGCGGCCGCAGAAGGGGAGAGTGCTGCCCTCTCTGACACAGCCCCGGCACTTACGGCCCCGGCTGCCTATGTGGTCAACCTCGACACAAACATCGTTGTGTATGACAAAAACAGCGAAACGCCGCTCCCGGCTGCGAGCCTGACCAAGATGATGACAACGCTGCTTCTGCTGGAAAGCTATCAGGATCAGCTCGACTCAATCAGCCTGACTGCGCCGAGTTATATCTATGATCTGATCTGGGAGCAAAGCACCAACGCCTCGACCGCTGACATCCGCCGGGGCGAGACGCACAGCCTGCGCAATCTGCTGTACGCCATGCTGCTGCCCAGCGGCAACGAGGCTGCCTACATCGTGGCCGACTATATGGGCGGCGGCAGCATTGACAACTTTGTTGCGATGATGAACGACGAGGCCGCCGCCATAGGCTGCACCGGCACGACCTTTGTGGACCCCTGCGGCCTGAACCCCAACAACATCACCACCGCGCGGGATGCCTACCTGATCCTGCGGGCGCTGACGGCCTACGATGTGTTTGCTACCGTTGCCGGCACCCCGACCTACGACATGGGCACCAACAGCCGCTACACAACACCCGGCACCTATATTTTGCAGAACACCGACAAGCTCATCACCAACAGCAGCTACCACCGGGATTACACAAAAGGCGGCAAGACCGGCAGCCTGGGCGAATGGCAGAACTTTGCGGGCTGGCACAGTCAGGACGGTGAAAGCTACATCAGCGTTGTGCTGAATGTGCCGATGGAAAGCGATGAGGGCGGCCGCCCCGCCCTGCTTGAGACCGGCACCCTGATGGACTGGGTGTTTGCGACCTACACCATCGCCCCCGCTCTGGACCCCACCCAGCCCATCACCGAGGTCCGGGTTGCCTACTCCACACAGGCCGACACCGTCATGCTTTACCCGGTCGATAACATGATGACCCTGCTGCCCCGGGAGGGCGGCGCAGCCCTGACCGAGCAGGTATTCCATGTCCCGGATCAGCTGCCTGCCCCCATCCGGCAGGGCGATGTCGTGGGCACCGTGACACTGACCATTCAGGGCGAGATCATCGGTACCACAGACCTGATCGCGGGCAGCGATGTCTCGCGCAATCAGCTTTTGTATACGCTGTCCCGCGTGCGGGAGTTTTTTTCCAGCACATATTGCAAGGTAGTCGTTATGCTGACAATGCTCGTCATCGGCGCCTATCTGATTTTTACCGTCGGCCGCATCCTGCGTATCTGGAGCAAGGAAATGTAAGCCGAATCAATGGAGGTTTTTACCATGTTGGATGTAAAGCGCAATCTGACCACCATGACCGATTTTTATGAGCTTACCATGTCGGCAGGCTATCTGGACGAGGGCTATGTCGATAAGATCGCCGTCTTTGATATGTTCTTCCGCCGCGTGCCGGACGGCGGCGGCTACGCCGTCATGGCCGGTCTGCAGCAGTTCATTGACGCGGTGGATCATCTGAAATTTACCGACGAGGACATCGCCTACCTGCGCTCCACCAAGACCTTTGATGAAAAGTTTCTGGACTATCTGGCCAGCTTCAAGCTGCACTGCAACATCTGGGCCATTGAGGAGGGCATGCCGATCTTCCCGCAGGAACCGATTGTCACGGTCGAGGGTCCTGCCATCGAGTGCCAGCTGCTGGAAACGCTGCTGCTCGTCACCTTCAACCATCAGTGCCTGATTGCCACCAAGGCCAGCCGCATCGTCCGCTCCGCTGCCGGCCGCCCGGTCATGGAGTTCGGCGCACGCCGCGCCCAAGGCTATGACGCTGCCTACTTCGGCGCGCGCGCCTCCTACATCGGCGGCTGCGGCTCCACCTCCTGCGTCATGGCGGCGCGCGACTTCGGCATCCCGGCCTCCGGCACGATGGCGCACAGCTGGGTCCAGATGTTCCCGACCGAGTATGATGCCTTCAAAAAATACGCCGAGCTGTACCCCGATGCCTGCGTCCTGCTGGTGGACACCTACAATGTGCTGCGCCACGGCGTGCCCGATGCGATCAAGGTCTTTAACGAGGTGCTCAAGCCGATGGGCAAGCGCCCCAAGGGCATCCGCATTGATTCCGGCGACATCGCCTACCTGTCCAAGAAGGCCCGCAAGATGCTTGATGAGGCCGGCTACCCCGACTGTACGATCTGCGCGTCCAACTCTCTGGATGAGTACATCGTCCGCGACCTGATCCTGCAGGGTGCCCGCGTGGACAGCTTCGGCATCGGCGAAAATATGATCACCGCCAAGAGCGACCCCGTGTTCGGCGGCGTGTACAAGCTGGCCGCCGTGAAAGAGGACGACGGCAGCTACACCCCCAAGATGAAGCTGTCCGAATCTGCGGAGAAGATGACGATCCCCTGCCTGAAAAAGGTCTGGCGTATCTATGACCAGGACGGCAAGGCGATGGCTGACCTTATCACGATGGCCGATGAGGCGGTGGAAACGCAGCATGGCATCACGCTGTTTGACCCGATCGAAACATGGAAGGAATGCACCTATGTCAACTGCACGGCGCGCTGCCTGTCCACCCTCATCTATGATCACGGCCAGCGCGTCTACACCTCGCCCAGCCTTGATGACATCCGCAAGTTCTGCAAGGCACAGATCAATACCCTGTGGGATGAGGTCAAGCGCTTTGAGAACCCCCACCGCTACTATGTGGACCTGAGCCAGAAGCTTTGGGATACCAGAAGCGCACTGCTGAAGAAGCTGTCGAAGTAAAAATCGCTGGCTTCCCCCCTTGGGGGAAGCTGCCGCCCGCAGGCGGCTGATGAGGGGCAGGCTTGCCAATACCGTCCGTTTACGGGTCGCCGCGGAAACGCAGCCCCTCATCCGTCTGCGGGCAGGGCCGCAGACACCTTCCCCCAAGGGGGAAGGCGTTTTACCCAAAAACTACCACTATCCTTACAAAACGGTTACAGCCAGCGCCCCCTGCACATACTGTGGTCACACAGCTTGTGCGGGGGGATTTTGTATGTTGGAGCAGCTTTCACTGTTTTTTCTGGGCGGCGGGGCCTATGCCGCGCTCGAGCTGGCCTGGCGGGGCACTACCCACTGGACGATGTTCGCAGCGGGCGGGGCCTGCCTCTGCCTTTTGCAAAAGCTGGCCGCTGCACCGCTGCCGCTGGCCGGGGCCGCCGCCCTCGGCGCAGCCGGCGTCAGCGGGCTGGAGCTGGCGTTGGGGGCAGTCTGCCGCAGCCTGCTGCACACCGAGGTGTGGGACTATACCGCCGAGTGGGGGAATGTGGCCGGGCTTATCTGCCCGCGGTACTCCTTTTACTGGTTTTTGCTCTGCGGGTGGGTCATCTTTGTGCTGCGGGGCGTAGAAAGTACCGTTTATCACCCTCAAAATTCCCTGTCCGACAGTTAAAGTCCAAATTATCGTACTGTCCGTCTGGTATACTGAGATCATACCAGATAAGAAAGGCGGTACACACCATGACCCAGCAGTTTCGTTATGTCGGCGGCCACATTGAGGTCTTTTCCGAGAGCGGCGAGTTTCTTTTCTCTGCGGACACCATGCAGGAGGCATGGGAGGAGTTGTCCGCGTAGTGCGCACAGTTGCCGCGCGAATATGTACACTTTGCCGAAATAGTGGAATATATACAAATAACTTTTGTAACTTTGTACAAATTGCAGCTTGCAAAAGCAAGTCCCTTCGCATATAATAAAGACAGAAAGAGGGAAGCGGAAAGCCTCCCGATACACACTGCCCTACACTAGGAAAGGAGATGGGGTTGCAATGTTGAAGCTGCACACTTTGGCCAAATGGATGTACGGTTTTTTGGAGCCTGAGCGCCCCTACGGCTTGCCAGAGGATGTTTACAATGATGTGATCCCTTCGGGCATCCACAATTACAATCGCAACGAGCTTTTTTAAAGCTGCTTACCCTCCAAGCTCCGGCACGGCCCGCAAGCCCCGTGCCGGGGTATTTTTTTGCAATAATGCGGCACGGTGAATCGTAATATATGTAAAGCCTTCCCCCAGAGGGGGAAGGTGGCCGAGCGAAGCGAGGTCGGATGAGGGGCGCACTTTCTGCAGCCACCCACAAATGGGCTATTGTGGGTGGCTGCCCCTCATCAGTCCGCTTCGCGGACAGCTTCCCCCTAGGGGGGAGCCTTTTTCAAAAACTTTTACTTGTTTTTTTCGTCAAAACACGGTATTCTATACTAAGTATATTATGCCTTTCAAAAGGAGCGACCTATGAAACTTATCACCTTTACCGTGCCGTGCTACAACTCGGCCGCATATATGGACCATTGCGTCGAGACCCTGCTCACCGCGGGGGAGGACGCCGAGATCATCCTTGTGGATGACGGCTCCAAGGACGACACCGGCAAGATCGCCGATGCCTACGCTGAAAAATACCCCGACATCGTCCGCGTCATCCATCAGGAGAACGGCGGCCACGGCGAGGGCGTCAATCAGGGCATCCGCAATGCCACCGGCATCTACTTCAAGGTCGTGGACTCTGATGACTGGCTGGACACCGATGCCCTGCAGCAGGTTCTGGCCGAGCTGCGCGCCCACCTCGGCGATGCACAGCCCCTTGACCTGATGATGGCCAACTATGTCTATGAGCATGTGGCCGACAACACCCAGAATGTCGTGGACTACAAGGGTATCCTGCCCGAGGGCCGCGTTTTCACCTGGGAGGAGATCGGCAAGTTCCCGCCGAGCAAGAACATCCTGATGCACTCGGTCATCTACCGCACCGAGATCCTGCGCGCCTGCGGCATGGCGCTGCCCAAGCACACCTTCTATGTTGACAACATCTTTGTCTACCAGCCGCTGCCGCAGGTCAAAACCATCTACTACATGAACCTTGACCTCTACCGCTACTTCATCGGGCGCGAGGATCAGAGCGTCAACGAAGCCAATATGATCAAGCGCGTTGACCAGCAGCTGCGCGTCACCCGCATTATGATGAACGCGGTCGATGTCTACGCCCTGCCGCCGGAGCAGGCCAAGCTGCGCGCCTACATGCTGAACTATTTCTCAATGATGATGGCGATCTCCAGCATCTTCCTGACGCTGGACGGCAGCAAGGAGGCGATGGCCAAGCGCCGCCAGCTGTGGGACGACCTCAAGGCGCACGATGGCCACCTCTACCGCCGCTGCCGCTTCTCGGTGGCGGAGGGCTGCAACCTGCCCGGCTGGCTAGGCAGCAAGATCAGCATCGGCGGCTACCGCATCGCCCAGAAGATCTTCAAGTTCAACTGAGGGCGCGCCATGCAGGACTATAAAATCATTTTGTTTGATCTGGACGGCACGCTGACGGACTCCGCCCCGGGCATCCTGAACTCCGTGCGCTACGCCTGCCGCAAGCTCGGCCTTCCCATCCCCGGCGAGGAGACGCTGCGCCGCTTTCTCGGCCCGCCGCTTATCGCCTCCTTCCGGGAGCTGATGGGTTTGGACGCCGCCGGGGCCGACCGCGCCGTCAGCGCCTTCCGGGAGTATTTCCCCACGAAGGGCCTGTTTGAGAATGAGGTCTACCCGGGTATCCCGGCCCTGCTGGCCGATATAAAATCCGCCGGGAAAACGGTCATCATCGCCACCAGCAAGCCGGAGGCGTATGCCCGGCGTATTCTGGAGCATTTCGGTCTGGCGCAGTACTGCGATTTCATCTGCGGTGCCACGCTCGATGAGACCCGCACCGACAAGGCCGAGGTCATTGCCTACGCACTGGAAACGGCAGGCATCATCGGCAGGGACGGCGCAGTCATGGTCGGCGACCGCGAGCATGATGTGCTGGGTGCCGGAAAAAACGGCCTGCCCTGCATCGGGGCCGTCTACGGCTACGGCACAGCCGAGGAGCTGACCGCTGCCGGGGCCGCCGCTCTGGCCGACACAGTGGACGAGCTGCACAAGCTGCTGCTGGGATAAATCAAATGGGAGACAGCCTGCGCTGCCTCCCGTTTTTTATTGGTCCCGGTCGTTGTAATAGAGATACCACCCGCGGAAGCCGTACCCGATGCCGAGAGCGCCCAGCGCCAGCAGCATAGCCGCCTTGTCGGGCCAAAGCGGCATATTCCGGGTGCAGACCCAGACCACCGCCAGTACAAGGCATACAAGCACCGGCAGGCCGTAGTGCAGAAATCTCTGCACCCGCAGCCGCTTCGGGTCGCCCTCCGCCGCCAGCGCCGATGGATCGCACACCTCGCACCGCACCCGCAGGATCGGGATATTGCTCACATGACTTGAATACCGCACGGCCCTGTACTCGATGCCGTCCAGCGTAAACCGCGGTGTCATGCCCTCGTGGGTGATGACGATCTCCTCACCGCAGTTAGCCGCCCAGGCCAACAGCTCAGCGGTAAACTCCTGCGGGGTTGCAATGGCGGTGTCCGGCGTAAAGGTAAACTGCCGCTTATGCTCGGCTGCCGCCATTTTCCGGTAGTCCTGCACCCAGCCGGTAAACCAGCCGCCCGCCGGGGCAGGGGAGTCCATCCGCTCAAGGCAGCTGTCCACATCCAGCTCCGCCGCCGTACGGTCGCCGGCGGCCAGCTCCGTGCAGAAGGCTGCGGCTGCCGCCAGCTTTTGCTGCTCGGCCTCCAGCCGTTGGCGCTGGCGCTCGGCAGCCTCGGCCAGCGGCAGGGTGCCGTTCAGCACCATGCCGATCTCCTCAACCGGCATATCCAGTGTGCGCAGCATCCGGATCAGCTTCAGCGCGCGTACATCCGCCTGCGAATAGACGCGATACTCATTTTCGGGGTTGCGGGCGGGGGTCAGCAGCCCGGCCTGCTCATAATAGCGGATATTGCGGGCGGACACGCCCGATTGCTCCGCTGCCTGCTTGATGTTCATAACATCACGCTCCTTTCTCCTTCACCTTACACCCTGCACCCACTGGAAGGTCAATACTTTTCGTAAAATAACCATATCATATTTCGTAAAATTGTGCTATACTGTTTTCATATATCAATACAAAAGAGGGAATTTATCATGTACAAACCCGGTGACGATAAGCTCGAGGTCCGTGAACTGCTGGTCAAGGCCTTTGCCAGCGCGTGGGAGGCCGGCGAAAAGGCCGTTGACCGCGACACCTACATCAATTCCAGCATCAATGTGATCGACTCTCTGCAGGTCGGCCCCGAGATGATCTACGGCGAGGAGGGTCAGGGTCTGCTGGACGCTGAGCTGGACCACCTGCCGGACCTGCTGCGCGCCGACGGCGCATGGGTCTACTACGCCGTTCCTGCGGAAAACTATTTTATCCTGACCTGGATGGAGGACGCCGAAAAGGCCGCTGCCAAGGTCAACTCGCTCAAGGACGAGGAGGACAGTCTGGCCTGCATCGTGGACCTGACGCAGGAGTGGACGCACACCGAGGCATAAACCGTACAGACGCCGAGAGGGGAGGGAGAACCGCATGAGCCGCGATACGATACGCCTGCCGCGTGATGCTTACCGGCTGCTGCAGACGCTGCGCGCCGCCGGGCACAGTGCCTATGTGGTGGGCGGCTGCGTGCGCGACAGCCTGCTGGGCCGCCTGCCCGGCGACTGGGACATCTGCACCTCTGCCCGGCCCGACCAGCTGCGGGCGATCTTCCATGACCAGCGGCTTATCCTGACCGGCGAAAAGCACGGCACGGTAGCGGTCATCCTGCACGGCAAGCCGTATGAGATCACGACCTACCGGCTGGACGGCAGCTACCGCGACCACCGCCACCCCGACAGCGTGCAGTTTGTGGACGACCTTGCCGCCGACCTTGCGCGGCGGGACTTCACCATCAACGCCATGGCCTACGCCCCCGGCGAGGGGATCATCGACCTCTACGGCGGCCGCAGTGATCTGGCCGCCGGTATCGTGCGGTGTGTCGGCACACCCGCCGACCGCTTTGCGGAGGACGCGCTGCGCATCCTGCGAGCCCTGCGGTTTACCGCAAAGCTCGGCTTTACGCTGGAGCCTGCTACCGCTGCCGCCGCGCTGGCGGCCCGCGACACCCTGCGCACCGTCAGCGCCGAGCGGCTCTACACCGAGCTGGACGGCCTGCTGCTGGCCCCCGGCGCCGGGAAAACGCTTGCGCAGTACGGCGAGATTCTGGGCGGCGTGGTGCCGGAGATCCTGCCCTGCATCGGCTGCACCCAGCCGGGACGGTGGCACTGCTACGATGTGTGGCAGCATTCGGCCGCCGCTGTGGCAGCACTTGACCTGCGCGGGCAGGACACCCGCGGCGTGCGGGTGCTGTGCTGGGCTGCCTTTTTGCACGACATTGCCAAGCCGCAGTGCCGCACAGTCGGCCCCGACGGCGCGGCGCATTTCAAAGGGCACAACCAGCGGGGGGCGCAGGCTGCCCGCACGATCCTGCGCCGGCTCAAGGCCCCTGCCTACCTTACGGACGGCGCGGTGGGGCTGATTGCCGTCCATGATGCCCCGCTGCCCGCCGACGATGCGGGCATCCTCAAGCTGCTGAACCGCAGCGGGGCGATCTTCCTGCGGCGGCTCTGTGTGCTGAAATACGCCGATCTGGACGCCCACGCCGCGACACCGGAGGTCGCGGCCCGCCGCGCCGAGGTTGAGCGCTTCGCCTGCCGCATGGACGAGCTTGCCAAGACCGGCTGCTACGCAATGCGTCAGCTGGCCGTCAACGGTGCCGACCTGATGGCTGCGGGCATCCCCGCCGGGCCCGGCGTTGGCGCAACACTGCAAACACTGCTTACCGCCGTCATGGAGGGCCGCCTGCCCAACGAGCGGGAGGCCCTGCTGGAGGCTGCAACCGTATGATATGGGGAGTTGGCATAGACCTGTGTGACGCAGACCGCATCGAAAAAAGCCTTGCAAAGCCGAGCTTTCTCGACCATGTGTTTGCACCGGCGGAGCAAGCCCTGTTCTCCGCCTTAGGCGAAAAGCGCCGTGCCGAGACCGCAGCCGCCAATTTTGCGGCCAAGGAGGCCTTTTTGAAGGCTGTCGGCACCGGGCTGGGCGGCTTTGCCCTCTGCGATCTGGCCGTACTGCGCCGGGAAAGCGGTGCGCCCTATTTTGCGCTGACCGGCCCCGCCGCCGCGTGGGCTGCCGAGCAGGGCGTGACCGTCCATCTCAGCCTAACCCATGAGCGCGGTCTGGCAAATGCGATTGTGATTTTGGAGAAAGTATAGGCGTTGTCTATTCTTTCACGGAGGTGACCTATGCCCGGTAAAACCGCGCGCAGCAGCAATCTGGAGCTGCTGCGCATCCTCTGCATGCTGCTCATCATCGGTGACCATCTGACCGGGCAGGGCGGCATTGCGGACTATACCACGCTGCCGTCCTCCTTCGCGTTCTGTCTGATCGGCTGCGGGTCGCGCATCGCCTGCAGCGTGTTCATCCTCATCGGCGGGTGGTTCCTGTGTGAACAGCCGTACAAGGCCCGCCGCCCGCTCTCGCTTTGGCTGTCGCTCTGGCTCTACACCGTGCCTGTGACGCTGCTCTGCCGTCTGGGTGGGCTGGATGTCTCCCTCGGTGCACTGCGCTGGGCGCTCTTTCCGGCGTCCACACGGCAGCTGTGGTTCATCTCGGATTATCTGCTGCTGCTGCTCTGCGTGCCGCTGCTGAACCGGCTGCTGCACGGGCTGCCGCGCGCAGCGCATCGCGGCGTGCTGGCGGTGCTGGCCCTGCCGCTGCTCGTCTACCCGACGCTGTTCGCGGAGAACGGCCTTACCGGCGATACCGCCTGGATGTTTTTGTATGAGTATCTGCTCATCGCCTATCTGCGCCGCTATCCGGACAACCGTCTGACGCGGCTTCTGCAGCGCCGCTGTGCTGCGCTGCTCCTCGGGCTGGGGCTGCCGCTCGTCAACACCGCTGTGCGCGCGGTGCTTGAAATGCGCGGCCTGACCGATGGCAGGGTGTTCCGGTACATCGCCTGCTACCGCACCGCGCTGGGCGCACTGCCCAACCTGCTGGCCGCGCTGGCGCTGTTTTATCTGTTTGAGGGGCTGTCCTTAGGCTCTGTCCGGTGGATCAACGCCCTGTCCGGCACAACGCTCGGCGTCTACATCCTGCACCAGATCCCCGCGTTCCGGGGCTTCCTCTGGAACGGAATCCTGCAGGCGCAGGCGCACCATGGCTCGGTCGGCTACACGCTGTTTGCGGTGGCGGCTGTATTCCTCGGCTGCGCGGCGGTGGATGCTGCCCGCACCACGCTTGTCATGCGCCCGCTCGAAAAAACAAAGCTGTTCCGCACCCTCTGTGAAAAAGGCGATGCACTCGCCGCAAAAATCACAGCCGATGATTAAAAAGACCTCCCTCTGCTTATACTTTCAGTAACAAGCAAAGGGAGGTCTTTTCTATGGAAGTACACCGCGGAGAGGTTTTTTACGCCGACCTGAGCCCTGTCGTGGGATCGGAGCAGGGGGGCATACGGCCGGTACTTATCATACAGAATGAGATCGGCAACCGGCACAGCCCCACCGTCATTGCAGCCGCCATCACAAGCCGTCAGGACAAAAACCGCCTGCCCACCCACATCAATGTGCGGGCCGACCGCTGCGGTCTGGCAAAGGACAGCATCATCCTGACCGAGCAGATCCGCACACTTGACAAGCGCCGCCTGCGCGAGCGCGCCGGCTGCATCCCGCCCGATGACATGCGCCGCGTGGATGAGGCGCTGGGCGTCTCAATGGGGCTGGAAAGCGCAGATGTGCATCATGATGGGGGATATTTTTAGAATTCTTTCTTTGCAAAGAAAGAATAGAAAGGCAGCTTGCGGCAGACACCCAAAGCCCCTCAGGCCTCGCAGGCTTGGCCAGCTCCCCACTTCGTGGGGCGCCTTTCTGCGCGGGCTTCGCCCGCGTAAAGCCTCCTCACGTAAGTGGGGAGGTGGCCGAGCGACAGCGATGGCCGGAGGGACTTTGCCGCCTTGCCTTCACGCACACCCACCATCACGGCAAAAAATTCGCCGCTACCGGTGCCAGAAGCGCGGTCATGATACCCGCCACGGCAATCGCCAGCCCACTCATCGCGCCCTCGATCTCGCCCATCTGCAGGGCCTTGCTCGTGCCGATGGCGTGGGCCGAGGTGCCCAGCGCCAGCCCCTTGGCCAGCGGGTCTGTAATATGGCAGATCCTGCACACCGTCTCGCCCAGCAGGCTGCCCACGATGCCGGTCAGGATGATGACCGCCCCGGCCAGCGCGGCTGTGCCGCCCAGCGTTTCGGCCACATCCATGCCGATGGCTGTCGTGACCGACTTGGGCAGAAAGCTCACCGCATGGGCGCGCTCAAGCCGCAGCACCCACGCCATGGCCAGCACACTGCCCAGACTCGTCAGCACACCCGCCGCGATTGATGCAAAGATAGCGGCCAGATTCTTCTCCAGCAGCTCCCACTTTTCATACAGGGGGATGGCCAGACTGACTGTGGCGGGCATCAGCAGCCAGTTTACGGGCTGGGCGCTGGCCTTGTAATCGGCGTAGGGCACGCCAAAGCAGCTCAAAAATACGATAACGAAGATACTGCCCATCAGCAGGGGATTGAACAGGGCCTTGCCCGTCTTGCGGTTGACCCAGACGCCTGCGGCATAGGCTGCCAGCGTGGCCAGCACGCCCCAGCTGCCGCACTGCTGCAAAAACTCAGCCATTTTTATGCTCCTTTCCGCCTGCGCATTTCTGCGCCACCATGCCGGTAACTGCCATGACCAGCGCCGTGACCGGCACGATGGCCAGCACGGCGGGCAGCAGCAGATTGATAAGCTGGCTGCCCAGCTCCATAACGCCGGCCGCCGCCGGGACAAACAGCAGCGGGAAGATGCCGGTCAAAAACAGCCCCGTCTCCCGCACCTGCTCCAGCCTGAGCAGCCCGGTTTTGAGCGCAGCGACCATCAGCAAAAGGCCGTACACACTGGCCGGAATCGGCAGCGGCAGCACCGCCGCCAGTACCTCGCCCGCCAGGCAGAACGCCGTGATGCGGGCAAACTGAAAAATATACTTCACGCAATAACCCTCTTTTACCAAAAATTCGTGTACCATCATACCACGCGCGTCAACATTCGGCAAGTTGTACATTGCATGAAAACCGTCCACATTTTCACACCGCAGTTGTAGGAAACAGCACTTGTAATTTGGAATAAGCTGTGGTATACTAACCGCAAACCAATGAATTTCACTCGAAAAGAGGTTTTGACCATGTCTTTACTGAAAAAACTGGCCGGTCTGGCCGTGGGTGCCGCTGCCTTGGGCGCTGCCGCTTATGTCCTGAAAAACCGTGAGCACGGCGAGGAGTATGAGCATATTGTGGGCCCGGAGGACGAGGTCGAGCCTGAGACCGAGTCCGCCGAGCCCGCCGACGAGGATGCGTCTGCTGTGGCTGAACCTGCCCCCGCTGCCGCACCTGAGGAACCTGCCGCCCCCGCCGAAACGGCACAGCCCGAGGAACCTGCGGAAGTGAAAGAGACCCCCGCCCCCAAGGCTGCCGACTTTGACGCCCCCAATGTGAACCCTGTAGAGCTGGGCCACACGGAGGCCCCCCGCACGGCGGACGGCAAGATCGACCCCACCCAGATCGTTGACCCTGCAGTGGCCGGTGACTGGGAGGAGCAGGGCTGCAAGGGCTGATATACCAAACGCACAAGGCGCATCTTTGTTTATGGCAAAGGTGCGCCTTTTTTGTATTTGCTGCTGCGGGATCGCACCGCGGCGGGCAGGGGACTGCCCGCCCTACACAAGTGCCACGGCCGTAGGGCGGCCAGTCCTCTGGCCGCCGCACCGCAGCCGCAATTTCCGCGCACAAATGTCCGCGGTTTTACTACAAAAGCGCTTTACAACTTTAGTGCAGTAAAGTATAATAGAATCTGTATCGGATCAGAGAGGTAGGAATGTTATGGAGATCGAACTCAAGAGCTTTACCCCCGCCGAGCAGGCGACCTTCCGTCTGCGCGCCCTGTATGAGCAGGCCGGCTACCGCAAATACCGCGCCTCCCGGTTTGAGGAATACGCGCTGTATCAGGAATATCAGCGCTTCCTGCCGGACTCACAGGTCATCACCTTCACCGATCTGGACGGCAAGCTGCGCGCTATCAAGCCCGATGTGACGCTGTCCATCGCCAAGACGGCGCAGCCCGCCGCCGGGGAGTGCAAGCGCTTTTATTATAATGAGGAGGTCTGCCGCCCCAGCCGGGAGAGCCACACCTTCCAGACCATCCACCAGATGGGGCTTGAGAGCATGGGCGCCGTAGACGCCGATGAACAGGCCGCTGTTGTGCGGCTGGCGCTGCAAAGCCTTGCCGCGCTGGCAGTTCCCACCGTGCTGGAAATCAGCCACATGGGCTATCTGACCGCGCTGCTGGATGCGCTGGCGGTGCCCGCCGAAGCACGAGGCAAAATCCTTGATTACCTGCGTGCCAAAAACGCCCATGAGCTGCGCACCGCCGCGCTGGAGGCCGGGCTGGATGCGCCCGCTGCCGAGGCCCTGACCGGACTGCTGGCACTGCACGGCCCCATGGGTGCCACGCTGACCGCCGCGCGTGCCGCCTGCCGGTGCGAGGCCCAGCGCGCCGCCCTCGATGAGCTGCAGGCGCTGCAGAACGCCTTGGGCGAGGCCGGGCGCGGCACCCAGCTGGATCTGAGCATGGCCGATGAGATGGAGTATTACAACGGCCTTGTTTTTACCGGCTATGTTGCGGGCATTCCCCGCGCCGTGCTGAAGGGCGGCCGCTACGATTACCTGATGCAGCGGTTCACGCCGGGGGCCAACGCCATCGGCTTTGCCATCTATCTGGACGAGCTGGAGCGTCTGGCCGCACCGCTGCCCCCCGTACAGCAGCAGGGCGGCGAAAAAACATGGCTGAACATCGCCCTGCCGAAGGGCCGCCTTGGCGACAAGGCCTACAAGCTGCTGGCGGGCGCCGGGTACAGCGCCACCGAGGATTACAACGACACCCGCAGGCTGGTGGTGGAAAACCCCGATGCCTGCGTGCGGTATTTCCTCGTCAAGCCGAGTGATGTTGCTATTTATGTCGAGCATGGCGCAGCGGACATCGGCATTGTGGGCAAGGACATCCTGACCGAGTCGGGCGCGGATGTCTATGAGCTGCTGGATACCGGCATGGGCCGCTGCCGCATGTGCGTGGCCGGTCCCGCCGGCTTTGCCGATGACGAAAGCCGCGCACTGCGGGTGGCCACAAAGTTTGTCAACATCGCCCGCAGCCACTATGCGCGCCGCGGCCGTGACATTGATATTATCAAGCTGAACGGCTCGATCGAGCTGGCCCCGATTCTGGGTCTGTCCGATGTGATCGTTGACATTGTGGAGACCGGCACGACCCTGAAGGAGAATGACCTGACCGTTATCGAGGAATTTATGCCGATCTCGGCCCGGTTCATCGCCAACAAGGCGAGCTATAAATTCAAATACGCCCAACTGACCGAGCTGCTGAACAAGATGAAGGAGGCCCTTGCAAGATGATCCGTCTGTATGATTTTGATGAGGTACGCCCCGAGGAGATCCTCAACCGCGACATCCGCGCCGAAGCCGATGTGGAGGCCACCGTTGACGCCATCATCGCCGATGTGCGCGCCCGCGGCGATGCCGCCCTGATCAAATACGCCGCCAAATTCGACCATGCCGAATTGACCGATGTGCGGGTCAGTCAGGCCGAGATCGATGAAGCCTTTGCCGAGCTGGAAAAGACCGACCCGGAGTTTATTACAACCCTGAAGATGGCCGCCGGGAACATCCGCCGCTTTCATGAGCAGCAGCTGCACAAAAATTTCGTTGTCAACGACACCCCCGGCATCGTACTGGGGCAGAAGTACACCCCCATCCAGCGCGCCGGCGTCTATGTGCCGGGCGGCACGGCTGCCTACCCCTCGACCGTTTTGATGGATGTCATCCCGGCCAAGGTCGCGGGCGTCAGGCAGATCGTCATGACGACCCCCGCAGGGCGGGACGGCAAGGTAAACCCCGCTATTTTGGCAGCGGCGGTCATTGCGGGCATTGATTTGATTTTCAAGGCGGGCGGCGCACAGGCCGTGGCAGCCCTTGCCTACGGCACTGAGAGTGTACCCGCCGTGGATAAGATCGTAGGCCCCGGCAACATCTATGTTGCCACAGCCAAGCGCAAGGTGTTCGGCAAGGTCGGCATTGATATGATCGCAGGACCGTCCGAAATTCTTGTTCTGGCGGACGGCAGCTGCAACCCTGCATGGGTGGCCGCCGACCTTCTGAGCCAAGCCGAGCATGACAAGCTGGCCAGCCCCGTGCTTGTCACCGACAGCTGGGAGCTGGCCAAGGCCGTGCAGGCCGAGCTGGAGGTACAGATCCCGCAGCTGCCCCGCGCCGCCATCGCCCGCGCAAGCGTAGACACCAACGGCAAAATCATCGTGACCGATGACATGCGCAAAGCCATCGAGGCCGTGAATATCATCGCCCCCGAGCATCTGGAGATCTGCGTGGACGACCCGTTTGCCGTGCTGAACTCGGTGCAGAACGCCGGCAGCATCTTCCTTGGCAAGAATGTACCCGAGGCACTGGGCGACTATTTTGCCGGCCCGAACCACACGCTGCCCACCAGCGGCACAGCGCGTTTTTCCAGCCCTCTGGGCGTGGACGATTTCGTCAAGAAGTCGAGCTTTATCTACTACACCCGCGAGGCTTTGAGCGAGGTGCAGGGCCGCATCGCCGATTTTGCCGAGCACGAGGGCCTGCACGCCCACGCCAAGAGCGTTACGATACGGTTTGAGGAATGAGTTTACCGAAGCGGAAATCCAACCGTTTGCCTCAATTTGATTATGGCACAGTTGGCGCGTATTTTATCACGATTTGTTCCCGGGATAAAGCAAAAGTTTTCGGCCGTGTCGTAGGGGGCGGCGTCCTCGACGCCCCGCGCACGCTGCCGTCGCCGCACGGTAAAATTGTTATCGCGCAAATTGAAACCATGGAAAATTTTTACCCGGATTTGCAAATTGAAAAATTTGTGGTCATGCCAAATCATATCCATTTGATTATTGCAGTCACCCAAGGCCCGTCCGGGGCATCGAGGACGCCGCCCCCTACAACCGTGCGTGCCAATCAATCCGTTCCGGCATTTGTTTCCACGCTCAAGCGCATGACAAACCGCGCAGCAGACACACAACTGTGGCAGCGCGGGTATTATGACCACATCATCCGCGACCAACTCGACTATGACACCATCTGGCGCTACATCGACGACAACCCCGCCAAATGGCATCTTGACCGGTTTTATATTCCGGAGGGGGAGAAACACCCATGAGCCGTTATTTTACCAAAACCCTCGCGTCGCTGGAGCCATATACCCCCGGCGAACAACTCAAAATCGCTGATATTGTCAAGCTCAACGCCAACGAAAACCCGTACCCGCCCGCTCCCGGCGTGGCGGCGGCGGTGGCGGCGGCGGTGCCGGGGCTGCGGCTGTACTCCGATTTGACCAACGGCGACCTGAACGCCGCCATTGCCAGGCACTGGGGCGTCAGGCCGGAGAACATCCTCTGCGGCAACGGCAGCGATGAAAACCTGCTGCTTGCGCTGCGGGCCTTCTGCGATGAGAACACACCGCTGGCCTTTGCCGATGTGACCTACAGCTTTTACACGGTGCTGTGTGACCTTTTACATATTCCGCAGCACATTCTCCCGCTGGAGGACGATCTGACCATCGACCTTACCAAATACTGCGGTCTGCATGAAACGATCGTCATCGCCAACCCCAACGCCCCGACCAGCCTGCTGGCCCCGGTCGCGGCCATTGAGGAAGTGCTGAAAACAAACCCAGATAACATTGTGATCGTCGACGAAACCTATGTCGAGTTCGCGCCGGCCGGCTCATCCTGCCTGCCGCTTTTGGACAAATATGACAACCTTGTCATCACCCACACCTTTTCCAAGACCCACAATCTCGCAGGTGCGCGGCTGGGCTTCTGCATCGCGCGGCCGGAGCTGATTGCCGACATGAACCGCGTCAAATTCAGCTACAGCCCCTACAATGTCAATTCGATGACCCAGGCCGCCGGCGTGGCCGCCATCTCCGACGAGGCTTATTTCGCCGATGTAACGGCGAAAGTCATCGCCGAGCGCACCCACACAACGGCTGAGCTGCGCAGGCGCGGCTTCACGGTGTTCGACTCGTCCACAAACTTCCTGTTTGCCGCAACCGACCGGATGTCCTGCCGGGAAATTTTTGAAAAGCTCCGCGACCGCGGCATCCTGATCCGCCATTTCAACGCCCCGCGCATCTCCGGCTACCTGCGCATCACAATCGGCACCCCCGACCAGATGCAGCGGTTTCTCACAGCGCTGGATGAGATTTTGGCAGAATGATGCTTCCAAAGCGCAAGGCGGCGCGTCTGAAAGGCTACGATTACTGTCAGCCGGGAGCTTATTTCGTAACAATTTGTGCCAAGGGCAGGCGATGTCTGTTTGGCAGTATTCCGCCGTCGTCTGTAGGGGTCGATGCTCGCATCGACCCGCGTGCAGGCGTTCCCGTAGTGCTTTCACCGCTCGGAGAAACCGTACAGAAGTACCTGCGGATGATCCCGGGTGTGACAGCTTATGTTGTCATGCCCAACCACCTGCACTGCCTGATCGTCATTCCCGGCAGCGGCAACGGCGGGCCGATGCCAGCATCGGCCCCTACAATTTCCCAGAGAGTCCGGACCTTCAAGGGGCGCGTAGCGCACGAGACTGGCTGCTGTGTTTTTCAGCGCTCCTTCTATGATCACATTGTTCGCAGCGAAGCAGAATATCGGGAAATTCACGAGTACATTCTCACCAATCCGGCCCGCTGGGCCATGGATACATTCTATACAGAGGGGGAAGTATTATGATCGCAATCGTTGACTACGGCGTGGGGAATCTGTTCAGCCTTTCATCCAGCGTCAAAAGTCTGGGCGCGGAGGTCTGCGTGACCCGCGATGCGGCGGATCTGCGGGCAGCAGATCATATCCTGCTGCCCGGTGTCGGGGCCTTTGCCGATGCAATGGCCAAGCTGGAGGCCACCGGCCTTGTGCCCGTTTTACGCGAAGAAACGCAAAAAAAGCCGCTGCTCGGCATCTGTCTGGGCATGCAGCTCTTGTTTGAAGAAAGCTATGAGTACGGCGCACACCGCGGTCTTGGGCTTATCCCCGGCGCGGTCTGCCCGCTGGCGGATGACCTGCGCGACCCTGCGCTCAAGGTGCCCCACATCGGCTGGAACGCCCTGGACATTGTACCCGGGCGCGAGGCTGACCCGCTGTTCAAGTATATCCAAAACGGCGAGTATGTCTATTATGTACACAGCTATTACGCTAAAAACTGCGCTGCATCGACACTGGCGACCAGCGACTACAGCATCCCCGTGACCGGCGCGGTGCGGCAGGGGCTTGTGTACGGCACCCAGTTCCACCCCGAAAAGTCGGGGGATACCGGCCTGCGCCTGCTGAAGGCCTTTGCCGAGCTGTAACGACAAACGGAGGAGATCACGATGAAATTATACCCCGCCATTGATCTGCGCGGCGGTCAGGCCGTGCGGCTCTATCAGGGCGATTACGAAAAAATGACCGTCTACAACGCCGACCCCGTGGCGCAGGCGCAGGAATTTATTGACGCAGGTGCGAAATATCTGCATGTTGTAGATCTGGACGGCGCTAAGGACGATACCACCGCAAACCTGCAGACCATCGCCGCCATCGCCAAGCTCGGCGGCTTGAAGATTGAGGTCGGCGGCGGCATCCGGGATGAGGCGCGCATCCGCCGCTATCTTGATCTGGGCGTGGACCGCTGCATCCTCGGCACGATCGCCGTCAGGGATTTCGCTTTTACCCGGGAAATGGCCCAAAAGTACGGCGCACAAATCGCGGTCGGCGTTGATATGCGGGACGGCCTTGTGGCTGTCAACGGCTGGAATGAGGTCACCCCCGAGCCGGGTGTGGCATTCTGCCGCCGCTGCGCTGAGGCAGGCGTCAAGGCCATTATTGCCACCGATATTTCCCGGGACGGCACGCTGCAGGGGACAAATCTCGACCTGTATCGTGAGGTTTTGACAATTCCCGGGCTGGAGGTCACTGCCAGCGGCGGCATTGCCGCCATGGCCGAGCTGGCCGCGCTGCAGGTCATGCACTGCCACGCCGCCATTCTGGGCAAGTCCATCTACACCGGCGCCATTGATCTGGCAGAAGCCGTAAGGCTGTACGAGGAAAGATAATGGGGGAGGGAGCCGCATGATAACCAAGCGCATAATTCCTTGTCTGGATGTAAAAAACGGGCGTGTTGTCAAGGGTGTCAACTTTGCCGGGCTGCAGGATATGGCCGACCCGGTCGAGATGGCGCGGTACTACAACACCTCCGGTTCAGACGAGCTTGTTTTTTACGATATTACCGCCAGTGTTGAGGGGCGCGGACTTTTCACCGATATTCTGCGCGAGGTCGCAAGCCAGATCTTCATTCCGCTGACCGTCGGCGGCGGCATCAACACGCTGGACGATTTTGACAGGGTGCTGAAATGCGGCGCCGACAAGGTCAGCGTCAACTCCGGCGCCATCCGCAATCCGGGGCTGATCCCCGCTGCAGCCCAAAAATACGGCAACCAGTGTGTCGTGCTCTCCGCTGACATCAAGCGGGTGGACGGCAGATTCATGCTGTTCGCCAAAGGCGGGCGCGAGAACACCGGCATGGATGCCCTTGACTGGCTCGAGCAGGGCGTCAAAAACGGCGCGGGGGAGCTGGTCGTAAACTCCATTGACACGGACGGCGTCAAGAACGGCTTTGATTTGGAGCTGCTCGATGCCGTGGCCACCCGCTGTGCCGTGCCCATCATCGCCTCCGGCGGTGCCGGCAAAAGGGAGGACTTTCTGGAGCTGTTCGGCAACCACCCGGCTGTGGATGCCGGGCTGGCCGCGTCCATCTTCCACACGAAGCAGGTAGAAATCAACGATTTGAAGCGGTATTTGCGGGCGAACGGTGTAGAAATGCGGGTGTGATTTCCCCTTCGCCATGCAGCCACCCGGTAGGGGCCGCACAGGTGCGGCCCGCAACATTCCCAAAAGCGTCCTCTTGCGGGAAAGCCGCGGGCCGGGCATGCCCAGCCCCTACTGCGTAACTATAGCAAACCTACACTTTACCTCTTGCCAAACCGCATAAAAAGAGGTACACTAAATTATATGACTTTAGGAGTGTCCACCATGGAAATCACCGACAATTCCAAGACCCTCAAATTTGATGCCAACGGCCTGATCCCCGCCATCGTGCAGGACCATTACACCAAGGAGGTCCTGACCCTTGCCTACATGAACGCCGAAACGCTGGCCCTGACGATTGCCGAGGGGCGCACCGTGTTCTGGTCCCGCAGCCGCCGCGAAATCTGGCGCAAGGGCGAGACCTCCGGCAATGTGCAGCGGGTCGTTTCCATCACCGCCGACTGCGACAAGGATGCGCTCGTCATTGATGTCATCAAAAGCGGCCCTGCCTGCCATACCGGCGCCGAGAGCTGCTTCTTCAACCCGGTGTACGTCTCCGATGAGCTGAAGCAGTTCACATGGCAGGGCTTGTACGCACTCATCGAGGGCCGCAAGACCAACCCGCAGGAGGGCAGCTATACGACCTATCTGTTCGACAAGGGGCTGGAAAAGATCCTCAAAAAAGTCGGTGAGGAATCCACCGAGGTCATTATCGCAGGCTCTAAGCGCGACAGGGAGGAGACCATCTACGAAATCAGCGACCTTGCCTACCATGTGATGGTGCTGATGATCGAGCTGGGCATTTCTGTGGAGGACATCACCAAAGAGCTGGAAAAACGACATGTAATCGACCATAAGGTCAAGCAGGAAAGGATGCAGTAACCATGGCAGGCGAATACCTGAAAAGCTCTGTGCACGTTCATTCCAAACTGTGCGATGGCAAAAACACCCCCGAGGAGGTCGCAGTCACGGCCTGGAAGGCCGGTCTGCAGACGCTGGGCTTCAGCGGCCACAGCCACACCCCCCACGACCTTGAATATTGCATGACCCAGAGCCGCACCGCCCTGTACAAGGCGCAGATTGCCAAGCTCAAGGAGCGCTACGCAGGCAAAATGGACATTCTGTGCGGTCTGGAGTGGGACCTGTACAGCGATGACGACCCGACCCAGTACGACTACTGGATCGGCAGCACCCACTATGTCCGCGGTCCCAAGACGGGCAAGTATTATGAGATCGACTGGCGCGAGGAGGATCTGCGCGCCTGCATTGACGATAATTTTGACGGCGATGCGCTGGCCGTGGTCGAGGCTTACTTTGCCAATGTGGCCAAGGTTGCCGAGAAGAAGCCCACGATCTTGGGCCACTTCGACCTGATCAAGAAGATCAACGGTGACGGCAAGTTCTTTGATGAGAACGACCCCCGCTACACCGCCGCCGCCAACGCTGCGCTGATGACCGCCGCCCGCAACCGCTGCGTGCTGGAGGTCAACACCTCTGCGGTGTACCGCGGTTTCCGCAAGGATTTCTTCCCGTCTGATGCGATCCTGAAGGAGTGGCTGGTGCTCAGCGGCAATGTCGTCATCACCGCCGATGCCCACGATACCAAGGCGCTGACCTTTGGTTTTGAGGCTGTCGCCGCCAAGCTGAAGGAGCTGGGCTACGCCAAGGTCCAAGTGCTGGGCAAGGACGGCTTCACCCCCTGCGCACTGTAAAATGCGCTGTTATTTTGCGCAAATAATTTTTAAAAGAAAATCGCTGGAAGGGGTTGACAACCCCTTCCGTTTTTTGTATAATAATACTTGCATTCTGGCGGCAGCCACTGTGGAGAGGTGTCCGAGTGGTTTATGGAACTGGTCTTGAAAACCAGCGATCCGCGCGAGCGGACCATGGGTTCGAATCCCATCCTCTCCGCCATTTTGTGATAACAAGTGAATATATAAACTCACTTTGACTTGTGGAGTAATACTCAAGAGGTCGAAGAGGCGCCCCTGCTAAGGGCGTAGGGTGGGAAACCGCCGCGAGAGTTCAAATCTCTCTTACTCCGCCAATGTAAAAACCGCGATACAACCTGCAAAGGTTGGTGTATCGCGGTTTTTCATTTGTCTGATAGCGTTAGATACTGTTGAATACTGTTAGATAATGCTTCGTAAATGATTCGTAATCGGCCAAAAGTTCGTAAAAAGTTCGTAGTAATTTGCCCCAAAAATCACCGTAAAAAAAGCGGCAGGCTGCCCACATTTGAGCAGCCTGCCGCTTACTTATTTCCCATTGTTTTTCCCCTCGCTCTGGGTGCCGAAGTAGAACGCGATAACCATTGTCACGATTGTCATCACGGTATCAGGCTGCAAGCCCCCGCGCAGGGCCAGCACAGCAAAGACGGTCACAACGATTAGTGTCACGATGGTTTTCACCTTGATGAGCGCGGCCACGTTCTTCCAAAAATCCTGCATTAGATTCTCCCTCCATTTTCTTCATGCCGTTCCAAATCCTCAATGCGGTGGTTGGCAACGGACATTTTCTCCTCCAACACCGGAATCTTCTGGGCAAAATTGTTGTGCATCCGCACCTCGCGTGTCAGCTCCTCGATCTTCGTGTCTGTCACGGCCTGCGCAACCTCCAGCTGATGGGTAACCTTGTTGCTCAGGCTCTTGTTGCTGAAATAGTTGGTAATCATAACGCCCACAAGGCCCAGCCCGGCCGTGATGAGCGCGATTATAATCTGCTCCATGGCACCACCTCAGACCCATTCGCTTTTATACAGCCCGGCATTGGTCAGCCCTCGGCTCTGGCACACGGCAAGGACGGCGTCTGCATCGCCCTGCGATACCGGCCCGACCGTTATCACCTGCAGCTTGCCGGTGCCGTTCTGGGTCGTCTGTGCGCCGCTGGCGGCCTGTTCGGGCAGCTGCACCGCGTGCTCACCGGTGCGGTATGTAAACACCTGCCTGCTTGCTGTGGTAAAATGACTGTCCAGCCACACAAGCGGGTTGGTGCGCTTGCCGTTCAGGATCACTTCAAAGTGCAAATGCGCCCCGAACACATTGCCGGTCACGCCGCTGAAGCCGATCAGCTCACCCTCTTTGACCGTCTGGCCCAGCTTGACGCAATAGCTGCTCAAGTGGGCGTACCGCGTCTGCAGCGTACCGCCCTTGTAGGGCGCGTGCCTGATGCGCACCATGTTGCCATAGCTCTGCATGCCCGTCCGGGTGTGGCCGTCCCAGTCCTGCACCTGATCCACCGTGCCATCCTCGGCAGCGTATACCGGCTGTGTACTGGTATTGCCGAGCTGCGTGCGCAGGTCGATGGCCTGATGCAGGCTGCCATCGTTGTAATACCACCCCTGTGTAATGATACGTTGTGCCAAAGGCCAGCACAGCAGCACCTCACCGTTTGAAAGTCTCATTGTAACACCTCATCATTGTCCATCACCAGCGCCTCGTACTCATCCAGCAGGTCCCGCGCGGCCGGTATGGTCTCGCGGTAACCCCACAGCACAAGCATCACACGCGCCAGTAAATCCGCTTCCTCGCTCATCCTTCCACCGGCGGCGTGGGCCACTGCACCGCATACGGAAATCCAGCCTGCTCGGGCACATCGCGCAGAGCCTGCCGGTAGACCTTCCAGTCGGCTTTCACCGTCTTTGCGTCCGCCAGCACCGTCCAGTCAGTGGCATCAATCAGCTTGTCCCGCTCTGCACGCACAGCAGCCGCAGCGGCAGCGTAGTCGTGCTGCCTGACCAGCGCGGCCCACGCATCCGGGTTGGTGCTGATGCCGCCGGCGGGCAGCGCTGTGACCATCTCATAGGTCGTATACTGCCAGCCGTGCCGGGGCGTGTCCATATTGGACACAGCCTCGCGGGTGACTTCCTGCTCATCCTCGTAAAGCCGGATGAGCGTTGCTCCACCGGGCAGCGGCTCGCACTCAAAGCGATCGCGCCGCTCTGCGCACTCAGTTTTAACCATGTGTAATCACTCTCCTTATGTTTTTGCAGCCTGTCAATATCGGTCAGTTTTGTGGGGGCCTCGCTGCCCCCACGCCCCCGCTTAACCGGGGATAGAAAGGTCCGCCGAAGCGATCCACCCGGACAACGAGTCATCGCCGTAGAGGTCGACGTAGAACACGCCGGCTCGATCCCTGGTGCCGGAGCGGCCGCCGCGCCGCACGATGCAGGTGCCGCTATTGTTGATGTAGAAATAGTCAGCCAGATAGGTGGACGAACTGCCGCCGACCTCTTTGGTGATTTGCAGCTGGGGAACGCGCTCATCCGCCTGGAGGTTCTTTGCCCAGCCCTCACCGGGCAGGGTCAGCGTATCCAGCTTGATGTAGTCGTTGGCGCTGCTCCACTGGTACTTTGTGGGGTCATCGCAGTAGTACGGTACGCCATCGATCAGCTTCCAGTCGCACTCAAAGTGCCACTGGTTGCCGTAGAGAGGGTTTTCCACACCGTAGAACACAAAGCTGTGCTTGCCGTCCGTATTGCTCACAGGGCTGCCGCAGGTGGAGAGTACACTGTTGGCCGTGCCGGTGCTCTGCATGATGCGCCAGATTTTGTGATCGGTGGTCGTGGTCACAGGGTCGCCGGTGAAGCTGGCCTTCACATTGGCAGTGTCGCCCTCAATGGCCTCGATGGCGGTCACGATACGCCGATTTGCTACGCTCTCGTTCTCGCCGCCGGTGCCGATCGAGATAGTCATGCCGACCTCCAGCACATCCTTGCCAACGGTCACTGCCGCCTCGCTGGTACGCGCGCCGGTAACGGCCACATCCGTGGCGTACAGGTTGGAAACACCGCGGATCTTCTCCTGCGTGTTCCGCGTACCATACACAACGATCATCAGGTAGGCCAGCACCTCAAAGTCGGCGCTGGTATTGATGCAGTAGGTCTCGCCCCACAGCCGTGCCGCAGCCAAGAACTGCGAGATCGTCCTGTTGCCGGTGCTGACAACGCCCGCAATGCTGTGCAGCTTGCCGTCCGCACCGATGCTGCCCGGGAAGGCGGGCAGGTAGCACTTTTGCTTTAGGGAGCCGTCCGCATTCTGGAACTTCCGCGGTGCGCGGAATCCCGGCATTGGCACAGCCGACACGCGCGGATTGACATCTAACATGCCGGAGACATAGAACAGCGGCACCTCAACCAGCACCTCACCGTTGGTACCATCCTCAATGTAGCCCGGCTGACCCTTGTAGGCGTTGACCGTGACCGTGCCGTCTGCGTTCAGCGTGCAGCAGCAGCGCCGCATGCCCGCCCAAGGATAGACGCCGTCAAAGTCATTCTGCCCGGCGCTGGTATCGGTGCCGGGGGTAAACACAAACTCCGCAGCTGCCCCCGTCCGCGTGCCTGCGCTGGTACTGCCGGAGAAGTCTACACCGTAGTAGACCGCGCCCACGCCCTCTGCCGCAGCCTTAGCGGAAGCCGCCGCCGCAGATGCGCTCTGCGATGCCGCCGTTGCGGATGCCGCCGCCGCAGTCTTGGCGGCCTCGGCCTCGGTCAGGTTTTTGCCTGCGTTGGCAAGCAGTGCACCAAACTCCTCCCGCGTGCCGGTGTAGCCGTGCGCTTTTGCGTCAGCGTAGGCGGTCACTGCGCCAAGGTCGGTTGTAAATACAGTATCAGCCATTGATATGCACCTCCAAATTCGTATCATTGACGATGGCAAAATCAATCTTGTCCTTCAGATTGGTTGTGCGCGTATACACAAGATGCCCCGTGTCAGGGTCGACACCCATCTGCATGTAGCCATTGCTCAGCGCGGCCTGCCGCGCAAGCTCCACGCTGGCATCAACCTGCTGCTGCTTTTCGGCCACATCCGCTTGGCGCTCCTTGACATCGTTCTGGATGCCCTGCATCTCGGCCAGCTTGTCCGCCACGCCCTCCTCGATGACCTTAGTTGCCGCATCGCCCGCAGTCTTAGCCGCAGCAGCCGCATCATCCGCCGATTTTTTAGCCGCCGCCGCACTGGCGGCAGATGCCTCCTGTGCGCCCACGATGCTGGCCGCGCTGTCGGCCGCGGCAGTGGCAGAACCGGCAGCCTTTTTGGCCTCGCGCTCCGCGTTGACCCGTGCAGTCAGTGCAGCCTTGGCCGCGTCAGCTGCAGCCATCGCAGACGCGGCCGCATCTTCAGCCTTGTCGGTCGCGTTGTCGCTGGATCCAGCAGCATCCTCTGCGCTCTTTTTAGCAGCAGCCGCGCTGGCAGCTGCGCCGCCCGCCTCCTCGCCGGCCTTGATGGCGGCATCCTCAGCGGCCCGGTGCGCGTTTTCCGCGGCATTCTTGGCGGCCTGCGCCACCCGCACCGCGTTGTTGGAGTTCTCCAAGATCTGCTGCACCACATCCGGCGTAGGTGTGCCGGGGTTGTCTCCGTCAATGCCAGAGTGATCCCGGATGGAGTAGGGGAGATCTACAGTTATGCGCTGCAGCCCATTAGCGAGGCCCAGAAATACGATCTTGCCGCGGCCTGCGTTGTCGGCCGTTGCCTCAGGCGGCACTTCCAAGATACCGTCCGCTCCGACTGTCTTTTTTGTCGCCGACCCGCCGGGTGCATGGAACACGGCCAAAGCCTCCAGACCGCTCCACCCCTCTCCGAAGATGACGCGGACCTTTTCCGTGCCGTAGCTGTCCTTGGTTCCCAGCTCAATGCAAGGCGTGATCGAAAAGTTCCCCTCTACGACCACGTCATAGTTCATCAGTACAATGGTTTTTATGATGGCCACCTCCTCTTAGCTGCCATTTCCGCCAATGGGATACTCCACAATGATTGTGCCGGACTCTCTCGCAATGTGGACGCGTTGACCGGCAGAGAATGTCACTGCGGAATTGTAGGGATAATGTTTTTCCGCCGGAGTCGTATCACCGGGCAAGATCAGCGCGATCCCATCGCTGTATACGGCGCTCACTGTGGCAATGTTCCCGCTTTTAGTTGTCGTCTCCAGCGCTTTGCGCTGTTGGTAATTCTCAATCAATGCTGTAAAACACCTTCTTTGCCGTATGCGTCATCTGACCGCCCGGGACGCAGTCGAGCGTCCACTCCTGTTCTTCCAGCAGACCGATCCCGTCACGCATCATTAAAATGCTGTCGTTCAGCCGATGCGGCTGTTCTGCATCGCCGCAGGAAGTAAACGAATAGTTTGCAGCGCCCATCATACTCAGCAGCATTCTGTTTTTCGCGTGTGTTTCAAGTGCTTCCTGCGAGGCGATCCCCTCCACAGTCTCGACATTCACGATCCTGCGCCCGCGGCGCATTATGCTCAGCGGACTGGTAGGGTTGACATTTTCCGCCACCGCCCGAAGCTCCTTTCCCAGATCGGCGCTGCTAACGATATCTACAAATACATTTGCAGCGTCAAATGTGTCCGCTTCAATACTCATCGGTATGCGCAGCAATGTCGATTCGTCCGGCCCGTACCGGTGTGTGCGATTATTGATAGAGGCGGGCTCCCATGGTTCGGCCACAGCCACACCGTTTCCATCAAAGTAGATGTCCCGGTAGTTGATCTCTGCCAGCAGCGCCGCAACAACGGCGTACCGCGTTGTTCCTATTTCCCATTCATGGTCCGTCATCAGAACCTCATCCGTGTCGATAATGCTTACCACATTGATGCCCGCAGCCAATAGCTGCTCTCTTATCGCCGTAGTGTAACGCGTACCGGCGTGGATCATAAGCGTGCGCTCCAACACGCTCAGGTTGCGCAGCGCATACCCCTGATCGTATCCAGTCAGCTCCTGCGTTTTGTGCCCGTACTCGTCAACACTCTCGGGACATGTCGTAATATTAAACAGCCCCAACGGCGTTCGGTTTGTGTTGTCTACGCGGACCACGCTCAGCATATCTGTCAGCCAGTTTATATCTGCGTCCATCTCCGCGGTCAGAGTCACCGTGCTCTTCACCTCAGCGCTGCCGGTAAAGCGGATCTGCGGGGTACAGTCCGCGGGCACCTGCAGCACCCGGTAGGGTGCGCCGCTGCGCATGGCAATGAACTCATATCGGATCATACTTCACGGCCTCCTGCTGCGTCTCGGTAATGCTAAGGCTCAAAGGCGTGCAGCCGTGGTCACGGTTCTCCTGCAGATCTTTAAATACGCCGATTGCCAAATGCCCTGCATGGTCCTTGTATACGACCACCTTGCCGGCGAGTCCGCGAAGTTTCTCAAGCTCATCCGTTGTTTTGAGCGCATACGCGATGGTGTGCGTAACTACCTGATTGCCGGCATCGTGCCAAATGGGGAGCTTTTTGCCCCAGTATTGCTGGTATGTGCCGCCCAGACTTGTGCTTTTTGTGTAATTCTGGTAGCTGGTCGCATACTTCAAAGCCAACCACTCATTGCCGTTCAACAGGCCGATGGCGGCATAGGGCACACTAGGCGCAGCCTTGACAGGTGCGCTGTCCGTGTAGTAGCCATCCTCGCCAAATACGCGCACAATATACTTGTGTTCCTGCGCACTGGTGCGGTCTATGTACTGCCCATCTTCACCTTTGGCTATCAGCACTCCATCGCGCAGGATGTAACCTGTGCCGCCATCCCAGCGCAGCTGCACTTCGCCCCAAAGGCTTTCAGCCTGGCAGTTTACGGCACTGCCGGGCTGGTTCTTGACTTTGACCTCGCAGTCTGCCCACGGGGATACATCTCCATACGAGTTATAAATCCTCACAGAAAGTATGTGCGTCCCGTTTGCCAGCACTTCGTCAGACTGCCATTCCTTCCCGGTGCCGTATCGTACACCCAGGCTGATGCCGTCCACCGCAACTTCATAACCGTCCTGCTCTTTGGCCTGCCACCGCATTTTTGCCAGCGGCTTGTTGTCATAATAGGAGATGATGGGGGCCTTAGGTGCTCGCCGTATTGCAAAGATTGCCGCGCCAGAATAGCTGCCGAACGCTCCGTCCGTATTCTTCGTGCGCACGCGCCAGTAGATAACGCCGCTATTAAATGTGCCTGCGGCCGCTTGATAGCTATTGTCCGCATTATTCGCACTGGCCAGCACTGTGTAAGATGCACCGCTATCCGCCGAATAGCTCAACTCCCAGCCCGTCTGCGCCGTGCCGGTGACATTGGCATGCTGCCACACAAATGTGATGCCCTGCACGGCGTCATCCATGTACTCGCCCGCGGGGCTCACCGCCACAGGCGTGCTGAGCGTGTCCAGCGTGGACACATTGATCGTGTCGCTGGTTACCTTTGTGCCTGTATTCGCAATCGCCACAACATACCAGTCCAGTGTTGTAGCGCCTTCGGCAAAGGTGTTTGCGGGCACATCTGCATACTGCTGCGAACCGGCCACAGCGACCTCATGCCAGTCGCTCTCATTGTTCGCCTTAAAGTGCAGTGCCGCGCTCTGCTGCGTCACATCTCCGGGTCTGTCATCGCTGTCAACACTGAACGCCCAGCTAAAGCGGTTTGCAACTGCTCTGGGCGCGGACGCACCCGCCGCAGGCGTTGTTCCTTTTACGGAGACAGGCACCTCGACATTGGTGCATTGCACCCAGCTGGAAGTGTGTGTGGTTCCCACGGTGCTCTTTGCAACAACGCGCCACTGGTAGCTTCCTATGGGCAATGTGCCGCAATTGACACTCACATGGGTTGTGCCATCGCTGACGCTTGCAAAATCTGCCGGGTCAGCCATGTTGTCAGTCCGGTACTGCAAAACAGCGGATCCCTGCTGCAATGCACCGCTGATCGCGCCGCTGGCAATACTGCCGGTGAACGCCCAGCTGAATACTGCGTCAAAGCCGTAGTATGTCTTGCTGGTGGGGCGCAGGTCATCGACCTTGGCGCTGGGGTCAGCCAAAGACAGGGAGTAGGTGGAGCTTTCCGTCACTGTGCCGGATCCATAAGCCCCCACCTGCACGCGCCATCGAATACCGCTGCCGCTTGACCATGCGGTAGTATCCAGGTCGAAGGATGTCGCACCATTGCTAAGTGTATAGGTCTGGCTGTTTCCGCCGTCCTGATCGGTGATGATGATCTTGCAGGTCGAGTTCCTGCGCTCAAAATCATCCTCGGCGTCTGTAGTCCACTGCAGTCGATACTTTGTGTACCGTGCAACGGTGCCGCTGGTTAGCGTCTGGCCTGTTGGTGTAACAACACCTTGATAACTGACGCAATTTATATATGCGTCACTGCGGCTGGATCCGATGTTGTTGTAACCATTTTCCGCCTTTACAAAAACACCGTAGGCCAAAACATTCTTTTTCCGCGTCTGGCTAAAAGAATCGAATGCAAACCAACAATCTCCGTGTGGGAAATTGCTTTGCTCGCACACGCTGCTCGTGTCTGAATAATAGGTTGTGCCTGCACTGTTTCCAAGCGCATATCCTATAAGTTTAACCTTACGGTTGGCATCACCATAGGCAGGGATGCGGACCTGCATGCCGCCTATATAGCGGTTTGTACTCCCCATCCCGGTATTGAACAACCACGAGCAATGATACGCCTGATAGTTAGCCAAAGGGTTTGTGCTGCCAGCCTTATAGCTTCTTGTGCTCCAGCTGTGCGATTTCATGTCAATGCCCCCTGCCTCATGCTCATGGCTTCATTTTTGGCGATACTTACAATATCGTTGAACTCTTTCACATTCTTGGCATCAATGGTGATGCTCCCGATATTGATAGCATAGCCGCCCAGCATGCCGCGTGTCTGGCTGCTGTTGTAGATGCGTTCTCCGCCGCGCAATGCCACAAGCTCCGGCCCGTTCTCACCCACAACAGCCAGTCCGCCGCGCGCGCTGCGCGTGCCGGTGGCATACTGCGGCACCTTGCTGTTGGCTGCGCGCATTGTCCCCGTTGTAGCCGAGGATATGCCGCTCATGGCGCTGTTGATTTCGTTTCCGTTGCCAATCAGAACAGCGATAACAGCCACCAGCGCCGTGACGGCCGTTACGATAGCCAAAACCTTGATATACAGCATATCGAGAGGCGTCAACGAATCATTTATAATTCTGCTAACCACACCAGCAGGCCCTTGTAGCTCATTTACCGCCTTGACCACTAGCAGCACCACCGTGGCAATGCTGGTAATGGCAATTACCGCCGTCAGCACCGGCGTTGGGATAGCGTTCAGGGCCTCGGCAAACGCTGTAATGATGGGCAGCAGCGCCTCCGCAAAGCTGCGTTTTACGGCATCTCCTTGCTTGTCCAGCTTCTGCATCGCATCATCCAGCTCACCAAAACTCTGCAGCGTTTCATTATCGACAACGTAGCCTACCTCGTGCGCCTGCTCCGCAAGCTCTTTCAGTCTGCCGCTGCCGGCCTCGATCAGCGGGTTCAGATCCGTTGCCGACCTGCCAAAGATATCCATCGCCAGCGCATCCCGCTCGGTCTCGTTTTTCATCTTGCCCAAGGCGTCAATGGTCTGCAAAAACACCTCATAGTTATCCTTGAGCTTCCCGCTGCTGTCCGACACTTTTACATGCAGTTTTTTAAATGCCTCTGCTGCGGAGCCTGTCCCAGTAGCCGCCGTCTGCATATTGTTGGTCAGCTTCACTAGACTGCCGCGCAGCGTGTCCGTGCTGACGTCCACCAGCTCACTGGCGTACTCAAACTCCTGCAGCTGGTCTGTGGTCAGGCTCGTCTGCGTAGACAGCGTCAGCAGATCATCTGCTGTCTTGCTCATGTCCATCGTGGAGCTTGCCAGCGCTCCCGCCAGGCCGCCGACCACGGTCACCGCAGCTGCACCGCTGGCCGAGAAGCCGTCCAGCTTGTCAACCGCGGTCTGCAAGCCGGGCGGCAGACTGATTCCCAGCGCATTGGCTAGGCCGTTGACCACATCCGCCAGGCTGGCGGTGGTCTTGTTGGTTCGCTCCTGCTGGTCGCTCAGTTCCTTCAGGAGGTTTTCCTGCTTGGCAACCTCTGTCTGGGCGCTGATCAGGCTTGCCCGCCACTGCATGGTCGTTTTACTGGCCTCACCCTCACGCCGAGCGCTGTTTTCGTAGGGCTTAGCCTCCAGTTGCTTGATGTCCGTGTAGGTGTTGGGGAACAGCAGGATGCCGCCGCCCTCGCCTTGCAGGTTTTCCCGGCTGAATCGCTTACGCTCTTTTTTCAAATCCTCATCGCTGGAGAAGTTGTTCATCTTGGCTGCAAAGCGAAATGTCGCGCCGTTTTTAACAGCCTCGGCAATGCCCTGGTTTTGCAGATTCACCAGATCCATCGTGGGCGTCAGCGCGTGGTTGTTCTCGCCGAAAATATCGCTCTTGTACTGGAATTTTGTCATAATGCCGCACCGCGCCATTTCAATGGCGGCGGTCTGGCCGCTGCGGAATGTGTAGCGCAGCCAGGGCGCGGCCCCATACTGCACGATCTCGCAACTGGACGGCAGCACGGGGAACATGCCGACTGTCTCACCAAACTCATTGATAACCGGCACAATAAAGGCGGTGTTTTGCACTTCCAGAATTGTGCAAAGCCTGTACAGGAATTGTCCCCAGGTCTGCCACTCATTCGGCCCCTGCCGGAGACGAGTCTGCAATTTCGGATTTGCCGGTCCCTGCACGGTGACGCTCAGCTTGCTGGCGTGGGTGGCCGTGGCGTGGATCGCGGCGCGCACGATCTCGCTCTCATACAACTCGCCACCCCAGCTCAAAAAGCTGGGCGTGTAGCCGTCCAGTGTCGTCCAGAATCCAGACGCGAGGCTCTTGGCGGCTATCTTCCCGAAAATTGATTGAAACAGTCCCATGCTCATCACCCCGCGTTCTTTAACTGGCCGCCGATTTCGGCGCACCATTTCTGCCGCACCGTCATCCCATCCATAAGCGCGGCACAGCCGTCAATGTGGTCGGCGGCGCTCATCTTCACAAGTTTACATCTGCCGCTGTCGTTTTCGACTTTCAGCGCCGTGTTCAGCAGATGCACTCTTAACAGATCGTTGTCCCCGATGTTGATGGTGCCGTCTTTCAGCAGCCCCTCAACCTCTCGGATCACCGGCGTCAGGTTGAACCCCTGGAATACATCGTCCATGTGGAATCCGTATTGCTTCATATCCTGCACGAGGTACTGGGCCGTGTATCGGTCATAGCCGACCTGCAAGGGATAAATTTTGTACTGCTCTATCAGTGTCCTGAACCAGTTGTAGCAATCGTGATAGTCCACAAAATTGTCACCGCTCAGCGTGAGGATGCCGCGCTGCACATACGCCGCATAAGGCAGTCCGTCCCGCTCGGTGGCCTCTTGCAGCTTCTCGGCGGGGAGGAAGAAGTGCGCCAGCACGTTCAGCCGGGCGTCTTTCTCAATAATCGCCACGCAGGCGGTCAAGTCGGTTGTGCGGCTCAAGTCGATGCCGCCCACGCAGTAGCAGTTTTTGAAGTTGGCCGGGTCAATGTGCGCCCCACAGGCTCGCTCTACAACGTCGGAGGCCAGCCATGCAAGGCTGGAATTTTGCTTGATGTTGCAGTATTTTGTTAAAAACTCAGCCCGCTTAGACAGGCTACCCTCGGCAATGGCGATCTCTTCCAGCAGGTAGCTGACGCTGATACTCACGCCCAGATTCGGGTTTGCTTTCGCAAGCTCGTTGATATCGTTCCACTTGGCCGGGTCATCAATCATGTAGAGAAACGGCGCAAGGCGCGTCTCTTTGGAATCACCCAGCAAAAAGCGGGTGGCACGCTTTATCAGTTCATCATAGATGCCCTCGTTCACATAGCCCGCCGTGCTGATCGCCAGCAGCATGGGCTGTGTGCGCGCGCCAAAACTCGACTTGATGACCTCGTAGAATTTCAGCCCCGCGTCACCGGGCCAGCTGGCGACCTCATCAGCCACGCAGAGGCTGACGTTGAGGCCATCCGACTTTTTAGCGGAAAACGCCAGCGGCTTGGCGCTCGTGTTGCTGTTGGCAATGTAGATGTCCGTGCGCCGTTTCTTGCTCAGCTGGCCCAGTTCGGGGTCTTTTCTGATCATCTGATAATAGGCATCGTAGCACAGGCCCGCCTGCTCCAGCTTAGGCGCGGCAAAGTAGATGCGCCCGCCATACTCACCGTCCAAAAAACTGCAATAGGCAGCAATGGCGGCGGCCAGCAGCGTCTTGCCGTTTTTGCGGGCGATAATGACGATGACCTCGCGGAATTGACGGTGATCTGTGTCATCCATCACACCGAACAGCACCGACAAAAGCGCTTTTTGCCATAGCTCCAGCACAATCAGCTGGGGAGCCAGCGCGCCCTCATGGTGCCGGCAGAAATTCTCCACAAAGCGGATCGCTTTCTGCGCCTTCTTAGAATCAAAGTGAAACAGCCCTTTTCCCAGACCGTCCACCACATACTTGTACCAGACCTTGATCCAGCGGCCCACGATGATGGTGCCGTCCGTGATTTTCTGGTAATACTCGTAGATGTAATTATTCACGGGCCAGCTGCTCCAGTCTGCTCTCACGCTTTTCCGGGGGCAGCAGCTTGCCCAGGCGCTCGGTCACGGTGTTGTAGTTCTTGATGAGGCTGTTGTAGGCTTGCAGATCGGCGCTGGCTTTTTTGCCGTACTGGTTCGCGCCATTCATGTACTCCTCGCTGCACCCATCGGCGTTGATGGATTTTTGCAGATCGTCGAGTGTGATTTTCATAAATGCCGCGTTCTGGATCAGCGGCTCCACAATCGCCATCTGATTTTTAGGCAGGTCGGCGTAGTGCGCCATGATCCTGTTGTACTCCTCTTGAATTAGAGTAGTTTTTGCTTTTTTCCCCACAACAACACCCCCTTTACGCTCTTTTCAGTGCTTTTCCGAACTTTGGGGCCCGGTCTACCACACCCCCGCTCGTTTTTTCGACCGGGGGGGGTCACCACCTCGACGTCACTCGCCCCGCCGGGTCCACACGGTATCTACGCCGCGCGCCGTGGCGCTTTGCGTGACAGTCACGGCACAGCAGCCTCAGGTTGGACCATGACAGTGAGACCGCCGGATCGTTAATGTTGTCCGGCGTCAACTCTGTCATGTGGTGGACTATCTCACCGGGGCGATACAGCCCCTTAGCCAGACAATCCTCACACAATCCGCCCACGCTGGCGGCGTACCCGGCACGGCACTGCTGCCATGCACGGCCCTTGTAGAATTCTCTTGCAAACTCTTTCATGTTTCCCTGTGTCCACATTGGACACGCTGGCCCGCCGGGCCTTAGATTGTTTCATAGATGCCCTTGGCCGGACTTGGACCGGCACACCTCAGGCTCTTGCCATTGAGCTACAAGGGCATAAAAATAGCCCGGCATCTCAACCGGGCAGGGGACTTATACACAGCGACGCGGCAGACAACCGCGCAGACCCCATGCTGCCAGGAGCATCACTATGGACAGCAACACAAAAGCCGCAAGGAGCTTTTCGTTCCTTACGGCTTTTGACAGTATCATTATACCACTTTTACAGGGGGCTTTCGAGGGTCAGTTTCCAAAATTAGCAATATACAAAAGAATGGCCCCTATAATTGCAAGTGCATTAAAACAATAGATGTATGGGTAATTAAAAAAAGTCCTAAATAACCAAAGGCCAGAATCTTTTGTGTGTTTACTAACTGCCAAAGAAAAACCAGCAATTTTGGCCACAAAGAAAATCAGCATAAACAAGGTATCAAAAACAATAATACCGACCACTGTACAATAGAACAATAAAGCATATACATTGTCCGGTGTTAATGATTCAAAGCCCTTAATGAACAGCGATATTTCTGCCATGAATCCAACGACAATGGCAGAAAAAATCCCCAAAATTGTGATGGATTGCTCATGAAATCCCTTTACTTTTGATTCGAGAATTTTAGTGTCTTCGCTTACTTGTTGCGTTATAGCTTCGGTCTGCTTTTGTTGAATCTTGGAACCTTTGGCCAAATTACGGATTTCGTCCATTCGGTTTAGGCGCAAACACTCTAATTCTATGTGGTCTAAGAGCTTTTGCAAACTGCCTAGAATACGAGCATCTTTTGACGTTTTCTTCTCAAGCAGGGCCAAATCTACAACTCTGGCAAGGACAACGGGGATAGAATCACGCTCGTCTGCTTGGTACATTCCTAAGCAACTTGATATGATAGAATACGAATGACGAAAACTCTCATCGTCATATACAGTTTTCAGTTTTTCCAAGAAAACGGCAACCATATCAGATGATGGTGCGGAGTCTAATTCGTCAACAGCGTAATCTTTTATTTCATCAAGGACTTTAATCAGTTGCGTCATATGCTCGTCTTGAGCATTTTTGAAAGTATCGCCCACGAACAATTCTCCCCACTTTTATACCAAAATTTCAAGAGGATCATTTTCTTTAAAATAATGCAGAATTGCATTAAATGGGATAATCTCAGAAGCCTGTGTATTCCTCCATGGCCACTCCATGTGAGTCTTCTCAACAAGTTTTCGAGCTGTCAAAGAAAGACACTTATCGACAACCATTCTCAGGACTTTCTTTTCGTCTGTACTGCATCCAGAAAAAGGCGCATCTGAAAGAGGAATAGATATTGCGTTCGCACCAAACGAGCAATATTCAAAATAGACAGTGGGAATCACGGGTCCATACGGCCAATGCTCTATTTCCTCTGAAAATAGTTCTTCCCCATACTTGCGAGCATAATATCCCTGCAAGTAGTACAGTGTTTTTTGAAGTTTTAAATTAGTGATGGGAAAACCGCACTGATTTGCGTAAGTGATAACATCTGCAGAAAGTTGTTTGGCATTCATACAGTTTTCCTCCTATCTAGCTTTAAAATATAGGTATAGTACAATATTATTATACCACACTACGCATCGTAAATGTTCACAATCATTTGTTGTAACCTTTGTTTAAAATATCCATTTTGCCAATGCACTTTTGTGAATTCTCCTCACCCACCGATATTCCAAACACATCTCTACCGCAATCTCCTCAAACCGCTGCCCCAGCAGATACCGCCGACGCAAGATCTCGTGGTCACGCTCATCGGCAACCTGGTCAAGGACGGCTACCACCTCACGCCTGGTCGCCCCGCAAAGGTTGATCTGTGCCTGCAATTCCTGCTGCGCGGCGATAATGCTCTCCACGGCGCGGGGCAGCGTCTGGCCGTCTCCACCCCCGCCCGGCATGCCAGTCAGGACAGCCGTGGTTTTGCAGGCCCGGCTTCGCTGGTCCTCCAGCTCCTGCCGCAGTTCTTCTTCCAGCTGCAGTGCATCACGGTATCTCCGCAGCCAGTGAACCTTTTCCTCGTAATTCATGTATCCACCTCCGGGACATCGAAAAGTTTGAGGCAGCGCTTGCTTTGGTTGTACATGCACTTCACTTCTTCTCGCTCCTCTCGATGTCCCCGGCAATGTAGTTCTCGATGGCGGCGCCGGTGCTGTACCAGCGCTTATACCAGTCAAGGGCATTGATGTCTCCGTCCCGGCCTGCGCGCTCACCGTTCGGCCCGAGGCGCACCGCGAAGCACTCGCGGTATTGAAAGCCGTCCACATGGCCGGAAAAGCGTGTCAGATCATCCACGGCAATGATAAGCCGCCCGCCGTCTGCCATCTTCCGCTCACGGATCGTCAGGCCCAGGTCCTTCAGCCGCGTCACAAGGGGCCAGCTGTCGAACGCCTCCAGCTCCTGCCGGGCCAGCGCCTGCCACTTTCCGGCCTCCTCCTGCCGGGCACGCTCCTGATCACGCTTGCCCTTCACCTCGGCCTTGTACGCCGCCAGATTGTCCTTGTTGATGTACAGGCGCTTGGCGGCATCGAACAAATCTCGTGTAGAGAGTGAGCTTTCGGCAATAACCTCGTTTGTATCCGCCGGGTCCAGCATCCTCACGCGAAAGCTGTAATAACCAGCAGGCTCAATGCGCAGCAGCGCATCCGTCTCGCCCTCAGTCAGATCCAGCGTCACCGGCTCCAGCTTTCGGGCATCCAGCCTGTTGTCAGCGTAGTTCCATTCGCTCTTGCGAACATAATCTAGCTTCTTAAACTGGTCGGCCAGGCCGCACTCGACCAGATACTTGATGGCCGCCCGCCGGGCCATATCGGTGATGAGCGGCATACTGGCGTACTTGATTTTGGCGTATTCGACCTGCTGCACCTTGTAAAGCTTGCTGCACTCATATGCCCGCGTCATGGTGATCTCGCCGCGCTCCACCATCGCCAGAACCTCCGGCACGCAGTTGCTGACGATGGCATTCAGCCGCCCCAGCGTACCGGTGCCGTCTCCGGTGATGCGGCTCATCTCATCACGGATGCGGCCATCGAGCGCGCCCGCTGCCTTTTTGCGTTCAAGGGCCTGCTTGAGCGCCCGGTACTGGCGCAGCCGCTCACCGTCCGTCAGCTCGCGCGCCGTGGCGTTGGAGGTGATCAGTGCGATGAGGTCGTCATCCTCGCCCTGACTCTGGCGGATAACACAGGGCAGCACCTCAAACCCAGCCACGCCCTCGGCAGTCAGGGCCCGGCAGGCCGTCCAGCGGCGGTGCCCCGCGATCAACATGTACCTGCCGCCCTTGGCGGGCAGCACCTCCAGCGGGCTGCGCAGTCCCCGCTCGGCAATGTCCGCCTTGAGCATCGACACATCCCCGATCTCGTAGATGCTGTTCTCCGGGTTCGGCTCGATGTCTGCCGCCGGCAGCATCACGACCCGCATCTGCTGCCCCGCCGGGGCTGTTGTCTGGGCACTGACACCCAGAATGTCACTTACGCTGAAACCTTTTGCCATCTCTCATCCCTCCTGCGTGTCCGACTTGGACACAATCCCAAGTATCTCATATGCCAGCGCGCTGTAATCCTGCGCGGCCGTACAAAATGGGTCATAGTCCATCAGGGGCTTGTGCTCGCTCTTGGCCTCGCTCACGCGCACCGTGTAGCGGATGACCGTCTGCAGCAGTGGTACATCCTGCAGATCATGCAGCTGCTGCGCCACTGTGGCCGCGTAGATTGTGCACCTGTACTTTGTCAGCAGCGTGCCCATGATTTTAAGTCTGGGGTTGTAGTACATCTGCACCTGATGGATCTGGTCGATAATCTCGGCCATGCCGTCACAGGCCCACTCATCACAATCCACCGGGATGAGCGCCCAGTCTGCCATGCACAGCGCGTTGATGCTGCCCATGTCGAGATCTGGCGGGCAGTCCAGCAGGCAGATGTCGTAGGCCAAGCTGACCGGCTCCAGAGCATCGCGCAGATAATATTGCCGCGGGCCGTTGTCCAGCATAATGCTGCGGTTGGTCTTGAGCATCCTCATATCGCAGGGAAGCACGCCCACGCCCGCCGGGCTCTTGGCAATGCGCACGGTATTCTGCGCTGTGCTCTCGCCGGTCAGCACCTGCGCAACGCTTGGCCGGTCATAGTCGCAAACCTCGAAAAACTTGCTTGTGTTGCCCTGTTTGTCGAGGTCAACAACCAGCACGGTCTTTCCCTTGTCGGCAAATTCTGCGGCCAGATTGCAGGCGGTGACGCTCTTTCCCACACCGCCCTTGAGGTTGATAATTGCAATGCTTGTCATAGTTTTCCTCCCATCCCGCCGGGGCGGCGGGTGTTATTGCGGCCAGTTCATCTGGTCGACTTCTTCAAAATCCTCTTTAGGCGCTGGCTGCCATTGGTGGTATTGGGGCTGCCACTCCATGGAAACAACGCCCGTAGGGCCTTCTCGGTTTTTCGCGTACATGATCGCCGTGGCGGTGCTGGCCTCCTCGCCGTGTAGTTCCCGGCTATCCTCGGGCTTGCGGTTCTCTACAAAAATAGCGCTGTTGGCGTCCTGCTCGATTGTGCCGGAGCCGCGCAGATCCTCCAGATTGCAGAATCTGCCCTCGTTGCCCTTGACGCCGCTGCGGCTGATCTGGCACAGCTCCACGATGACGATGTTCATCCGCATAGCTGCCACCTTGAGCCGCCGGGTGATCTCGCTGATGCGCTGGTACTCGGTCTGGCGGGGGTCGGTGGGGCTTAACAGTCCGATGTGGTCAATAAAGGCGATGTCCGGCTTGTGCTGGATCAGCTTTGCCTCCAGCCCGTCAATCGTCAGGTTGCTGTCGGCGTCCAGCATCATGTTGTGGTGGCGGCGCAGGATGCCTGCCGTGTTGTCGATGATCTCCCGCTCACGCGGTGTCAGGGTCTTGTTGGTCAGCTTGCCGCTGTCGATGCGGCTGACCTTGGAAAGGATGCGGTCCATCAGCGCCTCCGCCGTCTCCTCCAGCGTCAGGTAGTAGACGCGGTACTTTTTGCTCAGCCGACTTGCCAGGTTGATGCTGAAATCCGTCTTGCCGCAGCCGGGCCGCCCGGCCACCACGCAGGTGCGGCCGCGGTGGAATACACCGTATCGGTCAAGCTCCGGCCAGCCCAGCTTCAGGCTGGTGTCCGGCTCATCCAGCTGAGCCAGTGCCGTTTCCAACACGGCATCAAACTCCCGCGCGGTGGTGTCGGCCTGCGTGGTGCTGATGGCATCCTGCATCGCCAGCGTGCGGCGCAGCTGGCGGCAGACACTGTCGGCGTCCATTGCGTCCTTGGCCATGCACTTCATCAGATCTGCCTGCAGCAGCTCGTACCGGTAATCCTCCAGAATCTGCGCGGCATAGCTGCCGATGTTGGTGACGCTCGGGCATGTATCGGCCATCTGCACCAGCAGCGCCTTGCAGTCCCTGCCGGTTGCGGCCTGTGCGGCATTGGCGACCGTGATCACATCCACCGCCTGCCCGCCCAGCGAGAGCCGCTGAACCGCAGCAAAGACCTCCCGGCACCCGCCGGGGGCAAACATGGCCGCCACCATCCGGGACATGTAGGGCCGCGCGGCCTCGGGGTCCATCAGCGCTGCACCCAGAAACGCCCACTGGTTGGCAGTGCGCCTGTCCATTGTTTTCTCCATGCCTAACCTCACAGAAAATCAGTGATGTCATCGTCCGGGCTGATCTCACGCGGGCGATCCTGCCCGTTGACCGGCTGCACCGCCGGGGCGCGGTCGGTGAAATCATCCTTCAGGGCGAACAGCCCCTCCCAGCCGCGCAGGATGCTCTGCTCCAGCACGGCCGCCATGTACCCGCTGCGGTCACGCACGCCCGCCTCATCGGCCAGCTGGATGAGCTTTCTGCAGGCCAGCTTGGCGGCGTTGGCCGTCAGGGGGTGCTTGCCGGCCGCCCGGCTCTCAGCAAAGGAGAGCAGCGCAGCGGTCAGGCGGTCATCCCCGGGGAAGGCCTCCTGCAGAATATCCGCGGCAGTCTCCCTCGCGCGCGTATTATTCTCTCTTGTATTATTATTCTTGTAATATTCTTGCGGACATTTTTGTCCGGGGGTATCGGACATTTTTGTCCGGGGGGTCCGGACATTTTTGTCCGGGCCGGACATTTCGTGCACATCAGCGGCAGCATTATCGCTCGGGATAATTCTCCGCTTTTGGCCCTCGCCTTGCTTTTCATACTCGATCGTGATGTATCCGTGCTTGGTCAGGTTGTTCAGCCACCGCCTGATTGTGCGCTCATCCACACCGTAGAGGTCCGAGAAATACCCGTTCCCGGCATGGCAGAACTTATTGACATTGGACAGCGCCGTGATCTCGCAGTACAGGATTTTCTCCTGTGCCTTGAGTCGGCTGTCGTACCGGACGCTGGCCGGTAGAACCGCGTAAAATGTGGGTGTTTCCATATTGTTCCGCTCCCTAAAATTGGCCGACCTTAATACAGGGGTGCGCCGCGCTCTTTTTTGGCGCATCCCTGTCAGGTCATTTTTCAGTTTTCAGCAGTCAGAAGGGCAGGTCGCCGTCATCCTCAATCAGTGCGAAGTCCTCGCCGGGCTGGCTGTAGGCCGGTGCCGAACCGGTGACGCAGGGCTGGCCCGCCGGGGCAGGGGAGAGCTGGCCTGTGCTGTCGGCCTTGCTGCCGCAGAAGTTGATGTTGTTGGCCACAACCTCCAGCACGGTGCGGTTGGTGCCGTCCTTGGCTGTGTAGGTGCGGCTCTGGAGCCGTCCATCCACCGCTACCATCTGGCCCTTAGTGAGCCATTTATAGGCAAACTCGGCGGCACGCTCCCATGCAATGACGGGAATCCAGTCCGCCACGCTCTTGCCGTTGGCGTCCTTGCGCCCACGGTCCACGGCCATGGTAAACGTCGCCACTTGCTTGCCGGTGGTCGTCTGCCGCAGCTCCGGGTCCCGGGCCAGACGGCCCTGCAATGCACAGATATTCAGCATCAGATCATCACCACCACACTGCCGCGCTCCACCAGATCGGCCAGCTGCTCGCCCAGATAGGCGGCGATGTTGCGCTTTGCCTCCAGCTTCCATGCGCCGCCGTCAGCCTCGTACAGCGCCGGGCGGCCCTCTTTGTCAAGGCGCAGCAGGAAATCGCTGACAGGCTGTTCGACCTCAAGGAAAGTGCGGTAGGGCTGCAGGCGGACGATGGGCTGCACCGTCTGCTGCTCCTTCAGCACCGCGCCGGTCTTGACGCTGACCTCCTGACTGATCCCGTTGTCCACACTGGACACGCCCTGATTCACGTCGATGCGGCTCAGCAGCGCCAGCAGATAGTCACGGTCGTTGGTGACGGCATACAGGCTCTGCAGTTCCACAATGGCCTTCTCCTGACTGATGCTCTGGTTAACGGAAATGCTCGGCACATCGCTCACGGCCTCATACAGCGGCAGACGGCTGAACTCTGCGTATTCTCTATGCGTGTAGGTTGTATCCACCATGACCCGCCGGGCGCTGTCCACACGCACATACAGCCGGGGCGAGTGGTCGATGCCCTCGGTGCGGATCAGCTTGACCAGCGCCTCCAGAGTATCCACCGAGTACCGTTCCGGGAGTTCAACCTCCGGCTTGACCTCGTGCAGGCGGGCGGAGCAGAACTGATGCCCGCCGTGCGTCTCCAAAGTAAAGGGCTTTGCCAACTCCACAATGCGGTCAATAGCATCCTTCAAAAAGCTGTTTTCCATTGTCTTGTCCTTTCTGTGTGTTAATACCCGGCCCGGCCCACGCGGGCCATGGCGGGCATCGGGGCTTCGTCTCCGTCCATGTTTACCTGCCCGGGCACCTGCGGCGTCATCTCGGCCAGCAGCAGGCTGCCGTCCCGCGCCTTGGTAATGCACAGGGATGTGCGCACCGGCTGGATCGGCGCGAGGGTGGTCTTTGCCTGCGCGTCCATGCCGATCTGCTGGCGGTAGTCGTCCGGTGCAAAGGTCAGCGTGATGGTGATCTTGCGCTTGGCAGTTGCCGCGGTGTTGGGGTCCATGATGTTCGCCACGACCCGCTCCACCTCATAGTCTGTGATCTCGGCAATGGCGCCCATCGCCATCTCCAGCACGCTCTTTTTGTTTACGATCTGGGGCATTGGTATCCTCCTAAATTTCTTCTCCGAACACCCTTGCAAAGCTGCCGGGGCCGTGGAGTTCATCAAAAGCAAATTGTGCTGCCTGTTCCAACACCCGCCGGGCGGCGGGGTCAAAATGGACGCCCAGGGGCGGCTCATTGTGATGGTTGTGGCACAGCCAGACCTTGAGGCCGTACCGCTCGCTCAGCTCCCGCCTGCCGCGGCCGTACAGAATATGGTGCTCCTCCAGCCCGCGCACCGTGCGCAGGTTATAGAACCGGCGGCAAAGGTAGCACTCCTTATCCTTCTGCAAAATGCTCTTAGCCATCGGCACGCCTCCAGTCTCGGTATTGCTCGGTGGTTTCGGCATCGTCAACACCGGCCTCGGCCAGCCGGTCAAAGATGCGGTCAATGAAGTCGTGCATCTGCTGGCGGTCAAAATTACTGCTGCCCAGCCCGATGCGGACCATGCAGTAGCCGTTATCCAGCTGTTCCACCTTTTGCACAACGCGGTAGGCATTGCGTAGGGCGGACAGGGACTTGACCGGCACACGCCAGGTCTCGACCTCTGCGCCGAACTCGGTCAGCAGGTCAAGGTAACACTGTTCGGCAGTCACCCCGCCGGGCGTGTCGCCGCTCAATGCAAGCGCCAGCCGGTTCAACAGCGCCCACATCAGGCGGTTCTGGTCCAGCGTGCGCTTGTTTTTCACCGGGCGGATATCCACCTCAACGCACAAAGGCTGGCCCCGCGCACGGCGTTCCAGCTCGGCGTGCAGCCGCTGCGCTTCCAGCAGATAGGCGTTGTCTACCGTCAGGTTTTCCAGCCCACCGCCGCCGGGCGACTTGTCCGGCATGTACCACGCGGCCACATGGGCGATCAGCTGGCTTGCCATGTGATCACGCTCCCATCGCGCTTGCGCACCCTCAGCGATGCCACGCTGCCGTCACCGTTGTAAGTGATGTCGTCCAAAGTGAGGGCATCGTCCAGAACGTAGCGCTCAATGATGTTGGTGCCGGGCTTGCCCTGAGGGACGATGTGGACCTTGCTGGCCGGGATGCGCAGCGGCGGCAGATTCAGCACCCCCGCGCCGATGCTCCAGGCGGCAGCAGCGGCCAAAAAGCTGCCGTCTGCCTCATTGGTGGGCGCATCGCTGCTCACGCGGTAGGTGGTGGGGCAGGGGGCATCCTTTGTGATGTCGGCCATGGCCACGGCGCAGTACAGATACCGCCCGCAAACGTAGTGCCGCACGCTGTAGCCAGCCAGCCCGCCGGGCATACGCCCACAGCACTCCTCCAGATGGGCGCGCACGGCGTTGACATCCGGCCACAGCTTGATGCGCACGCCCTCGGCGTCCACCTCCAGGATGCTGAGCGCGACCTCGTCAGCTGTCAGCAGGGCGAGGTTTTTGGGGGTCTCATTCTTCTCCATGTTTATCCTCCATATCCGGGCCGACATAACTGCCGGTCTCATTGTAGTTGCTGGGGTCCGAGTAAGGCGTACCCCAGCCGCACATTGCGCCGTTGTACATGGCGGCGGCTTGGGCGCGGGTAACACCGGCAGCGGCGTTCAGCTCATCTGCACAGGTCTGGTTGCTTAGGCCAAACAGGGCGCGCTCCCCGCGCACGATGCGCACGATGCCGCCGGTGACGGGGCTGCGGGCGTAGGCGTAGGCGGGCAGCCCCGCCTCATCATAGGTCATTTTCATGGGCTTGGTCTCCTTTTTCGGTTTTGGCCGCTTGTGCGGCATACCGGCGGCAAGCGCCGGGTGTTTCTTTTTCCAGCTACACACCCTATGCCGGATTGCCTCCGGCGTCACGGTCTGGGTGTAGCCCATCATCCTGCACACGCTGCTGATCGGCGCGCTGCCGTAGTAGTACAGGACGCTTTCCAGCATCACCTCCGGCGGCACAGGGTTGTAGATGCGCTCAACAGACGGGCCGCGGGATCGCTTATTCTGAGGATGCGCCGCGCGGAAAGCGTCAAGACTGGCATAGCCCAGACTTTCCAGCAGGGTGCCCTCATCCACACACAGGCACTCGGCGCAGATTCTCAGCTGGCGGCGGGCGTTGGTGCAGTTCCTAAGCCTTGATTGTACCCAGTTCAGATCCTCCATTGTCATCAGCAGATCTGTCTCGCCAGCGCGGTGGCCGGGATGCGCTTGTCGCGCCCGGCCCCGATCCAACCCTCAAAGTTGCGGCAGACCTTGCGCGCGGCGTAGGGGTCTGTGCCGTAAACGATGTGTGCGGCTTCGGGCACTGTCACCAGCTCGCCCGCAGCCTCATGCCGGATGCGCTCCAGCGCATCACGGTAGCCTTGCTTTTCGCGTGCCATGCTTAACCTCCTTTGTTTCCACCGCTGTTTTCGTGCCAAAATACCGCCTGCACCAGACTTAATATTTGTGCACCAAACGCGGCACCCATAAAAAAGCTGAACCAGTCCAATGCACCACCTCCTTTACGTGTCCAAGGTGGACACATTGTTACTGGGGAACAGCAGCTCCTGAGGGGTTGTGTGCAGGGCCTGCGCAATGGCGGCAACCCTGGACAGCGGCAGATCGACCTTGCCATGTTCGATGTGGCCCATCATCGACTTATCGCTGTAGCCGACGGCCCGGGCCAGTTCCTCCAGCGTCAGCCCGTTGGCAATGCGAAGCTGACGAATCCTGTCATACACTCCGTTCATCTGTATCAACTCCTTTTTGTGTCCAAGGCGGACGCAATCGCAGCGCACATTTATTGCGCACTTTTCTGTTAGATAGTGTTAGATACTGTTAGATAGTGCGAGATAGTGAATGATATTCACATTATTGAGCAAAAAAATCTGTTCCCTTTTGGCTTGATTTAGGTGCAACAGTCGCGTCAAAGAGACAACCTCCGATGCCTTAAATTCCGTTTTGCCGTTTATTTTATTATAAAGCCCCTCGCGAGAAATTCCCAACTCATGGGCCAACCAAGTTACGGTAACTCCCGATTTCGAAATTGCATCCTGCAGCAGAGTCGTATTAGTCATTTGCTTCACCCCTATCTGTGAAAAATATTCACTATCTATGTTATACCACCCGCGTGATTGAATGTCAACTATCTTCTTGAAAAATGTTGATTTTATTTCACGCTCGTGGTATAGTAGGCTAAAAGGAGGGCTGAAGATGCTCGAAGCCTATAAAAGAATTCGTGAATTACGAATTTCAGCGGGACTCTCGCAGGATGAATTGGCTAAAAAAACAGGATACAACGATAGGTCATCCATTGCAAAAATTGAAGCCGGTAAAGTTGATTTAACGCAGTCTAAATTAGTAGCTTTCGCAGACGCGTTGAATACAACGCCTGGTTATTTAATGGGCTGGGAACCAGACAACAAGCCCCCCATCCCCGCCGGGTTCCAGCCGCTGCCGAAGCGGGACCGCATCCCGCGTGTGGGGCAGATCGCCTGCGGCACACCCATACTCGCGGAGGAGAATGTTGAAGCCTACGATGAGGTCCCCAGCGTATGGCATGCCGACTTTACGCTGCTATGCCAAGGGGACAGTATGGAGCCAAAAATCAAAGACGGCGATGTCGTAGCCATCCACAGCCAGCCGATGGTCGAGAACGGCGAGGTCGCTGCCGTCCTGATCGATGGCGAGGCCACCCTCAAGCGCGTGTTTCTGTTCGATGACCACCTCGAGCTTCGCGCCGAAAACCCCACATTTCCAACTATCCTGCGCATCGGCGAGGATATGAACACCATCACCATCGAAGGCAAGGCCGTTGGCCTCTGCCGCAAATTGTAAGGAGGCTCTGTATGATTGTGTTGCATGGGCAACAGCATAAAGCCTTAGGCGTGGGTGACGGAGTTGTTGTCATCAAAAGGGAAAAGACCCTATTTGTTGCCGAACGCCGCAAAGTCATCCCTATTTCGCAAATCACGGCTGTCAAAATAAAATCACCCGGCGCAATCACGAACGGCTACATCCAAATACAGCTTGCCGGTCAAACCACAGCCGACGCAAGCAACACTGTCACGGGCGGTACAATGGACGCCGCCAACGATGAAAATGCCGTGATTTTTACTGCTGAGTATCTGCCAAAAGCAGAACGCATACAGGCAGAGATTTACCGTCAGTTGGCTGAGCAAAAATAAAAATGCCCGCAGTGTTGGCGCACCGCAGCCAGCCCAAAGTAGAGGACGGTGAGATCGCCGCGGTTCGCATCGGGGAGGAGGCCACCCTCAAACGCTTCTATCAGCAGGGCGACACCGTCCTGCTGCAGGCCGAGAACCCCACCTTTGCCCCGCTCGTCTACGCCAACCATCAGCTCGACGAAATCGCCATCGAGGGCAAGGCCGTCGGCTTCTGCCGGGGGCTGTAAAAAAATAGCCCTGCACTACTGGACATAGTGCAGGGGAGTGGACTTTAATTCATGAAGTGACCCCGCAATGGTGGGGCGGAAAGGTTTTTTATGAATGAAAACGTGAGCTTGTCAACGTATGAAGAATATTGCTCTTTTGAGCAACAATATATGCAGCCCCAAAAAGTCCCTGCTGGATGTTCTTTTTGGATGATCAGAAGTAAGCGTGGTGTTTTCTATGATGAATATATAAAATGTGGTTATATTGCTATCGGATGGAATGCCCTTTTGAAACAAGATTTTTCAACAGACACGGAAGACCAGAAAAAGAACAAAATTGCCATCGCATATCCATCTGAGCAAAGGCCGACTGGGTGCGTAAACAAGTGTGACCGTTTCATAAACGAAATGAAACGAGGAGATATAGCAGTTGTTGTCGGAAATGGACGGGTTTCATTCTGCATAGTAGGTGACTATTATGAGGAACATATTGAAAACGCTGTTTTAAGAGAGTTAGAAGCTAACGCGCAAATGGAAGCTTCTAATTACAAGGATTACGACATTCCGTGTCCCTACCAGAAGAGAAGGTATATTCGTTGCATTCGAGAAGTTGCTGAAGACAATATCACTCCAATTTTAGGTAAGGCTATTTCAAATCGACATAGCCTGTCTAATCTCGATGAATATTCTACCGCTGTTCTGTCCGAATGTTTTGATTTGTTCGAATATCAGGGAAATACCTACTGGGTTTTTCGTGTTACAACAAAAGATCGTATCAGCGCAAAGGCATTAAGTCGTTTTTTCTTCTATACAACTGAAACCCTGTCAGGGGAAACCGATTTCAATATCTCTACCAAAACCAACCTTAACTCGCCAGGAGCAATTCAGTTTTGTATCGATACCGTTAATTTTGTAGAAAGTCATCCCCTTGGGATTTTATTGTTAGCCTCCTGTGTGTGCGGTGGTGACATCGATGTCTTTGGCGTAAAGATTTCTGTGCCAAGCGTCCGAAGCATCATTAAGGCCTTACGTGATGCACCACATAATAAACAGATGCGTGATTATGAAGAACAACAGGCTGCCGCAAATATAGAAAAAACAAAGGCCGAAACCGCCAAACTAAAAGCAGAAGCCTCTAAGCTGAACGCCGATGTTAATTATCAAGCAAACGAGGAACCGGCATTGTCGCCCCCAACTGCAGAGCAGCAATATATAAATTCTATAAATTCTCTTAAAATAGCTAAGCCAATTCTTACGAAGATTGATTTTTCGAATGTGGCTGATTCTCAAAAAGAAGATTCGGACGATAGTGACGAATCGAAAACACCGCAGAAAACACAATAATTCCAAGCGAAAACACAAAATCAGGTTTTGGTCGGCAAAGCAGATGAATAACAATGAAATCCATTGCATTCATTAAAATCGAAGAAAGTAGTGCTATAAAAGTTGCATAGGAACACACGCCAAAAAGGAAATTTGCAATTTTTTTTGCGTAATATTGATACTTCATTTATGTGTTCCCTCCCTATTTGGCCTTATTGTAGCATAAAAATAATCTTTTCCAAAGGAATTTCACGTTTTTCTGACAAAATAGGTGCTGTATGAGTTTTAAAAAAAATTTAAAGATATTACGGAAGGGTCACGGGTTGACGCAAGAGCAACTTGGAGAAATATTGCATGTCAGTCGAACTGCAATTTCAAATTATGAAAACGGAAAAATGGAACCAAGTATTTCTATGCTTTTAAATCTTTCGAAATTCTTTGAGGTTAGCGTTGATCAATTATTACGATAAAAATTTCCTATAAGAAGCAACATTATGCAAGACCTCTATACCCAGCTTGCCGCCCTTGCCCGCCAATACGGCGCACAGCGGCTGGTGCTGTTCGGCTCCCGCAATGTGACATCCCACGTCTACGACGAACAGACCGCCATCGAGGTGGCCGACCGCGTGTGCAGCACCTATCTGCCCATACTGCAAAAGCTGGATAACTTTTATCGCCAATAAAAAAAAGCCCCGCCGGGCAGGCCGGCAGGGCAGGGGATCGTCAACCGATATTCAGTTTTGCTTTCAACGCATCCTGCAGCACACCGGAAAAATTCACGTGCGCTTCTTCCGCGGCCTCGTTCAGCCATGCCGGGATGCTCAGCGTCTTTTTGACAGGCTTCTGCTGCTTTTTGTAGGCGGCCTCATCAAAGGGAATCATCGTTACAAAATCGCCGGGCTCCGTGCGGATGTCGGCAGGACTGCTGGGCTTCGGGTAGACCTTGCAATCCTCCAGCATCAGGCCGATGGCCTCCTGCGTCATAGCTACGGCCTCGTTCATGTCATCGCCCTGCGTGAAGCAGCCTTCTACATCGGGCACGGTAACCGAATAGCCGACTTCCTCGGGATGAAATACAGCGGGATAAAAAACGAAACGCATAAAATAGCCCCCTTGGGGGCGGGGATCACTTTTTGATCCCCGCCAGTTTTAAAATGTTTTTCTCGGTTCCCGGTTTAAGGTCTTTCGCATGGAAGGGAACAATGGTTGTTTTGCCTGTGACCGGGTTCCTGTACTTGCGATGCGAACCGTTGGAGCTGACATATTCAAAGCCATTGGCTTCCAGCAGCTTCACGATTTCTCTGGGCGTCATCGGCATCTTGGTTTCCCTCCGTTCTGTATCTATTATATACGTATTTTACGTATTTGTCAATAGAAAATCACGTATTTTACGTATGTTTTTATAAAAAAACGCCCACGGTGCTACCAACACCGTAAGCGTTCAAGATCAGCGTGTCCAAGGTGGACACAATACCGACCCAACATCCGTATTGTACCACCTCCGGACACGCTTGTCAAAGTGTATCCATAAGGAGGTTTCTATATGGCAAAAACGAAAAAACGCGCGGACGGCCTGATCGAGCGCTGCCGCGTCATTGATGGCAAGACCCGCCACTTCTACGGCCGCACCGCAAAGGAGGTGCAGGCCAAGATCGACGCGGCCCTCATAGAGGCCAGCACCCGCCGGGACAGGGGAGACCCCTTCTGCGAGGTCGCAGAGGCGTTCTGGCGCGCCAAGGAGCCGTGCATCAAGTATGGGTCCCGCCGGGGCTACCGCCACAAGGTGGAGCTTGCCAAAGGCTGGTTTGAGGGGCAGGGCATGCGCGAGATCACCAGCACCGACATCAACCGCGAGCTGATGCACATGGCCGCGCAGGGCTATGCCTACAAAAGCATTGCCGGGCAGAAGTCGGTGCTCTCCCTGATCTGGCAGTATTGGTGCGCCGAGATGCACGGCGATGCAAACCCCTGCACGCTGCTCAAGCTGCCGCAGGGCCTGCCCCAGACCAAGCGCCGCGCCCCCACAGAGCAGGAGATCGCCGATGTAAAGGCACACCCCGAGGGCTTCGGCCTCTGCCCGGCCATCATGATGTACGCCGGCCTGCGTCTGGGCGAGGTGATGGCGCTGCAGAAGAAAGACCTCGCTGACGGCGCGATCCGCGTGTGCAAGGCCGTGGTCTGGCACAACAACTACCCCGAGCTTGAGGAGCCGAAAACCGACAGCGCCTACCGCACCGTGCCGATCCTCAAGCCCCTGCAGGATGCGCTCGGCAGCCGACTTGCCGATCTGGCCGTTGATGATTTCATCTTTGGCGGCAAAAAGCCCATGACGAAGAGCCGATACCAAAACGCATGGCTTCAATACTGCATCGGCATCGGCCACGCTCACGACAGCGGCAAGCGCTACAAAACCGGCAAGACCAGCGCACCGGCGAGGCACTCTACAAAGCCGTGCTGGAGGCTGACTTCACCGCCCACCAGCTCCGGCACGAGTTCGCCAGTGTGCTTGTCGAATGCCAGATCAGCCCGCAGGTAGCCAAGGAGTTGATGGGCCACGCAGACATCCTGACAACCCAGCGCTGGTACGCCGAGGCCAAGGCCAGCGCCGTCGATGAAGCCGCACGGATCCTCAACGCACACTTCACCGCATAAACCGCATTAGTTCGTATAATTTTCGTAAACAATCAATCTTCCACACCATAGCGCACATTGTAACAAATTCAAATCTCTCTTACTCCGCCAACAAAAACCCGCGTATCTGCGTAAGATATGCGGGTTTTTGGTTTATCTAAGCACCCGTATACCCCGGCATTTACGACAATCCGGCTTTCCGTTCTTTGTGCAGACTGCCCAAAATCCTTTGGTTCTTTTGTATTTCCCGCCAAAACTTGCATTACAGGCGGGAATCCGGTATACTTTCTTTATTACAATTATGCGGAGGTGCCTGCAATGCGTTTATTTGATGTGCTGGGTCCTGTTATGACAGGACCGTCCAGCAGCCATACAGCGGGCGCGGTGCGCATTGGCAGCACAGCGCGCCGTCTGCTGGGTGAGCAGCCTGCCGAGGCCGAGATCCTGCTCTACGGTAGCTTTGCCGCCACGGGCCGGGGCCACGGCACGGACCGTGCGCTGGTGGCAGGCCTGCTGGGCATGCAGCCAGATGACGACCGCATCCCCCACAGCTTTGCACTGGCCAAGGAGGCCGGTCTGCACTTTAAGATCAGCACCGCCAACCTGCGGGGCGCGCACCCCAACACGGCCATGCTGCGGCTGGTAGGTGTTTCGGGCCGCAAGCTGGAGGTCGTGGGCTCGTCCATCGGCGGCGGGCGGATCAACATCTGTCAAATCGACGGCATCACGACAAATTTTGGCGGCGATCACAACACGCTGATCGTCCACAATCAGGACACGCCCGGCCATGTGGCAGCCGTCACCACCTGCCTGAGCGGGCACGGCGTCAACATTGCCACGATGCAGCTCTACCGTTCCGCCGCCGGGGGCTATGCCGTCATGGTTCTGGAATGTGATGAGCCCATCCCCGATGAGATCGCCGGGGAGCTGCGCATTCTGCCGGGCATCGTCAAGGTCACTATATTAAATTTGTAAGGGGGCAGGCAAAATGGCATTTTCCTCCGTTCGGGATATGGTCGAGCTTTGCAAAGAGACCGGCCGTCCGCTCTATGAGGTCATTCTGGAAAGCGACCTGACCGAAAGCGGCCTGACCCGCGCCGAAAGCGAGGCCGAGATGCACCGGCTCTGGTCGGTCATGTGCGCCACCAGCGCCGGCTACTGCCGCACAGATCGCTCGATGAGCGGCTTTGCGGGCGGTGATGCCGCCAAGGTCAGCGAGGCTGCAGCCCGCGGCATACTGTACGCAGACGGTTATTTTGCGGATGTCATGGCCGAGGCGCTGAAAACCGCTGAGTGCAATGCCTGCATGAAGCGCATCGTTGCTGCACCGACAGCGGGCAGCTGCGGTGTTCTGCCTGCTGTGCTGCTGCCCCTGTGGCGGCGCGGACTGGCGGATGAGACCGCCATACACCGCGCACTTTACATTGCCGCCGGGTTCGGGCAGGTTGTGGCCGCCCGCGCCACGCTGGCGGGTGCCGAGGGCGGCTGTCAGGCGGAGGTCGGCGCTGCCAGCGCAATGGCCGCCGCCGCACTGGTGGACATCCGGGGCGGCACAGCCGAGCAGTGCGCCGAGGCGTTCGCCATGGCGCTCACAAATCTGGAGGGGCTTGTCTGCGACCCGGTGGCGGGCCTTGTTGAGATCCCCTGCATCAAGCGCAATGTCATCGGTGCCATGAACGCCGTTTCTGCCGCCGATATGGCGCTGGCCGGTGTGGTCGGGCATATCCCGGCCGACGAGGTCATTGATGCGATGGCCGAGGTCGGCAACGCGATGAGCCAGGATCTGCGTGAAACCGGCATCGGCGGCCTCGCCGGCACTCCGACCGGCCGCGCCATCTGCGAAATCGTCACGATGAACGGCAGGGAAGAGGAAGCGTAAATTTCCTCCGCAGCAAACGGGCGGGCATCCCGCCCCTCTGCCATGCTTTCTACGAAACTTTCCGTTTACAAATTCCGACAATGTGGTATACTGAAAGAAAAACTCTGGGAGGATTCCATCCATGAACGATATGCGTTGGGCGTCCATTGACGCCTTTGCCGAGCAAAACCGTGACAATATCCTGCGCGACATCACCCGCCTTGTTGCCGTACCCAGCGTTGAGGGTACGCCGGAGCCGGGCGCACCGTTCGGTGCCGGCCCCCGCGCTGCACTGGACAAGGCGCTGGAGATTGCCGGGGAACTGGGCCTTGACACCTTCAATGCCGATGGCTACATCGGCTGGGCCGAGACCGGCCGCATCGCCGATGGCCAGAAGTTCCTTGGCACCATCACCCACACCGATGTCGTGCCCGAGGGCAACGGCTGGGACGCCGACCCCTACACCGTCCGCGTGCGGGACGGCTGGCTGCTGGGCCGCGGCGTGGCCGATGACAAGGGCCCGAGCATCCTCTGCCTGTATGCGCTGAAATACCTCAAGGACAGCGGCATTGAGCTGAAATACCCCGTGCGCGCCCTGCTGGGCACCAACGAGGAGACCAACATGCACGATGTAGACTACTACGCCGAGCATTACCCGATGCCCGCCTTCTGCTTTACCCCTGATGCCGAGTTCCCGGTCTGCAACGGCGAGAAGGGCGGCTTCAACGGTGAGATTGTCAGCCCCCGCTTTGAGAACAGCATCATCACCGCCTTTGAGGGCGGCGTAGCCCACAACGCCGTGCCTGACCGCGCAGCCTGCACCGTGCAGGTGGCCGCAGGCGCACTGGTCCCCTGTGAGGGCGTGACCTTTGAGGCAGGGGAGGGCGGTGCCACCGTCATCCGCGGCTGGGGCAAGAGCGGCCATGCCGCCATGCCCGAGGGTACCGTCAACGCCATTGGCCTGATCGTTGACTGCCTGCTCAAGAGCGGCGTCTGCACCCCGCAGGAGGAGGCCTACCTGCAGGTACTGCATACGCTGCACGCCTCCACGGACGGCAGCGCGCTGGGCATTGCCGCCGATGACGGCCTGTTTGACCCGCTGACGATCATCGGCGGCACGATCGAGATGAAGGACGGCATCATCCGCCAGAGCTTCGACTGCCGCTATCCCACCAACACCGATCCCGAGAAGATGACCGCCGCCATGGAGAAGATCTGCGGCGCGGCTGCCCGCATCAAGAATGTGACGAGCCGCGTGCCGTTCTATATTGATGCCGACAGCCCGGCCATCCAGACCCTGATCAACACCTACAACGATGTGACCGGCGAGGGCAAGACCCCCTTCACGATGGGCGGCGGCACCTACGCGCGCCACTTCCCGTATGCCGTCAGCTTCGGCCCCGAGCATACCGACATTGCCATCCCTGACTTTGCCGGCCCCATGCACGGCGCCAACGAGGGTACCCCGTTTGAGAAGCTCATTGAGGCCCTCAAGATCTATATCCTGGCCCTGCTCCGCCTGCAGGAGATCGAGCTGTAAGTCCCAGCCCGGCAGCTTTCGCTGCCGGGCTTTTTTCTTTGTCAGATTGTTAATTTTTATACAGCAGTTCAATTCTGCATCGGTTGCGAAAATTGTTGCAATTCTTGCGGGTTCGGCATAAAACTGCCGTCTGCTTGCTTGACTTGACCTTGAAAAATGGTACAATATATCTGTATTGTTATCCATCCGGACAGGGGAGCAGACAACGCCTGCCCGGGTGAGAATCAAAGGACATTGCCGCGCGATTCCCGCTGTATCGGCAGTCAGAATGGTGCGGCAATGCCAAAAAGAGAAATGGGGGAAATCAGATTGTTCAAATCCCTAAAGCGCTCTGCCAAGGGTGCCGCTGTGCCGCATGTGAAGGCTACAGCCGGGCTGCCGACCGTCAAGATGCCGGTGCCTGAGCATGTTGTCATTCCCATGTCGATGCACATCGGCGCACCCGCAGAGCCTGTCGTCAAAAAGGGCGACACCGTCATGGTCGGTACCGTGATCGGCAAGGCCGGCGGCTTTGTGTCCGCCAATGTCTACTCCAGCGTGTCCGGCACCGTGCAGGACATTGCCCCGCTGCGCATGGTCAACGGCGCAATGGCAACGGCCGTTGCCATCAAGACCGATGGCGCACAGACCGTTGACCCGGCCTGCGTGCCGCCTGTTGTCACCGACAAGGCAAGCCTTCTGGCCGCCGTGCAGACCTGCGGTTTGGTCGGCGTCGGCGGTGCCGGCTTCCCGACGCATGTCAAGCTGGCTGCCAACACGATCGACACGCTGCTCATCAACGCAGCCGAGTGTGAGCCCTACCTGACCACCGACTGCCGCGAGATGCTTGAGTGCAGCGACACCATCATCTCCGGCATCGCCGCTGTCATGAAGTACTGCGAGATCCCGCACTGCATCATCGGCATTGAGCGCAACAAGCCCGAGTGCATCGACCTTCTCTGCTCGCTGACACGCGAGATGAAGGGCGTTGAGGTCAAGGGCCTGCCGATGCGCTACCCGCAGGGTGCTGAGAAAACGCTGGTCGAGACCTGCACAGGCCGCGAGGTGCCGCAGTTCGGCCCCTCCGGCAAGCCGGGTCTGCCCGCCGATGTGGGCTGCGTCATCATGAATGTGACGAGCGTGTCTACCTTGGGCAAGTTCCTCAAGACCGGCATCCCGCTGGTGACGAAGCGCGTAACCGTGGAGGGCGATGCCATCGCCAAGCCCCAGAACATTGAGGTCCCCATCGGCACGCTCTACCGCGATGTCATCGAGGCCTGCGGCGGTATCAAGGAGGGTGTCGAGCTGGGCAAGATCATCTTCGGCGGCCCCATGATGGGCGGTGCCGCCCCCAGCGCGGACTTCCCGGTTCTGAAGCAGAACAACGGCCTGCTGCTGTTCAGCAAGGCCGCCGCCACCCTGCCTGAGCCGTCGGCCTGCATCCGCTGCGGCCGCTGCATCGAGGCCTGCCCCATGGGTCTGGAGCCCGTGGTCATTGCGCAGGACTTTGCCAACAAGGATTTTGATGCGCTGAAGGCACGCTGCGTGGATCTCTGCGTAGCCTGCGGCAGCTGCACCTACGCCTGCCCGGCCAAGCGCCCCGTCAGCCAGACGATGGGCCTTGCCAAGGGCTGGTATATGGCCGAGCTGCGGAAAGGAGGCAAATAACCGATGGAAGATCGTCTGATCGTTACCGCCTCGCCGCACATCCGCGAAGCAACCACCACCCGCGGGCTGATGGGCAATGTTGTCATTGCGCTGCTGCCCGCCGTGCTGGCTGCCGGGCTGATCTTCGGCGTGCGGGCTCTTGTGCTGGTGGCTGTGACCACCCTGGCCTGCGTGGCGTTTGAATACTTATATGAAATGTTGCTGAAAAAGCCGAACACGGCGGGGGATCTGTCTGCCGTTGTCACCGGCATCATTCTGGCGCTGAACATGCCCGTGGGCATGCCGCTCTGGATCGCCGTGGTCGGTGCCTTTGTGGCCATCGTCATCACAAAGCAGCTCTTCGGCGGCCTTGGCTACAACTTTGCCAACCCCGCGCTGGTGGGCCGTATCGTGCTGTTCCTCGGCTTTACCTCCCGCATGACCGCCTATGTCTATCCCGACATGGCCGTTGATGCGCTGGCCTCCGCCACGCCGCTGGCCGTGGCCGACAAGACCAGCCTGAACCTGCTGGACATCTTCCTCGGCTTCCACGGCGGCATGATGGGCGAGGTCTGCGTGCTGGCGATCCTGCTGGGCTTTGCCTATCTGGTTGCCACCCGCACCATCGAGGCCACTGTCCCCGTCACCATCGTGGCGACCGTCTTTGTGCTGACCGCGCTGAACACCGGCAGCCCCTACACCGCTCTGGTCGAGTGCATGTCCGGCGGCCTTTTGTTCGGTGCCGTCTTTATGGCGACCGACTATGTGACCTGCCCCTTCACCACGAAGGGCAAGCTGTTCTACGGCGTCTTTATCGGTCTCATCACCTTCCTGATCCGCCACTTCGGCTCGATGAACGAGGGCATGAGCTACGCCATCCTGCTGGGCAACCTGATGACCCCGTGGTTCAACGCTTGGGGCCACCAGACGCCGCTGGGCTACAAAAAGCCCAAAAAGGCCAAGAAAGGCGGTGCTGAATAATGGCTGAAAATCAGAATACCGAGAAGCAGAGCGCCTTCAAGGAGCTTGTGCTGCCCGTTATCGTGCTGGTCGTTATCTGTCTGGTCTGCAGCGCCCTGCTGGCTGTGCTGAACGATGTCACCGCCCCCATCATCGAGGCGAACAACCACGCCGAGACGCTGGCCTCCTATGTCTCTGTCCTGCCCGAGGGCACCGTCACCGATGACATGACTGAGGTCGAGGGCCTGACCACCGACGGTGTGGAGGGTGCTGTCACGACCTCCGCCGGTGCGGTTGCGGTCAAGGCCGCTGCGTCCGGCTACTCCGGCAAGGCTGTCACCGTCTATGTCGCCTTCGACACCGAGGGTGCGATCTCCGCCATCTCGATCGACGGCTCCACCCAGACCACCGGCATCGGCTCCAAGGTCTCCGATGACACCTTCGCCTCCGGCTTTATCGGCTGGAATGGGGGAGAGGTTGCCTCCGGCAGCCCCGTGGACAGCATCGCCGGTGCGACCTACTCCAGCAACGGCGCGTTCAACGCCATCAATGCAGCCATCGACTGCTACAATAACGAGATCAAGGGGGTGCAGTAACGATGAACGAAAAACCGAGCAAGTGGAAGGTTTTTACGGCCGGTATCATCCGTGAAAACCCCGTTCTGCGTCTGGTGCTGGGCTGCTGCTCCGCACTGGCCGTCACCACCACCGTTTCCGGCGCCGTGGGCATGGGTCTGGCCATGACCTTTGTTCTGGTCTGCTCCAACATTGTTATCTCGGCACTGCGCAAGGTCATCCCGGCCAAGGTGCATCTGCCGTGCTACATCGTCATCATCGCCACCTTCGTCACCGTTGTGCAGATGGTGCTGCAGGCGTTCATCCCCGACCTGTATAAGGCGCTGGGCGTCTATCTGGCGCTGATCGTTGTCAACTGCATCATTCTCGGCCGTGCCGAGATGTTCGCCTGCAAAAACACCGTAGCGGACTCCGCACTGGACGGCCTCGGCATGGGCATCGGCTACATCCTGACGATGCTGCTCATGTCCTCTATCCGTGAGATCATCGGCAGCGGTACATGGATGGGCATCACCATCATCCCCGAGAGTGTTGACCGCATGACCGTCATGAACTCCGCCCCGGGCGGCTTCTTCGTGTTCGGCTGCCTGATGGCCGGCTGTGTCTGGCTGGAGCGCAAGCTGAACAAGCCCATTGAGCGCAAGAGCTGCGGCGATGTCATGCTGGAAAAAATTGACGCCGCTAAAGAAGAACAGAAGGAGGGTGCCGCACAATGATTTCTCATATCGCAACATTTGCCACCATCTTCTTCAGCATGATCCTCGTCAACAACTATGTGCTGGTGCAGTTCCTCGGCATCTGCCCGTTCTTGGGTGTCTCCAAAAAGCTGGATTCCTCCGTGGGCATGGGTGCCGCCGTTATCGTTGTCATGGTCATTGCCACGGCCGTGACCTTCCCGCTGCAGATCTTCCTGCTGGATGCCTATGATCTGGGCTATCTGCAGACCATCATCTTCATCCTCGTCATTGCCGTCCTCGTGCAGCTTATCGAGATCACGCTGCGCAAGTATATCCCGGCCCTCTACCAGAGTCTGGGCGTCTACCTGCCGCTGATCACCACCAACTGCTGTGTGCTGGGCGTCACCATTCTAGCTGTGCAGGACTACTCCTCCGTTGTCGCTGAGTACGGCTTCGGCCTTGCCTTTGCCGAGGCTCTGATCTGCTCCGCCGGTGCCGGTGTCGGCTTCCTCGTAGCCATGCTGCTGTTCTGCGGCGTGCGTTCCCGTGTCGAGAACTCCAACCCGCCGGAGAGCTTCAAAGGCCTGCCCATCACGCTGGTTTCCGCCGCCATCACCTCCCTGAGCTTTATGGGCTTCGGTGGTCTGGTCGAAAACATCATCAACGCGATATTCTGAGAAAGGGGAATAAAGAGAATGAACCCGATCGTATTTGCTATCGTTGTCGTGGTGGTGCTGGGCCTGGCCGGCGGCGTGATCCTTGTGCTGGCCTCCAAATTCATGGCCGTGTATGAGGACCCGCGCATTGCGCAGGTTGCAGAGTGTCTGGCCGGTGCCAACTGCGGCGGCTGCGGCTACGCCGGCTGTGCCGACTACGCCAAGGCCATTGTCGAGGACGGCGCCCCCACCTTCAAGTGCGCACCGGGCGGCGATAAGGCCACCGATGCCATCAACACCATCATGGGCAATGCCACCGATGACCGCCCCAGCCTGCGCGCCACCGTGATCTGCGCGGGCGGCGAGAACTGCGGCACCCGCTTTGACTATCAGGGCATCCAGACCTGCGCTGCTGCCAACGGCATTGCCGGCGGTCCCAGCGCCTGTGCCTATGGGTGTCTGGGTCTGGGTGACTGCACCCGCGCCTGCAAGTTTGACGCCATCCATGTCATCAACGGCGTGGCGGTCGTTGACCGCGAAAAATGCACCGGCTGCACAGCCTGCACCGTTGTCTGCCCGCGCCATGTCATCCAGATGAAGCCCATCGCCCCGCAGCCTGCGGTCAAATGCTCCAACAAGGACAAGGGCGTTCTGGTCAACAAGACCTGCAAGGTCGGCTGCATCGCCTGCGGCCTCTGTGTGCGCAACTGCCCGAATGAGGCCATCTTCCTGAAGGACAATGTAGCCGCCATCGACTACACCAAGTGCAACGGCTGCGGCACCTGCGTTTCCAAGTGCCCGAAGAAGGCCATCCAGTGGGTCGAGGGTGCCCCGCGCCCCATCGATGCCCCTGTGCCCGAACACGAGGTCTTAAAGACCCGCGTATAAGCTAAGGTAAGCATTCCTGCGCTCCCCGCCGATTCGGCGGGGAGCTTTTTGTTTTACCCGTACTTTCATCCGGCTCTGTAGGGAGGGGTCTTGACCCCTCCGCAAAACTTGGCGGCAGCCGCTACGCTGCAGTGAACGGCATATATGCGTCCCCTGCAAACTCACGGCAAGTCCGTAGGTGCAGCATATATGCCGTCCGTGCCGCTTTGCAGCAGCAATAACACCGCACGGAGGGGTCAAGACCCCTCCCTACAAACCATATTGCAGAGGACGGCACCCCCGACGCCCTACAAATGCCGCCCAATAAAAATTTTCTCAAATTATTTTTGAAAAGACCAAGACAAATTCCTAAAACTATGCTATACTGTGCCTAGGATAATAACCGGAAACCGTATTAATCAGGAGGTTTGCAGCTATGGAAATCACCAAAGATATTTTGTATGTCGGCGTCAACGACCACCTTGTTGACCTGTTTGAGAGCCAGTACGACGTGCCCAACGGCATGGCGTACAACTCCTACCTGATCTGCGATGAAAAAATCGCCGTGATGGACAGCGTGGACGCCCACTTCACCGACGAGTGGATCACCAAGATCGCCGCCGCGCTGGGCGAGCGCGCGCCCGACTATTTTGTCGTGCAGCACATGGAGCCGGACCACTCCGGCTCGGTGGCCGCCTTTGCGCAGGCCTACCCGGAGACCACGATCGTTGCCTCTGCGCAGGCCTTCAACATGATGAAGGCCTACTTCGGCACCGACTATGCCGACCGCCGCGTCGTTGTCAAGGAAGGGGACACCCTGCCGCTGGGCCGCCACACCCTGCATTTTGTCACTGCCCCGATGGTCCACTGGCCCGAGGTCATCATGACCTACGATGACGCCGACAAGGTGCTGTTCAGCGCGGACGCCTTCGGCAAGTTCGGTGCGCTCGATGTGGAGGAGCCGTGGCTGCCCGAGGCCCGCCGCTACTTCATCGGCATCGTGGGCAAGTACGGCGTGCAGGTGCAGGCTGTGCTGAAAAAGGCCGCCGGCCTTGACATTGAGACCGTCTGCAGCCTGCACGGCCCCGTCCTGCACAAGGAGCAGCTTGGTGATGTGCTGGCCGCGTATGACACATGGAGCGCCTACCGCCCGGAGACGGAGGGCGTGCTGGTGGCCTACAGCAGCATCTACGGTCACACGGCAGAGGCCGCCACCCGGCTGGCCGAGACGCTGCGCGCCAAGGGCGTTGAGACCGTCTCGATGGATCTGGCGCGCTGCGATATGGCCGAGGCCGTGGCGCAGGCGTTCCGCTTCAGCAAGCTGGTTCTGGCAACACCTACTTACAACGCCGATGTTTTCCCCTTCATGAAGGACTTCATCAACCACCTGACCGAGCGTAACTACCAGAACCGCACCGTTGCCTTCATCGAGAACGGTTCTTGGGCACCGATGGCCGCCAAGGTCATGCGCAAGATGCTCGAGAACAGCAAGGCCCTGACCTTTGCCGACACCACCGTCACCGTCAAGGGTGCCCTGAACGATGCCTCCGAGGCTCAGATCGCCGCCCTGGCCGATGAGCTGAGCAAGTAACCCCCTATACATAAGCGCGCGCCCCAAACCGCCTTCTTCGCGGTCTGGGGCGCGCTTTTCTTTGCCGTGTACACAGGCCGGAGAAAAAGCCCCGCCCTGTGTTGCTGACAAAAATAAAAGCCGCAGATACTGCTATCTGCGGCTTTGTGGTGGAGGATGGGGGACTCGAACCCTCGACCTCTGCGATGTGAACGCAGCGCTCTAACCAGCTGAGCTAATCATCCATGTGCGATTGACAAATGATATTATAAAGGATTCCGCCGCGTTTGTCAAGCGCCGGGAACAATTTTTATCTGCAGTTTTTCCAAAGTATGCTTTTGCCGGCAGGATGGACCGCCCCGCCCCAGCATATAGGGGAGGGCACACCGGCCGAGCGCCTTCACTTGGGTTGTTATTCTGCGCACATTTTCGCACGCTCTGTTGTTATCCACGGCACAATTTTGCGGCGGCGCACCCCCTCGGCGTTGTTATCCGGGACACAATTTTCCCCCTCCCGGGTTGGAGCGGCGCGCACAGTTTGCCGCCCCGCTGTTGTTATCCAGCGCATAATTTCACGCGGCCGCTCCCGCCGAGATTACCATGGCAGAGTTGTTATCCCGCACACATTTTGCAGCCTTGCTCCGCCCTGCCCGCTGTTGTTATTCAGCACACATTTTATGCCTGAAAAAAATGCTGTTGTTATCGGCAGCACAATTCTGCCGTGCGGGATTTTGGCTTTTTGCAGTTTTCTCTGTTGTTATTCTGCGCACATTTTACAGTTTGTAGAATTTCGACAGGGTTGTTATTCGCAGCACAATTCATAAAAAAGAACGCTTTTACGCCGGTCTTATGTTGTTATACAAGGCACAATTCCAAAAATCTTTTTTCATGAGTTGTTATTTGCGGCACATTTTACGAAAAGCCGTATTTTCCTTCCCCTGTTGTTACGGTCAGCACAGTTTTTTCTGTATGCCGGGCACGGTTGTTATCGGCAGCACAATTCCGGTCTACAGGATTTTTGCTTCCGTGGTTGTTAAACGCAGCACATTTTTTGCAGAGCGGCTTTTCCATATCAGGATTGTAACGGAGAGCACAATTCAAAAAATTCTTTTTTATGGTTGTTATACCTGACACTTTTCAAAAATCCCACCCAAAATTGCGACCGCAGATTTTTTGCGCAAAAAATATTTTTTTGCGTTGTTACCGTCGGCACATTGTAGTGCAGCGCACAGCCCGGTTGTTAGACAGCGCACAGAAGGGTTGGAATCCACCGCACAGTTTTGTTGTAATTTTCGACATAGCTATACCTTATTTCTAAATATATATAAATATAGCCTAAAATTTCCAAAAACAAAAAACGCATATTTCCGGCGCGGAAAAAGAAATGTGCTGAATGTTACAATAATTGACACCCGGCGCACAATCTGGTATTATACGCTTAACGAATTGCGCGATACTTTTCGGGAAATTCGCATGCTTTTTTAGATTTTTAGAAAATTGTTGTTATTTAAAGCACATTTCCGGACTGCGCAGCTGTAAGGCTGCTGGTTTGGGATGTGTATTTTTCAGTGCGTGTAAAGGCATTCTGTACAAGTCCCGTCTGCGGGTGTTGTGCGGCAATGCCTGAGAATGAGGTTTTCAGCATGGCTTCTTACACACCCACCCCCTCGGCCACCAAGGCAGGGAGCAAAAACGGCCGCACCAAAAAGACTGCGGCCAAAGCCGGCGCCAAAAACGGCAAAAATCAAAGCACCGCCCCGGTCGCTACCTACAGCGGCCGCGGCAGCCAGACGATCGTCCGGAAATCCAACGACCTGATCCAGAACGCAATGTACAGCCTTTCGCTGAGTCAGCAAAAGCTGATGCTGCACATTTTCGCCATGATCAAGCCGTCGGATACCGAGCTGCCCCGCTATGAGATGTCGATCTATGAGTTTCTCAAGCTCTGCGGCGTGGACCCCCACAACGGCTCGATGTACAAGCAGGTCAAAAAGAACATCGAGGACATCGCCAACGCCAAGGTACAGTGGATTCGTCTGGCAGGCACCCAAAAAATTACGATGTTCCGATGGCTTTCCAGCGCAACGATTGATGAGGGCACCGGCAAGATCGTGCTGACGCTGGATCAGTCGCTCAAGCCGCACCTGATCCAGCTCAAAGAGTTCTACACAACAATGAACATCACCTATACGCTCCCGATGAAGAGCCAGTATAGCTTGAAGATTTATGAGTTGTGCAAGAGCTACCAGAATCTCTACCTGACGAAAAAGCAGAAGGGCGAGCCGCTCGTCTGGAACATTGAAACGCTGAAAAAACAGGTGGACTGCAACGCGGCCAACTGGGCCCATGTCCGCCGCACGGTGCTGGACAAGGCGAAAAGTGAGATCAACGGACACACCGACATTTATTTTGACTATGAGGTCTACGAAAAAGACCGCCAGCGCGTCATTGCCATCGCTGTCACGATCGAGCCGGTGGACAAGCAGGTCGCGGACGACAAGCTGAACGAGATCACCAAATCCATGTCGAGCAAGGTGCGCAGCAAGAAAAACAAGCTGACGCTGGCAGAGACCGGCACCTTGGACGATGACCCGAATGTCCTGACGCTGGAGTATGTCTCGGTGCCCGAGACAACGATCCCATATTCCTACGGTGCTACGCCGGAAATGCTGCGTCAGGAGCTGGAAGTCAAAGCAGAGCTGGATAAGCTGGCGCGGGAGCTGACCGCTGATGAGATGGAGGCCGTGCATACCATCATCGGCGCCATGGTCAAGATGGCCGGAACGCCGCGCGGAAATGACAAAATGATCGACGGCGGCAACGCGCATTTCTTCCAGACGATGAACAATGTCATCGACAACTGCGGCGGTCTGCGCCGCTGGTTCGAGGGGGCTGCGACCCGCTATGCCGCCAAGGTTATCCCGGTGGCACGCACCAAGAGTGCGCCACTGCCGTATCTGTCCCGTGCGATCCTCGAGGATCTGGAAAATTATCGCCTGTATGTCGTGGGCGGTATGCCGGAGGAGTTGGAGGACGAATACCCCGAAACGCCGGATATCGTGGAGACGACTGACTTTGTGGAGACGGACGCCGAGCCGGTGAACCAGCTGGAACCGGACGATGCTGCGACAAAAAAGGAAATCACGGCGGCCCTGCTGCGCTACATCGACCGCGAGGCGCTCTCAGCAAGGCTGACGACCGGCCAGATGGAGGCCTTTGAGGACATCCTGCAGATGACGGCCTATTTCTGCCGCCGTAATGTCAAGGGCAAGGATGACGGCATGATGGAGGGCAAGGCCAACATGCAGTTTTTGGACGCCCTCAATAAGGTTATCGCCCGCTATGAAAGCCTGACCCTTCTGTTTGAGGCGATGGCGGTCATGATGGACTACGACACCTACTGGAAGGACCTGATGAAGAATCCCAAGATCAAGAATCCGAAGCTGGTTTTTCAGTCCGAGGTGGAGAAGGCGCTGCTGATGCCCTCCGCTGTGATCGGCGCGTACACTGCCCGCAGGGACCAGAATGACAGCGGCCGCTCTGCAAGAAAAGAGTACAACTGGACGAAGGTTTTTGAGGAAGAATAACCGCACCGTCTGCAAAATGTGCGCTGAATAACAACCAAAGCCCGTATCCCTCAACGCGAAGGATACGGGCTTTGCATATTTATTCAGATGCTATAAATATTCACAACTGCTTTACAACCGCCTCAATGGCGGCCTTATTCAGCCCTTCGCCGATGACGATCAGTACCTCCTGCCCGTTGGAAATCGGCTGCAGGGTCATTGCATCCCGGGCGGCATTCAGCTCCAGCCAGCCGCCCCTGTCGGGAATGAAGCCCTTGATGCGCAGGATATGGCCGTACTTTGCGTCCTGCAGCAGCGTGCGTGCGGCCCGCTGCAGCTGCTCTGCCGTGCGGCCCAGCTCGAGAAAATACAGCGAGGTGAACGCCTCATGCTCGTCAAAATGCAGCTTTACATAGCTTGTCTGCTGCCAGCCGCAGCGGTCGATGCGTTGCCAGTCCGCATCGGTCAGCGCGGCCCAGTCTTTGCAGAGGACATCGTCACCGAAGCGGCGGGGGCAGCGGCAGGCTGCCAGCGCGCGATTCAGACGCGCAACCACCGCCTCGGCCTGTGCGCAGCTTGCCTGCTGGGCGCGGCTCATGACCACCAGCCCGGCGCTGGCAGCCTCCGAGGCCAGCAGATACTCCGCCTGCGGGGAGAGTGTGTCCTCAAGCCGAGCATCCACGATTGCAACGACATTGCCCAGCGCGTACCAGCGGTCCAGCGGCTCGTCCCGCAGGATGTCGTAGAACTCGTCCACATCAAAGATGCCGCTTGGCTCGATGACCACCCGGTCAAAGCCGCGCATCGCCATTGAAATCAGCTTGGTCCGCATGCGGCGCTGATGGGTGTCGCAGTCGCAGCCGCCGCTGATCGTTTCGATGTCGCAGCGCGCCCCGATGAGGTCCTGCAGCAGCATGGCATCTACATTCACCGCACCGAAATCATTTTCCAGAATACAGACATTGTGTCCCTGTTGGATAAGATATTGTACATATTTTCGTAAAAATGTTGTCTTTCCGGAGCCTAAAAACCCGGTGATGAGATCGACCTGTACCATAAGCACCCCTCCCTATGAAAAACAGTATAGCCCATTTGCAGGCAAATGTCCATGAAAGCAGAGAAAAAGGCTGTGCAGGGCGGATAAAGATTTTTTAAAAAATTTGAAGTTTTTTTGAAAAAGGCGTTGACAAATCCTGCGGGGCACGCTATAATATATGAGCGTTGAGGGCAGACGCCCAAAACACAAACCCGATGGGGATTCGCATAATGGTAGTGCAGCGGACTCTGACTCCGCCCGTGGGAGTTCGATCCTCTCATCCCCAACCACACCGCAGCAGCCTGGCTGCTGCGGTTTTTCTTTCCGGGGTGTAGCGCAGTTGGTAGCGCGCTTGGTTCGGGACCAAGAGGCCGTGGGTTCAAATCCCGTCACTCCGACCAAAAGGACCTCCAGCTTAGGCTGGGGGTCCTTTTTGTCGCCAGAGGGACGAGGGTTTGAACAGGACGGCGCGCCGCAGCGCGCAAAAAACAGTCCAGTGGACTGTTTTTTAGTCCGAGGGAAAATCCCGTCACTCCGACCATAAGCCTGTGACAAAAAAGATGTCACAGGCTTATTTTTTTGTATTGCCTATATATTATATATAAAATAGGTAGGCGCAATCATCATAACCGAAAAGAACACCCCGCAGCGATAGGGTACGCTCCCTTCGCTGCGGGGTGTTCTGGTTTATTTAAGATTCGGGCGGTCCTGGTCGCCGTCGGCCTTGAACATGACGAAATTCTCCGGCTTGTTTGTAAAGTAGTAATATTCGGTGTTCTCGTGCAGGGGCGGGGTCAGGTAGTTGGGGATGATGCAGCCATCGCCCTCGACGCGCTCGGTAAAGCCGGCGGCCAGCCAGACATCGGCGGGGATACCGGCGTTGTAGCAGTCCATGTACTCGGCGCCCTCGTGGTTCAGGATCGCGTCCAGCGCCGCCCCCAGACGAGGCAGCACACTGTCCTCACCGATGAAGTCCACCAGCCGCACTACGGCGGCGCAGCCGGTCTCCTTGGCAGAGACTGTGCGGGTTACGACATAGGCCAGCAGCTTGTTGTTCTCGCAGGCGGCCCAGACATCATATTGGAAGTGCGGGTAGTGGAAGTACCGCCGCCGCATGTACCACACATCCTTGCGCGGTGTGTGGGGTGTGGCGGGCATGCCCAGCGGGATCAGGTCGGCGGCATTCTCCACCTTGGCAAGGCCCAGATCGCGCTGGACCGGGGGCAGGGAATACCGCAGCGGCTTGGCAAGGTAGTACGCGCGGCGGCGGCCCAGACGGTAGTAGTGGGGCAGCCGCTCGGCCCGCCAGCCGAGGAACTGGTAAAAGGTGCAGGTGTTGGGGCGGATGTTGTTGCAGGCCACCACATCGGCATTCAAAAGCCCGGGCAGGGCGTTCATCAGCTCCAGCCCGACACCGTTGTGGCCCTTGGCGGCCACCCAGACGCTGACCCAGATGTCCGGCTTGCGCCGGGTGTTGGCCAATATGTACCCGGCGGCGCTGACATAGCGGCCGTCCTCCTCCGCCACGGCAAACTGGGGCACACCGCCGCGCCCTGCGTAGTAGTGGTGGTACAGCTCAGGCCGGTTCAGTAGCGGCAGGCGCATGTCAAAATTGTCGTTGATAAAATCAATGATGGCGGCGTCCTCGCCGAGGCGCGCCAGCCGGAATGTTGTCTCAGACAATGGCCGACCCTCCCGTGACCGGCAGCGTTACGCCGGTGATGAACCGCGCCTCATCGGAGAGCAGGAACGCCATGGCCGGGACCACATCGGCGGGGGTCGCGTTGCGGCCCATCGGGTTTTCCTCGGCGGCAGCCTGTACGATCAGATCGGGAGTGTCCTTCAAAAAGTTGGTTTCCATCATGCTGGGGGCCACACAGTTGACCGTGATGCCGAAGCGGGCATACTCGACAGCCAGACTCTTGACAAGGCCGCCGATGGCGCTCTTGGCCATGACATAGGCGGCGGTGTTCTTGGGCGGGCAGCCGATGGTGTAGCTGGTCTGGATGAACAGCACACGGCCGAATTTTGCCTTGGCCATGGCGGGCAGCACGGCGCGGCAGATGCGCACGGCGCTGTGGACCTGAATCTCAAGATCGCGGTCAAAGCGGGTCTGGTCAAACGCCTTGAACTTGGCATTGACCACAGGCAGGGCGGGCAGATGGATGAAATGGGTCGGCGCAGGGGCGGACGATGCCAGCACCTGCACAAAGGTGTCCACCTTGGCACGGTCGGACAGGTCCACATCAAAGGGACGAACCTGACCGGGGAAGCGGGTGCAGAGGTCGGCCAGCTTTTCCAGATCGCCGCAGCCCTGGGCCAGCACAGTCGTGTCGGCGGGGGCGCCGACCAAAAGCCGCTCGATCAGCGCGCGGCCCACATCGCTGGTGGCACCGGTGATAAGATAGGTATAAGCCATGATTTTCTCCTCACAGTTGTAGGGGCGGCAAGGGGGCTATTTCGCCAGTCCGGCCTTGATGACGCCGCGTGTCACGCGCTTGCCGTCCTGATTGGTGATGACCGCCTTGATCTCGGCCTCGCTGCCGATCTCACTGACCGAGACAACGGTCCCCTTGACGGTCAGCGTGTCCCCGATGAAGATGGGCTTGGCAAATTTACACTCAACGCCGTGGAGCAGACAATGCTCTCCGGGCAGGTAAACGCCTGCCAGTGTCGAAAAGAAGCTGGCACCCAGCATGCCGTAAACGACCCGGCCGGGAAAGCCGCGGCCCTTGGCATAGTCGGCATCCATGTGAATGGGGGAGACATCCCCGGTGATGGTGCAGAATGCGTCCATCATCTCCGGCGTGACCGTGACAGTGAACTCCTCGCTCAGGCCGGGGGTCATTTCCGCCAGCGTGTAGTGGTTCATGGCAGACTCCTTTGTATCATTGGAAAAAGGCGGCAAAATTGCCGCCATGAAATTATGCAAAAGTTATGCAGGGGCGGATGCCTGCATCCGCCTGCGGGATTACACCATCCGTGCGACGAGATCCAGCAGATCGCCGACATCCTTCAGGCCGCGGACATCCGCCAGCTTGAACTTGATGTTGAACTTCTTCTCGATGGCGGTCAGCAGGTTGATCTGCTCCAGACTGTCCCAGTCCTCAATATCGTCCGCGCAGGTGCTGCGGTTGATCTCAAGGGAGTCATCGTCAAAATTATCGCGGAAAATATCCTGTACCGCGCTCAGAATTTCCTGTTCGCTCATAATACTAGCTCCTTTATATATATGGTAGATGCCTATACTATACCATAAAAAGGGTGCGGACGCAAGAATCAAAGTCCGTAATCCTCCAGCCGCTGCTGCAGCTCGGCCTCGTTTGCAAGATAGACGCCCTGCTGCAGGGCCAGCACATCGCTTTCAGGCAGCAGGTGTGTGTAGATCTCCTCATAGGTGGCCAGCGGGCCGGTGCCCTCGGCCGTATACAGGGCCGGGTGGCCGGCGCAGTCCCGGAGCAGGTAGCGGGGCGGGGCAGCCTGCGTCTGCCTGCGCACAAGCCATGCCAGCCCCGCCGCCAGACAGAGCGCCGCAGCCGCCGCCAGCAGCGCGAGATACACCCCGCGCGGGCTGATTTGTCTGTTTTGCATAATAATTCCCCCTTGCATGGTTAGTATGGCCGCCATGACAGACAAAAACACCGAAAGTTGTGAATTTTGCGTCCGATACTGTACTTTTGCTGCCGTTTTGTGGTATAATCCATTCTATAGCATTGTGCATTTTCGTGTTACGGCGTAAGGCCGTAGCTTTTATATGGACCAAAGGAGGCGGTTCCCATAGAACCCAAGCAGCAGCGCCATATCTCCACAGATGGTGTAAAAACGACCGCAGGTGCCACCGGCCAGCCCGGCGCACCCCAGAACAACCAGAACAAAAAGAAAAAACCGAAAAAGCGCCGCAGCATCATTGGTATGATCCTGAGCTTTATCGGTTGTGTGCTCTGCCTGTGTATCATGGCGGGCAGCGTAGGCGGCGTGCTGCTGTCCATGTATATCGTGCAGGTCACGGCAGATGATGCCGAGACGCTCGATCTGGACAACCAGAAAAACAAGCAGACCTCGATCATCTACGACCGTTATGTTGACGAGTATGACCAGCTGACCCGCGGCGAAAACCGCATCTGGCGCGAGCTTTCCGCCATGCCGGACAACCTGAAAAATGCCGTCGTCGCCATTGAGGACAAGAACTTCTGGACCGAGCCCGGCATCAACCTCAAGGGCACGATTGGCGCTGCGCTGAACGCCTTCACCGGCAACCGCATCTGGGGCACCAACCGCGGCGCCTCCACGCTGGAGCAGCAGCTGATCAAAAACCTGACCGGCGATAACGAGCAGGACAATATGCGTAAGGTGCGCGAAATCTTCCGCGCGCTTGGTCTGGACAACAAGTACAGCAAGGAGACTATCCTTGAGGCATACCTCAATACGATCCCGCTGACCGGTATCGTCCACGGCATGGAGGCCGGCTCGCTCGAGTATTTCGGCAAGCATGTTGAGGACCTGACCCTCTCCGAGTGTGCGGTGCTGGCGTCCATCACCAAGAACCCGACCAAATATAACCCGGCCACCAACCCTGAGGAACTCATCAAGCGCCGCAACCATGTGCTGTATGAGATGTGCACGCAGGGATATATCACCGAAGAGGAATTCAACGCCGCCAAGGCCGAGACCATCACCCTGACCGAAAGCTCGGCCATGGCCGAGAACGCGACCCGCTCCTCGAGCAACTCCTGGTTTACCGATGCCCTGTACAACGAGCTGCTGACCCAGCTGCAGGAGGATCTGAACTACACGAAGGACGAGGCCAAGGAGCTGATCTTCTCCGGCGGTTTGCGCATCTACTCCACCGTGGACCCCAAGGTTCAGGAGGGCGTGGAAAAAACGATGTACAACGAGGACGACCTGATCCCCGCCCTGTGGCATGAGGAGCCGGTCTGCCTGCGTGATTACCCCGCCGACAGCAGCAGCTGGGACGAGGTCCAGTACGATGAGGCCACCGGCCTGCCCATCACGAAGGACGGCTACGCGGTCTACGGGCAGGAGGCGATCCCCGTCTACGCTGACGAGGAAGGCACAACGCTGAAAACGGGCAAGTCCACCGACCCCGACTACCCCAACGACACGACCGTCTACCTCTGCGTCTATGAGAAGGTCCGCACTCAGGCTTCCATAGCCGTGCTGGACTATGACGGCAACATTCTTGGCATCGGCGGCGGCATCGGTGAGAAGAAGGTCGACCTCGGCTTCAACCGTGCGACCTCGCCCCACCAGACCGGTTCTACGATGAAGCCGATCGGTGCCTACGCGCTGGCGCTGGACTACAAGCTGATCAGCTATTCCTCCCAGATCCTCGATGCCCCGTACTACTCTGCGGAGGACAAGAAGGTCCTGAAGGATCAGTATATCGGCGTGATGAGCCCCTATTCCGAGGCAGCCCAGTCCCGCACCGATGTCTGGCGTGCATGGCCGACCAACTATGCTGGTGCCGGCGGTCAGGGCAACCCGATGCTGATCTACGATGCCCTGCAGCAGTCCTACAACACGGTGGCTGTCTGGGTCGGCGATATGGTCGGTGTGGATTACCTGTACAACTTTGTGCATGATACGCTGGAATGCAGCTACATCAGCGCAGAGAACGATATGGACCTTGGCCCTCTGGTCCTTGGCTCGCAGAGCAATGGTCTGACCGTGGTTCAGCTGGCGGGTGCCTACACGATGTTCAACACCGGCAGCTACACCACGCCGCACTACTACACCGAGGTCACCGACTATCAGGGCAACATGATCCTCGACAACAACAAGTATATCAACACCACGCAGGCCATCAGCGCCGACACGGCCTATATCATGAACCGTATGCTGTGGAATGTTCTGCACAGCGCCAAGGGTACTGCCTACGGCAGAGCCCCCGACGGCGAGATGGATTCCGTGGCCAAGACCGGTACGACGAGCAACTACAAGGATTACACCTTTGCGGGCTTGACACCGTACTATGTCACTGCCATCTGGTGGGGCTGCGACCGCCCGACCGAGATGGACAAGCTGGGTAAAGCGGGCGCCAGCGGCAAGCCCATCCAGCTGGCATGGAAATATCTGATGGAGGACCTGCAGGCAGATCTGCCGGTCAAGGAATTCGCCAAGGGTGAGAATGTCGTTGAGAAACGGTTCGACACCTCCACGGGTGCCATCGTCTCCGGCGGCGGCGCCGTGGGCTACTATACCGAGGATAACCTCCCCGACAGCAGCTATACCGTCACGAGTGAAGAGGACCCCTTTGCCGCGCTGGCACAGGCCGCCGCAGAGGCAGCGGCAGGGGCTGAATAAACGCCCGGTAGCAGGGTAGGGGCGAGGCATGCCTCGCCCGCGACCTTCCCGTAAGACGCCGTCTGCCTTTAGGCGGAGGGCCGGGCATGCCCGGCCCCTACAAAGCAGCAAAACAAATCCCCTTTGACCGATTTTAGGCCAAAGGGGATTTGTTTTTACACCAGCTACACCTGTACTTCACCAAAAGATATCGACTTTTCGGCCCTGCGGGCTGTGCAATCTGACAAAATGCACAAAAACCGCCCCAAAAGGCTTGCAACCTGCCCGCCGGCGTGGTATTATGGGACACATTGAGAAACACTTGTACACAAGGGGGAAACACAATGGCCGAGAGGCGTTTTCTGCTGGTAGATGCGGATGTTCTGCCGGAGGTTTTTGTCAAGGTGCTGCAGGCCAAGGAGCTGCTGGCTTCGGGTGCGGTGAGCAATATCTCCGCCGCCGCCAAGCAGGCGGGCATTTCGCGCAGCGCCTTCTACAAATATAAGGATACCGTCTTTGATGCCGAGACCGGGCGCGAGTCCATCACCGTTGTGGCCACGCTGCTCGACAAGACCGGCGCGCTGCAGAGCCTGCTCTCGGGCATTTCGGCGGCGGGTGCCTCGATCGTCACCATCACCCAGTCCCGCCCGGAGAACGGCGCGGCGCAGGTGGAGGTAACGGTCCGCACCGGCACGATGCAGATGCCGGTCGATGAGATGCTGACCCGCCTGTCCCACCAGCCCTGCGTGGTGGAGATCCACCGCGGGGCATGATGCAGGGGCGAGACATGCCTTGCCCGCCGCCCTGCCGAAATTGCGCTGTGGCGGGAAAGCTGAGGGCCGGATATGCCCGGCCCAGTGTAAGAACAGGGGAAGATAGAATGGCTAAAATTGCAATTATGGGCTTTGGCACGGTCGGCTCCGGCGTGCTGGAGGTCTGCCGCCGCAATGCGGCATCCATCGCCCGCCGTGCCGGTGAGCCGGTAGAGGTCAAGTACATCCTCGATGTGCGGGATTTCTCTGATTCCCCGGACGCTGCGCTGTTTACAAAGTCCATCGACACCATCCTGAATGACCCGGAGATCCGGGTCGTGGTCGAGACGATCGGCGGCACAAAATTTGCCTACCCGTATGTGCGGCAATGTCTGGAAAGCGGCCGCAGCGTCTGCACCTCCAACAAGGAGATGGTCGCCACCTACGGCGCCGAGCTGCTTGCCCTTGCCAAGGCGCACAACGCAGCCTTCCTGTTTGAGGCCAGCGTCGGCGGCGGCACCCCGATCATCACCCCGATGCACCAGTGTCTGGCCGCCAACCATATCAGCCAGATCCGCGGCATCGTCAACGGCACCACGAACTTCATGCTCACCAAGATGAAGCGCGAGAGCATGGGCTTTGACGAGGCGCTCAAGATCGCCCAGCAGCTCGGCTATGCGGAGACGAAGGACCCCGGCGATGATGTGGACGGCCGCGATGCCTGCCGCAAGATCGCCATTCTGGCAAGCCTCGCCTGCGGGCACCATGTCTACCCCGACAATATCCCGGCGCGCGGCATCCGCGACATCACGGTGGCCGACATCAAGGCTGCGGAAAAACTCGACAGCGCCATCAAGCTTATCGCTTGGTATGACGAGGGCGAGAACGGGAATATGGCCGCCGGCGTGGAGCCGATGCTTGTCTCCAACGCAAACCAGCTTGCAGGCGTGGATGATGTGTTCAATGCCGTGCTGATGAAGGGCGATATGCTCGGCGATGTGGTCTTTTACGGCAAGGGCGCGGGCAAGCTGCCCACCGCCAGCGCCGTGGTGGCTGATGTCATTGATGCATTGAAGGACGGTGCAAAGGTCCATGACAGCCTTTTCTGGAAGCCCGCCGAAAAGCCGGAGGGTCAGCTGGTGGACAAAAATACCTACCCGTGGTACATCCGGGTAACGGGTGTGGCGGGCGCGCTGCTGCCCAGCGTGGCCGGTGCGGGCCATCTGGTCTTTGAGGAAAACGGTGAGGCCGCCTACCTGATCGACGCCGCCACAGCTGCCGAGGCTGCCGCCGTCACCCGGAAGATCGAGGTGCTGGGCGGAAAGGTCGCGCTGGCCATGAAAAAACTGGAAGAGTAAGAGGGAACAGGGAATATGATAACAGTAACAGTCCCGGCAACCAGCGCCAATGTAGGGGCCGGGTTCGACTCTCTGGGCCTGGCCGTCTCGATGCACAATGTGTTCACCTTTGAGGAATCCGACCGTATCCAGATCACCTCGGTGGACGGCACCCATGTCCCGGCGGGCAGCAACAATCTTGTCTACCGCTCAGCCCGGGTCGTGTATGATCAGCTCGGCATCCCGCTGCGGGGGCTGCGCATCACCCAGCGCAATGATATCCCGATGGCGCGCGGCCTCGGCTCCAGCTCGGCCTGCATCGTGGCGGGCATCATGGGGGCCAACGCCCTGCTGGGCGATAAGCTGACCGAGCGCCAGATGCTGACGCTGGCAACCGCCATTGAGGGGCACCCCGATAATGTGGCCCCCGCCATGCTGGGCGGCTTTGTGACAAGCGTCATTGATGAGGGTCAGGTCTACAGCGTCAAAAAGGACATCGACCCCGAGCTGGCCTTTGCGGCCTTTGTGCCGGATTTCCGCCTGCTGACCAGCAAAGCGCGTGCGGCGCTGCCTGCGATGGTCAGCCATAAGGATGCCGTTTACAATCTGTCCCGCGCGGCGCTGGCAACGGCCGCCTTCTGCGAGGGCAACTACGCGCTGCTGGGCGTGGCAACCAAGGATGTGCTGCACCAGAAATACCGTCTGCCGCTCATCGAGGGCGGCGATGAGGTGTTTGAGCTGGCACAGGATCTGGGTGCGCAGGCTGTGTACATTTCGGGCGCAGGGCCGACCATCATGGCCGTTGTGCATAAGGACGATACAGAGTTCTTTGCCCGTGCCGAGGCGGCGCTTGCGGCGGACGGCCCGCTGCATCATTTTACCGTGCATCGTCTGCTGGCCGACAATGTCGGCGCAGTGGTGAGCTGATATACGAAGGAACAGGGGAGAGGGATACTACCAATGGGCTTGATCGTACAAAAATTCGGCGGCTCCTCGGTCAAAGACCGGAACCGCATCTTCAATGTGGCGCGCATCGTCATGAATACCCGCAACGCCGGCAATGATGTCGTTGTTGTTGTTTCGGCGCAGGGCGATACCACCGATGACCTGATCGCCAAGGCGGCCGAGATCACCTCGGACCCGTCCCACCGCGAGATGGATATGCTGCTGGCGGCCGGTGAGGAGATCTCGATCTCGCTGCTGGCCATGGCGCTGCAGGAGCTGGGCGTCTCCGCCATCAGCCTGACAGGCTGGCAGGCCGGCTTTAACACCGACCGTGCCTACTCCAAGGCGCGCATCAAGCGTCTGGACACCGAGCGTGTGGAGAGTGAGCTGGCCCGCAACCGCGTTGTCGTTGTGGCAGGCTTTCAGGGGCTGAACCGTTCCGATGATATTACCACGCTGGGCCGCGGCGGCAGCGATACCTCCGCCGTTGCACTGGCGGCCGCGCTGCATGCGGACCGCTGCCAGATCTTTACCGATGTGGAGGGCGTCTACACCGCCGACCCGCGCAAGATCCCCAAGGCCACCAAGCTGAAGGAAATTACCTTTGATGAAATGCTGGAGCTGGCTTCTCTGGGTGCGCAGGTGCTGAACAACCGCAGCGTGGAGCTGGCTAAAAAGTACAATGTCGAGCTGGAGGTTATTTCCAGCATCAATCCGGTGCCCGGCACCGTCGTTAAGGAGGAATGCAAAGTGGAAGGTATGCTCATCAAGGGTGTTGCAAAGGACACCGATGTTGCCGTTCTGACTGTCAAGGATGTGCCCGATGTGCCGGGTATGTCGTTCAAAATCTTCAGCCTGCTGGCCCAGAAGAACATCAATGTGGATATTATTCTGCAGACCACCGGCCGTGACGGCAAGAAGGATATGAGTTTCACCGTGCCCCTCGGCGATGCCGAGAGCGCTGTGGCCGCCCTCAAGAACGCCACCAACCGCATCGGCGGCGGCGATATCAATGTTGACAAGGGCTGCGCCAAGGTCTCCATCGTGGGCGCCGGTATGCAGAGCCACTCCGGCGTTGCCTCCACCATGTTCGAGGCACTCTTCAACCAGAACATCAACATCAAGATGATCTCCACCAGTGAGATCAAGATCAGCGTCATCATCGACGAGGCCGACGCCGACAAGGCTGTTGCCGCCATCCATGACGCATTCATCAACTAAGCACTTTTGTAAAGCAATATAGAGGGATATGGGTAGGCCCCCGTACACAGTGTGGTGTACGGGGGCCGTTGGTGTTGTATAAAGGCTTACAGCAGCTTTTTGCCCTGCGCAAACTTTGCGCTCAGCGCACCCCTGCCAAGGTAGGCGTACCGCTCCAGACGCTCGGCGGGGGTGAAGGTGCGCATGTTTTTCAGCGAATCATCGTCCAGCACAAGGGCGTCAAGGGCGTAGCCCTCCTCAAACAGGCCGACCTTCTCGCCGAAATCGGCCCAGAAATCACCGCCGCCGACCGTAGCCATATACAGCGCCTCGGTCATCGTCAGCGGCTTTTCGCGCTGGTCAACATACCGCCAGCGCAGCTTGCTGACCTGCACGGCGGTGGCCATGACGGTGAACAGATCGAGCGTGTGACCGCCCGCCACATCGCTGCCCAGCCCGATGCGCCAGCCGCCGCGCAGATACCGGGCGGCGGGGGCGATACCGGCAATGACATTCTCATTGCTGGTGGGGCAGTGGGCGATCATGACGCGGTTTTGCTTCATCAGTGCGTCCTCCGCATCGGGGCAGTAGATGCAGTGGGCCATGACGGTCGGCACACTGCCGCCGAACAGTCCGCACCGGCTGTAGCTTTCGCCGTAGAAGCTTGTGTCAGGGCAAAGCTCGGCCACCCATGCGATCTCGCCGGGGTTCTCAGACAGATGGCTTTGGGCTGGCACGCCGTATTCGGCTGCCAGTGCGCCCAGCCCGGCCATATAGGCATCGGAGGTGCTGGGGGTGAACCGCGGGGTGATCATCGGCCGCACGGCCCCCGCGTGCAGGGTGTTCTCGGCCCGGCAGGTATCCAGCCAGCGGCGGGTCTCAGCCAGACCGGCAGCCGCATCGGGCTCCCGGTAGCTGTCCGGGCTGTTGCGGTCCATGCCCAGCTTGCCGACAAAGGCGGATAGCCCGGCATCGCGCAGCTGGTGCATCAGCTCCAGCGTGGCATCGGTGTGCAGCGTTGCAAAGATGCAGGCGCGCGTGGTGGCGCTGTTTTTCAAATCGCGCACAAAGTAGGCGTAGCCAAGCTTTGCATACGCCGGGTCGGCGTAGTGCGCCTCCTCGGGGTAGGTGTACTGCTGCAGCCAGTCCAGCAGCTCCAGATCCATGGCGGTGCCGCAGTAGCTGTACTGCGGTGCGTGCAGGTGCAGATCGACCAGGCCGGGGGTAATGATTTTACCCGTATAGTCGAGAATTTCGACCCCGGCAGGGGCGGCTGCGGAAAAACCGGCGCACAGGCCGTTTTCACACAGCAGGTATCCGTCCCGCACCCGCAGGGTATCGGGAGTGGGGGTGTCCAAAAAAGTGCCTTTCAGGGCGAAACGATCCATAGAAATGACCTCTCTATATAAAATTGCTTTGTAGGGGCCGGGCATGCCCGGCCCGCAAGTGTACGGTGGATGCCCCTTTTCATGGGGGCGTAGGGCGGGGTGCCCTCACCCCGCGGCGGCCAGAGGGCTGGCCACCCTGCAAATCGGGCTTTCATAATCTCTATTATAAACAATATATAGCATCTGTTGCAAGTTTTTTGTTTACTTTATGTCGTTAAAGCGGTATAATACCAATATCTATTGATGTTTGAAAGGAATAACGATTTGGAACGTAAACAACTCGCACCCGGCGTATACATCACAACGCTGGATGCTGCTAAATTCAACCGCTGCCGCATCACGCTGCATCTGCGTTTCCCGGCCCGGCGGGAATCTGCCACCGATGCCGCCGTGCTGGCCCTTGTGCTGGAGCGCGGCTATGCGGCCTGCCCCGATATGACCGCCCTGTCCCGCCGTCTGGCGGAGCTGTACGGCGCGGACCTCGGCGTTGACCTTGCCAGCGCGGGCACCGACCGCGTGCTTTCCGCCGACATCTGCGGCATCAAGGACGCTTACGCACTGGCGGGGGAGAATCTGACCGATGCCTACGCCGACATTGTGTTCGGCACGATCTTCGACCCGTATCTTGTGGACGGCGCCTTTGACCCCGAGGCCGTGCGCATCGAAACCGAAACGCAGGCCCGCCGTCTTGAGGCGGAGTTCAACTCCAAGCGGCTTTACTGTGTGCGTCAGGCGCGCCGTAAATTCTACGGCGATACCCCGGCCGGCATCGAGCTGGGCGGCTACCCCGGCGAGCTGGTCCATGTGACCCCGCAAAGCCTCAAGACTGAGTATGACCGCATCCTCTCCACCGCATCCATTGATGTGATGGTGCAGGGCGTGGAGGAGGCCCGCGTGGCCGATCTGCTGCTGAAAAAGCTGGATGGCCTGCACCGCGATCCGCAGCCGTTTGCTGCCCCCACCGCGATGCCCGCCACGCCGCTGCGCCACTTTAAGGAGGAGATCCCCGGTTTGACGCAGGCCAAGCTGTGTATGCTGTTCACCACCGGCGAGGAGCACCCCAACCCGCCCAGCGTCAGCATCCTGCGCGTTGCGATGAGTGTGCTGGGCGGCTCTGCGACCAGCCGCCTGTTCCGCAATGTGCGGGAAAAGCAGTCCCTCTGCTACTATTGCGGCTCTGCCGCCCAGCGGGCCACCGGCGTCATGATGATCGACTCCGGCGTCGAACCGGGCAGGGAGCAGCAGGCCGAGGCCGCCATCTTTGCCGAGCTGGAGGGGCTGAAAAACGGCCCCATCACGCAGGAGGAGGTCGATGACTGCCGCCGCGGCCTGCTGTCCAGCATGGACGCGCTGGGGGACAGCCTTGCTGCGCTTGAAAACTGGTACTACGGCCAGATTACCCGCGGCGAGCCGCTCTACCCGCCGGAGTACGGCAAGGTTCTGACCGGCGCCGTCAGTCTGGACGAGGTGCGCCAGACGCTGCAGAGCTACCACTATTCCGTCTGTTACGCCGTGACCGCAGAGCCGGGCACGCAGGGGAAAGGAGGCAGCGAGGATGTTGAATAACGACCACGCCGCTTTTGAGGCGGCCCAGAGCCGTGCTGCCGCCGCCGTAAGCTGTGAAAGCGTTGTGCTGCCCAGCGGCCTGACCGTGCTTTGCCGCACGATGCCGGGCTACAGCAGTGTACACGCCATCTACGCCACCGGCTTCGGCTCAATCCACCGCGCCTTCAAGCTGGACGGCAGGCAGATTACGCTGCCCGCCGGCACGGCGCATTTTCTGGAGCATAAGATGTGCGAGACGCCCAAGGGAGACTCTTTCAATTTTTATGCCAAGACCGGTGCCTCGGCCAACGCCTTTACCAGCTATGACCGCACCTGCTATCTCTTCTCCGCCACGCAGAAGATTGACGAAAACCTTGACATTTTGCTGGGCATGGTCGGCAAGCCGTGGTTTACCAAGGCCACCATCGCCAAGGAGCAGGGCATCATCGGGCAGGAGATCAAGATGTACGATGACAGCCCCGACTGGCGGCTGCTGAACGCACTGTTCCGCTGCCTGTATGCGGACCACCCGCTGCGGGACGACATCGCCGGCACGGTCGAGAGCATTGCCGAGCTGACGCCGCAGATGCTTTACAGCTGCACCAAGGCGTTCTACGCGCCCTCCAACATGGTGCTGAGCGTGGCCGGCAAGATCACGCTGGCGCAGGCGGTCGATGCCTGCAAGCGCAACGGGCTTTACCGCGCCCGCGCCCCGCATGAGGTCGAGTGGGCGATCCCCGCGCAGAGCGGCCCGCTGCCCCACAGGGAGGCCGTCTTTACAATGCCCGTCACAAAGCCCTGCTTCGGTGTGGCTTACCGGGAGGAGCCGCTGGCCGAGGGGGATATAAAGCGGGAGCTGCTGCTGGATATGCTGGGGGATCTCGTTGTCGGCGGCCTGACGAAGCTCTACCGCCGCCTGTACGATGAGGCGCTTGTCAACCCGGAGTTCTCGGGCGATTTCATCGCGGTGCGCGGTGCCTGCGCCGTGGCCTTTACCGGTGAGAGCGATACCCCGCGCGAGGTCGTGGATCTGCTGCAGGCAGAGATCGAGCGGATGCGCCGCGACGGTGTGGACCCCGAGGTCTTTATGCTGGTGAAGAACCAGATGTACGGAGAGCTGCTGGGCGATGTCGAGGCCGTGGACGATGCTGCCGAGGAGGCCGCTGCGGCCTGCCTGAAGGGCCGCACTCTGGCTGACGAGATCGCTGCGCTGGCTGAGCTGACGGTGGACGATGCAAACGCCCTGCTGCGCACGGCCCTGCGGGAGGAAAACCGCGCCTATGTGCAGATCGACCCGGCAGAAGCGTAAAGAGGGGAAAGGTAAAAATGATCTATCATGTGCAATTTCCCGGGTTGGGCCTTGACCTGACCGTGAACCGGGTGGCGCTGTCCATCGGTGGGTTCAATATCTATTGGTACGGCGTTATCATTGCGGCAGGTATGCTGCTGGCGATGCTCTACGCCTTCCGCAATGCCGTGGACTACGGCATTGACTCCGACCGGCTTGTCGATGTGGTGGCCATCGGCACTGTGATGGCCATCGTATGCGCCCGCATCTACTATGTGGCTATGGCGCCCTTTGCCTACCAGAGCATCTGGGAGATGATCGACATCCGCAAGGGCGGCATCGCCATCTACGGCGCGGTCATCGGCGCGTTTATCTTTGGCGGGCTGGCCGCCAAATGGCGCAAGGTGCCGCTGCTGCCGCTGTTTGATCTTGTCTCGCTGGGGTTCCTCATCGGGCAGGGTATCGGCCGCTGGGGCAACTTCGTCAATCAGGAGGCGTTCGGCACAAACACAACGCTGCCCTGGGGCATGTACAGCGAGGGGACTGAGGCTTATCTGCGATCCGTGCAGGTCACGCTGCCTGCGGGCATGACGGTGGACCCCACGGCCCCGGTGCATCCCACATTTTTGTATGAGAGCATCTGGTGTCTGGTCGGCTTTCTGGTGCTGGCAGCGTTTTACAAAAAACGGCGCTTCAATGGGCAGATCTTCCTCGGGTATATCATCTGGTACGGCCTCGGCCGCGCCTGGATCGAGGGGCTGCGCACCGACTCGCTGCTCATCGGCAGCACGGGGCTGCGGGCCAGCCAGCTGGTGGCCATCGGCTCGGTGCTTGCGGCAGCTGTGCTGATGGTCATCGGCCTGCGCAGCACAAAGGGAAAAACGCTGACCGTCACGCTGGCCGTGAGGGACATCAAAAAGCAGGCCGAGGCAGGGGAGCGGTTCACCCCGGATACCCTGCCTGCCAATGCGCCCCACGCCGAGTTCGTCAAGGCCACCGATGCTATGAACGCGCGTCTCGATGCGCTGGATTTGAACACCGTGGAGATCGAAGAAATAGAAGGGCCGCAGGAATAACCGGCAACCGCTTGCAGTACGGCGATAGGTGCTGCTGGTGTAAGGGCTGACACCGCTTTGCCCGCCTTGTGCGGACAAAAAATAAATTTGAAAGAGGGAAAGTATCATGGGAGCAACCATCATTGACGGCAAGGCGTTGGCCGCAGCCACGAAGGCCGAAGCTGCAGAAAAGATCAGGGAGCTGAAAAGCCGGGGCATCAACCCCTGTCTGGCGGTCATTCTGGTAGGCGAGAACCCCGCCAGTCAGGTCTATGTCCGCGGCAAGATCAACGACTGCGCGCAGTGCGGCATTGAGAGCCGCAGCATCAACCTGCCCGCCGACACCACGCAGGAGGCGCTGCTGGCCGAGGTGAAAACGCTGGCGGAGGATGCCGCCGTCCACGGTATTCTGGTGCAGCTGCCGCTGCCCGCCCAGATCGACGAGAAGGCCGTTATTGACGCCATCCCGCCGGAGAAGGATGTGGATGGCTTTTCGCCCGTCAATGTCGGCCGGATGCAGATCGGTGAGCCGTGCTATCTGCCCTGCACCCCGGCGGGCTGCATCCGGATGATCGAGTCCACCGGCACTGAGATCGCCGGCAAGAACGCGGTGGTCATCGGCCGCTCCAACATCGTGGGCAAGCCGGCGGCGCTGCTGCTGCTGGCCAAGAACGCCACGGTCACGATCTGCCACTCCAAGACGGTGAACCTCAAAGAGGTCTGCGCCGCCGCCGATATTCTGGTGGCCGCCATCGGCCGCGAGGGCTTTGTGACCGGCGATATGGTCAAGCCAGGCGCTGTGGTCATTGATGTGGGCATCAACCGCGGTGCGGACGGCAAGCTGCACGGCGATGTCAATTTTGCCGAGGCCGCCGAGAAGGCCGCCTACATCACCCCGGTCCCCGGCGGTGTCGGCCCGATGACCCGCGCCATGCTCATGCTGAACACAGTCGAGGCCGCAAAGCGGCAGGGCCGCTAAAGGCTTCCCCCTTGGGGGAAGCTGTCCGCGAAGCGGACTGATGAGGGGCAACCTTGCCATTGCAGCCCACTGATGGGATATAACCGCAGACTTGCCCCTCATCCGGCCCTGCGGGGCCACCTTCAGTCTACGCGCTAAGAGCCGCCTACGGCGGTTGCGCTCCAACACGCGCCAGCGGGCGCAGCCCCTTGGGGGAAGGCAAAAGAAATTCTAAAATTTTAACCTTCCCACGCCCGAAACCCCCTTGACAACTGTGGTGGTTATATGGTAAGATACTAGAGCCGCATGGTATGGGCTGTATAAGTGTGTGCATTTTTCGGCACACCGCCCTACAGACCAGCGAGACTTATTGAAAGAGGTTATCACATGTACGCAGTTATCAAAACCGGTGGCAAGCAGTACAGCGTTAAGGTCGGCGATGTTGTTTATGTCGAGAAGCTGAACGCTGAGGACAACAGCGAAGTCACCTTCGATCAGGTTCTCGCCGTTGGCGAGGAGGGCTCTGTCAAGGTCGGCGCTCCCGTTGTGGAGGGCGCTTCCGTTGTTGCCAAGGTCGTCAAGACCGGCAAGGGCAAGAAGCTCAACATCCTGACCTATCGTCCCAAGAAGGGCAGCATGGTCCGCAAGGGTCATCGTCAGCCCTACACCAAGGTGGAAATCACCGCGATCAACGGCTAAGGAGGTAAATCACAATGGCACATAAGAAAGGCGTAGGTTCTACCAAGAACGGCCGTGATTCCGAGTCCAAGCGCCTCGGCGTCAAGCGCGGCGACGGTCAGTTCGTTCTGGCCGGCAACATCCTGGTCCGTCAGCGCGGCACCCACATCCATCCGGGTGAGGGCGTTGGCATCGGCAGCGATGACACCCTGTTCGCTCTGGTCGATGGCCGCGTTCACTTCGAGCGTATGGGCCGTGACCGCAAGCGCTGCACGGTCAAGCAGTAAAAAAACCGGTACGGGCGGGCCTTTGCGGCTCGCTCGTTTTTTGTAGTTATCAGAGAGGTACACAATGGCAACCAGTAATTTTATTGATACCGCCACGATCTGGCTGCACGCCGGCAAGGGCGGCGACGGCGCGGTGACCTTCCACCGCGAAAAATTCGTGGCGGCGGGCGGCCCGGACGGCGGTGACGGCGGCCGCGGCGGCGACATCATCTTTGTGGCGGACGATAACCTGTCCACCCTGATGGACTTCCGCTACAAGCGCAAATACACTGCACCCGACGGCGAGAACGGCCGTGCCAAGCGGATGAGCGGTGCGGACGGTGATGACCTTGTCATCCGCGTACCGCGCGGCACCGTGCTGAAGGAGGCCGAGACCGACCTCGTTGTGGCCGACCTGACCGGCTCCGAGCCGGTGGTTGTGGCCAAAGGCGGCCGCGGCGGCTGGGGCAACAGCCACTTTGCCACCCCGACCCGCCAGATCCCCAAGTTCGCCAAGCCCGGCCTGCCCGGTGAGGACATGCACCTCAAGCTTGAGCTGAAGGTCATTGCCGATGTGGGTCTGATCGGCTTCCCGAATGTGGGCAAGTCCACCCTCATCAGCATCATCTCGGCGGCGCGCCCCAAGATTGCGAACTACCACTTCACGACGCTGACCCCGGTGCTGGGTGTTGTCCGCGTCGGTCCGGAGCAGAGCTTTGTCTGTGCCGATATTCCGGGTCTGATCGAGGGTGCGGCCGAGGGTGTCGGTCTGGGCCATGACTTTTTGCGCCATGTCGAGCGCTGCCGCCTGCTGCTGCATGTGGTAGATGTCTCGGGCTGCGAGGGCCGTGACCCCAAGGCAGACTTTGAGCAGATCAACCACGAGCTGGCCGGCTTCAGCGCTGAGCTGGCCGACCGCCCGCAGATCGTGCTGGGCAACAAGTGCGACATTGCCACCCCGGAGCAGGTCGAGGAGTTCAAGAGCTATATCGAGGCGCAGGGCCTGACCTTCCTGCCGATCTCCGCCGCGACCCGTCAGGGCGTGGACGGCCTGCCCGCGCTGGTCTACAACCGCCTGAAGGACCTGCCTCCGGTCAAGATCTATGAGGCAGAGTACAAGCGCCCCGACAAGAACGCCCAGCCCACGCGGCCCTTCACCGTCACCCGCACCGGCGACCACGAGTTTACCGTCGATGCCCCTTGGCTGGAGCGTATCCTTGCCGGCACGAATGTCGAGGACTACGAGAGCCTGCAGTATTTCCAGACGCAGCTGGGTGATTCCGGTATTCTGGATGCGCTGGTCGCGCAGGGCGTTGAGGAAGAGGACACCATCAAGATCGGCGAATATGAGTTCGATTATCTGTATTGATTATGCTGTTTGAAACGAAATCTGAAGTTGACATTCATGAGATGTCGCCGCTGGCGCTGGCCTTTGTGGGCGATGCCGTGCTGGAGCTGCTGGTTCGCGCTCGTCTGGTGGGCACGACCCGCCTGCAGCCCAACCGGCTGCACACCGTGGCTACGCATTATGTAAGCGCCCACGCCCAGAACCGGGAGCTGGAGCTGATCGAGCCGATGCTGACCGAGGCCGAGGCCGCCGTGCTGCGGCGCGGCAAAAACGCCAGCAAGGCCACGGTGGCCAAGCATGCCACCGTGCAGGAGTACCGCGCCTCCACCGGTTTTGAGTGCCTGCTGGGCTGGCTCTACCTGCAGGGCAGAAATGACCGCATTGAGGAATTGTTCAACGCGATGTGGGATGGATATAAGCCGGAGTAATAAGTAAAAAGCCTTCCCCCGAGGGGGAAGGTGGCCGAGGCCCCGCCCGAGGGCGGATGAGGGAAAAGCCTCCGCAATTTGCCTGGTAACGGGTTGTAGTGGCAAGGCCGCCCCTCATCAGCCGCCTGTGGGCGGCAGCTTCCCCCCCAAGGGGGAAGCCTTAGGAAACCCGCCTCACTTGCGGCTCTTGCTGTTGGTGGTGTTGGTGCTGTTGTTGGTGCTGTTGTTGGTGCGGCTGTTGCTGCTCTGCTGGGTGCGGTTCGTGGTTTTCTGGGTGCTGTCGCTTGTGCGGTTGGTCGAATTGTTTGTCTGATTCTTTGCCATAGGTGGTTGACTCCTTTCGCAAGTAAAAAAGCGATCTGCGGCCCTTCTGGGCTGCACAGGTAGTTTGCCCGCCCATGGCTTTTTTATGCAAAGGGGGCCGTTTTGGAATTTCCAAAGGATTTTACGGCGCGGGAGAAAACGCTGCTGGGGGACCGCTTTGAGGAGCTGTATACCTACGCCACGGCGCAGCCCGCGCGCGGTGTGACGGTGAATACGCTGCGCTGCACACCGGACTGGTTTGCGGCACACACGGATTTTGCCGCAGAACCGTCAAAATTCTGCCGTACTGCGTTTACCACGGCGGCAGACTTCCGCCCGGGGCGGCACCCGTGGCACCATGCGGGGCTGCTCTACGCGCAGGAGCCGAGCGCATCTGCCCCCGCCGCCTTGCTTGATGTGCGCCCCGGCATGTGGGTGGCCGATCTCTGCGCTGCGCCCGGCGGAAAAACCAGCCAGCTTGCGGCTGCCCTGCAGGGGCAGGGCCTGCTGCTGGCGAATGAGTTTGTGGCCGCCCGCGCCGAGATCCTGCGCCAGAATCTCGAGCGGATGGGCGTGACGAACGCCGTTATCACCAACGAGGACACCGCCAACCTTGCCAAAGCCCTGCCCGGGCAGTTTGACCGGGTGCTGGTCGATGCGCCCTGCTCCGGCGAGGGCATGTTCCGCAAGGAGGCGGTGGCTGCCGCCCAGCACAGTGATGCCCTTGTTGCGCACTGCGCGGAGCTGGGCGCGGAAATTTTAGAAAACGCTGCGGCCCTGCTGGCCCCGGGCGGCGTGCTGGTCTACTCGACCTGCACCTTTGCCCCGGCGGAGGACGAGGCGCAGATCGCAGCCTTCCTTGCAAAGCACCCCGAGTTCACCCTCTGCGACCTGTCCGGCTGCGGCTTTGGCCGCCCGGGCGAGGGCAACCGCGCCCCGGACCACCCGGATTTCCACGCCGAATATACCCGCCGCATCTGGCCTGCCGACGGCGGCGAGGGGCATTTTATGGCGAAGCTGCAAAAGGCCGCCGATGCCGAGATGCCGAACCAGCCCAAGGTCAAGCCGCCCAAAGCGGCAAAGCCCCCGGCGGAATGGCTGGAATTTGCCCGGGCCTATTTCCCGGCGCTGGCATCCCGCCCGCTGGCCGGGGCGGGGGAGTGGCTGCTGCTGCCCGCACCGGGCAGCGAGGGGCTGAACACCGCAAAGCTGCGCGTTGTGCGGGGCGGTGTGCTGGCGGGCAGTGTGCTGAAAAAGCGGTTCCAGCCGGCCCACGCGCTCTTTATGGCCTACGGCGCGGACTGCACGAACCGGGAGGAGCTGACGCTCGCCGACCCGCGCACCGCCGCCTGGCTGCGCGGCGAGGAGATCAACGCTGCCACCGCCCAAAACGGCTGGTGCGCCGTGCTGGTGGACGGCTTTCCGCTCGGCGGGGGCAAGGTCAGCGGCGGGCGCATTAAAAATCATTACCCAAAAGGGCTGCGCAACTTGCAATAAAGCGCGCTGCCCCTCTTGAAAAGCACGACCTGTTGTGGTATACTATTTTAATGGTAATTATCGGCTTTACTGCCGTTGCCTTGTGAATACAAATTAGGGGGATTTTCCATGTCCGGACATAGCAAATGGAATAACATCAAACGCAAAAAGGAAAAGACTGACGGCGCCCGCGCCAAGGTTTTCACCAAGATCGGCCGTGAGATCGCCGTTGCCGTTAAGGAGGGCGGCGGCAACCCCGCCTCCAACTCCAAGCTGGCTGCGCTGATCGCCAAGGCCAAGGCCAACAGTGTGCCTAACGACAACATCCAGCGTATCATCAAGCGCGCCGAGGGCGGCGATAAGACGGAGTATGAGGCAATCACCTACGAGGGCTACGGCCCCGGCGGTATTGCCGTTATGGTCGAGACCCTGACCGATAACCGCAACCGCACGGCTGCCAACATGCGCCACTACTTTGACAAGTTCGGCGGCAATCTGGGCCAGATGGGCTGCGTCGGCTTTATGTTCACCCAGAAGGGCGTCATCGTTGTCGATCTCGAGGACAAAGATCCTGACGAGCTGATGATGGACGCGCTGGACGCCGGTGCCGATGACTTCGATGCAGGCGAGGAGGCCGCTGAGGTCACCACCAGCCCCGAGAACTTCACCGCTGTCTGCGAGGCACTCGAGCAGAAGGGCTACAAGTTCGTTTCTGCCGATGTGGCACAGGTGCCCTCCACCACCACCACGCTGACCGATCCCGATCAGCTGGTTCAGATGGGCAAGCTGCTGGATGCGCTGGATGACGATGACGATGTCCAGAACGCCTGGCACACCCTTGAGAACGAGGAAGACCTCGACCGCTAAACCACAGAATGCAAAAAGAGAGTGAAGGGCGACTTTTGCTCTCTTTTTTTAATACTGTAGGGGCGGGCCTTGCCCGCCAAGCATGCTTTGATTCAAGAAGGAGAAACACTATGCCTGAACTCCTTTGCCCGCACTGCCTGCAGCCGCTGGACAACGGCTACCACGGCGAGTGCGTCCACTGCGGGCGCTCGCTGGAGAACCGCAACCCCGAGGGTGCGCTGCCCCTCGGCACCCAGCTGGGCGGCAAGTATACCGTGGGCGCATACCTGAGCGCCGATGGCGACGGCCTTTCCTACCGCGGTGTGCTGAACGCAGAAAAACGCTTTGTGCTTATCAAGGAATATTTCCCGGTCACGCTCTGCAACGGGCGCAGCGCGTCAGGGGCGCTGATGCCCAAGGAGGAAAAAGAGGTCCTTTTCAAGACGAGCCGCATGGACTTCAAGGATCTGTACGATGATCTGCACAACCTGACCCCGGCCACCGGCCTGTCCACCATCCTCGATGTCATGGAGGAAAACAACACGGTCTACGCGGTGGAGGAGAACGAGAAGGGCATGACCCTCTCCCACTATCTCCACCTGCGCAGCCGCACACTGACCCCTGCCGAGGCGCGCACCCTGCTGCAGCCCATCATGGAGGGCGTGGCGCTGCTGCATACCTCCGGGCTGATCCACCGCGGCATCTGCCCGGACAATATCCTGCTGCCCATTGACGGCACGGCCCGCCTGACGGGCTACGGCACACTGGCCCTGCGCACCGGCGGCAGCGAGCTGAAAAGCCAGCTGTACCCGGGCTACGCCGCGCCGGAGCAATACTCCGCCGCCGAGTTCAGCGGCCGCTATACCGATGTTTACGCTTTGGCGGCAGTCTGCTACAGGATGGTCACGGGGCAGACGCCGGTGGCTGCGCCCCAGCGCAGGGTGCGGGACAGTCTGGAGTCTGCCCATAGTCTGGAGGCAGGCGTCCCTACATGGTTCTCGCAGGTATTGGCCTGCGCCATGCGGATGGACCCCGCCAAGCGGATGCAGACGGTGCCCGAGCTGATGAGCGCCCTGACTGACCCGAATGTCGCCAACGCCATGTTTGAGCGGGGCGATAACCAGATCAGCACCCGCAAGATCATGGCGGTGTCGCTGGTTGTCATCTTTGTGCTGGTCGTGCTGCTGCTCTGGAGCCTTGCGGGCGGCAGCAGCAACGGCGGTACGCCGTCCGCCACGCCGCAGCCCACAGCGGCCGCAGCAGCAGGGGAGAATACAGAAGCTGCGACCGTGCCGAACCTTGTGGGGCTGCGCTATACGACCGACATCAAGGGCAACGATGCCTACAGCGAATTCCGCATCGTCATGGTCGAGCAGGGGTCCGACACCGTGCCGCAGGGCGTTGTCATCAGTCAGGACCCGCCTGCGGGCACAGAAAAGCTGATGGAGGATCAGATTATCCAGATCGTAGTCAGCAGCGGCCCGAATCTTGTGGAGATGCCCGACATCATCGGCTTTACGCAGGCAAACGCCAGCAAAAAGCTGGACGCACTGGGTATCCAGTATAAGATGGTCATGGTCGATAATGACGGCACGATGGCCGCAGGCTGTGTGGCCAAGACCGACTATACGGCGGGCACCAAGATCAATACCGAGAATGTGACGGTCATCGTCAGCATTGCCGGGGAGCGTGACGATACGCTGGTAGCCCAGACGGGAAATGCGGGGGAGAGTACACCCGAACCGACCCCGCAGCCGGAAGCGTGAGTGATAGCGGCAGGTGGGAAAAGCCCCTCCGGTCATCGCTTCGCTCGACCACCTCCCCACTGCGTGAGGAGGCTCTTTGAGGCGGCCAAAGGCCGCCGTCAGAAAGGCTCCCCGCCATACGGGGAGCTGGCCGAGCCTGCGAGGCCTGAGGGGCTTTTCCCGTTTGCGGTGTAAGAAACAAAAAAAGAGCAGTTCGTGAAGAACTGCTCTTTTTCAGTGCATTTTGGCAATGCCAACGCGGCGAGATTAGTCGCTGACGTAGGGCATCAGAGCCATGTAGCGGGCACGCTTGATGGCAACCGTCAGCTCACGCTGATGGAAAGCGCAGGTACCGGTCACACGGCGGGGAATGATCTTGGCGCGCTCGCTCACATACTTGCGCAGGCGGGGCAGATCCTTGTAATCGATGTGGTCAACGCGGTCAACGCAGAAGGAGCAAACCTTCTTGCGGCCACGATGCATCGGACGAGAAGAACGATCCATAGCCATTGTGGAAACCTCCTTGTTAGAATGATACTTTCGATTTTAGAACGGCAGGTCGCCCTCATCCTCGATCAGTGCAAAGTCATCGTTGCTGCCGGCAGAGTAGCTCGGCGCAGGATTGGCCTGCACAGCAGGACGGGCGGCGGGGGCTGCCATGGGTGCGCCGTAGCCGGCATCACCCATCGGTGCGGCGTTTGCGGATTTGGGAGCGGCAAAGTTGACGTTGTTGGCCACGATCTCAATCGCGGTGCGGTTGTTGCCGTTCTTATCCTGATACTGGCGGCTCTGCAAACGGCCGTCAATAGCGATCAGGGAACCCTTCTGGAAATACTTGCAGACAAACTCTGCCGTGCGATCCCAGGCAACAACATCCAGCCAGTCAGCCTGACTCTGGCCGTTGGCGTCGCGGCGTCCGCGGTCGCAGGCGATGCGGAACGAGGCAACGTTTTTGCCGGTCGTGGTCTGGCGCAGCTGCGGGTCCGCGGCAAGGCGGCCCATAATAGCAACAACATTCAGCATTGGTTTACTCCTTACTCCTCAACAGCAAGAGTCATGCTGCGAAGAACGCCCTCAGTGATCTTGAAAACGCGGTCCAGCTCAGCCGGGAAATCGGGCTCGCTGGTGAAGCTGATCACCGTGTACACACCCTCGGTCTCATCGTTGATGGGGTAAGCAAGACGCTTCTTGCCCCAATCATCAACAGAATCGATCGTACCATTCGCTGCGATCAGGTTCTTGAACTTGTTGATCAGAGCGTTGGAAGCCTCTTCGTCGAGGTTCGCGGTGGTAACCATCATGGTTTCGTACTTAGCCATATTCTGTGCACCTCCTTTTGGACATTAGGCCTTCTCTTTTAACGGAAAAGACAAGGATAACTGTGTGATTTCACACAGCATCTAATTATAGCAAGTTTCCGGCGGCTTGTCAATGCAAAATTTGCCCCGCAGGGCGCAAATTTGCGGACTTTTTTGGAATTCTTTGCACAATTACGCAAAATGTCCTATTGCTTTTTCCTGCGGCTTTGTTATAATGGGCTTTATAATGCACAACTCTTGCTCGGTATCGCAGCAGTGCCCCTGTCCCCGGTTTGCAATAAAAGAAATGGAGCGTTCGTATGAGAATCGTGGTCGTCGGCCTTGGCAAAGTCGGCCGTGCCTTGACCGCCCAGCTTACGGCGGAAAACAATGACATTGTCGTTATCGACCAGAACCCTGACCTGATTGAGGATATTGTAAACATCTATGATGTGCGCGGCGTGCCCGGCAACGGCGGCAGCTATGAGGTCCAGAAGGAGGCGTTCGAGGACGGCGCGGATCTTCTGATCGCCACGACCTCCAGCGATGAGATCAACATCCTTGCCTGCCTTGTGGCGAAAAAGCTCGGTACGCAGCACACCATTGCCCGCATCCGCAACCCGGAGTATGAGAAGCAGCTGCGCTTTATGCGTGATGAGCTGGGCCTGTCGATGGTCATCAACCCGGAAAAGACCACCGCCCGCGAGATTGCGCGGGTGCTGCGCTTCCCCTCGGCCATCAAGCGCGAGCAGTTCTGCCGCCAGCGGTTTGAGTTGGTCGAATACCGTCTGGCCGAGGACAACCCGCTGGTCGGCCTGCAGCTGGCAGACCTCTACCGCAACATCCGCGTCAAGATCCTGATCTGTGCGGTCGCACGCGGCAGCGAGACGATCATACCTACCGGTGCCTTTACGCTGCAGGCAGGGGATAAGATCTACCTGACCGCCTCGGCCCGGGATCTTGAGTCCTTCTTCCGCCGGCTGAACCTCTTTAAGGAGAAGGCAAATGATGTCATGATCGTCGGCGCAAGCCGGATGGCCTACTACCTCGTCAAGGAGCTGCAGGACATCCAGAAGCGCGTCACCGTCATCGACAGCGATGCGGCCCGCTGCCGGAAAATGAGCGAGAAGTTCCCCGGCGTGCTGGTCATCCACGGGGACGGCGCGGACGCCGAACTGCTGAGCGAGGAGCGCATCACCGAGATGGACGCCTTTGTGGCGCTGACCGGTCTGGACGAGACGAACATCATTCTGGCAATGTATGCCTCCCAGATGAACTCCTGCAAGGTGGTGGCAAAGATCAACCGCAGCTCCTTTGCCGATCTGGCCACAGCCAAGGGCATGGTGGACAGTGTGGTCTCCACGGCATCGGTCACATCGGAGTCCATCGCCCTGTATGTCCGCGCCATGCAGAACAGCTTTGAGTCGGAGAACATCAAGACGCTGCACCGCCTTGTGGGCGGCCGGGTCGAGGCGCTGGAGTTCAATGTGGCCCCGGGCCTGCCCTTCATCGGTGTGCCGCTCAAGGATCTGACGCTGCGCAAGGGCCTGCTGGTGGCAGGCATCGTGCGCCGCAGCGGCCAGACGGTCATTCCCTCCGGCAATGACGCCCTGCAGGAGGGGGACGATGTTGTCATCGTCACCACCGACACAACGCTGCACGCGCTGCGTGACATTGTAAAGTGAGGGCGGCGGCATGAATTATAAAATGGTAGGGTTTGTGCTGGGGCGCATCTTCCTGATCGAGGCGGCGCTGATGCTCTTTCCCATGGGGTGCGCAGCGATTTACGGCGAGTGGGCCTCGATCCCCGCATTCCTGATCCCGGTGCTGATCCTGCTGGTGCTGGGCCTTGCCGCCAGCCTGAAAAGCCCCAAGGACACCAGAATCTACGCCCGCGATGGTCTGGCCATCGTGGCGCTGGTCTGGGTGCTGCTGTCGGTTTTCGGCGCGCTTCCCTTTGTCATCACCGGCGAGATCCCGTCCTTTGTGGACGCCTTTTTTGAGACGGTCTCGGGTTTTACGACCACCGGCTCCACAATCTTGACCGATGTTGAGTCGCTGAGCCACGGCATCCTGTTCTGGCGCAGCTTTTCCCACTGGATCGGCGGCATGGGCGTTCTTGTTTTTGCGATGGCGGTGCTGCCCATGACGGACGGCCGCGCCATGCACCTGATGCGCGCCGAGGTCCCCGGCCCGACCTGCGGCAAGATCTCGAGCAAATTGAGCGACAGCGCCAAGATCCTCTACGCCATCTATCTCGCCATGACCGTTATCGAGACGGTCATGCTCTGCGCGGGCGGCATGCCGCTGTTTGACGCGCTCATTCACTCCTTCGGCACGGCGGGCACCGGCGGCTTCAGCAACAAGGCGCTGAGCGTGGGTGCCTACAACGACCCCTATTTTGAGGTCGTGATCGGCGTGTTTATGCTGCTGTTCGGCATCAACTTCAACCTGTATTATTTCCTGCTGCTCCGCCATTTCCGTGAGGCGCTCGCCTCGGAGGAGCTGCATATCTATCTGGGCATCGTGGCGTTCTCGACCCTGACCATCACGGCGAACATCGCAGGGCTGTACGACTCTGTCGGCACGGCGCTGCGCACGGCGTTCTTTCAGGTGTCGTCCATCGTGACAACCACGGGCTACGCCACGGCGGACTTCAACCTCTGGCCGACCTATTCCCGCACTGTGCTGGTTATTCTGACCTTTATCGGTGCCTGCGCCAGCTCAACGGCGGGCGGGTTGAAGGTCTCCCGCGTTATCATCCTCTTCAAGGCAGCGCGGCAGGATCTGAACAAGATGCTGCACAGCCACGCCGTCACCACGGTCCGGTTTGAGGGTAAGCCGCTGGATGAAAAGACCCTGCGCGGCGTACACAACTATTTTAACATTTATGTCCTGCTGCTGACGCTGTCGGTGCTGCTTGTCTCACTGGACGGCTTTGATCTGGTCACGACCTTTACAGCGGTCGCAACCTGCCTGAACAATGTCGGCCCCGGTCTGGAACTGGTCGGCCCGATGGGCAGCTTTGCGGAATTTTCCGCCCCGGTCAAGCTGCTGCTGGCCTTTGACATGCTGGCAGGCCGCTTGGAGCTTTACCCGATGCTGACACTGTTTGCCCCGCGCCTGTGGCGCAAGCGCAACTATGCCCTGCGCGGCGCAAGAGCGAAGTAAGGGGGAGGGCGGGTGTTCTTTCTTTACAAAGAAAGAACCAAAGAAATTCCAAACCAATACAATCATAGAACCGGGCAGCTGCCATCTTTACGGCAGCTGCCCGGTTTTGGTTTATGTATGGACGTTTCTGGGGTAGGGTGTAGGGCGGCCAGCCCTCTGGCCGCCGCAAAGGGCGTACTGCCTTGCGGTGCCAATCTGTTTTTAAAGGGGGCTATAGGCGGGAAAAAATGTGAGTACCCCCACAAACTGGAATTTGCCCCCTCGGTCAAATTGAATTTACCTCTTATCAAATTCCAAAGGTTTCTGGTGGGATATCTATTCCAATCATTCGTCCAAATGCAAGTCCCCATTTCACAAAATTATATGATATGGATGTAATTATATTATCTGTAATAATATATCCCTCTTTAACTGGAGATTCTAAGTTGGCATCCCACCCTACCATCTTTTCTAAATCTTGTTCGGTAAAACCTTCTTCCATGATTTCTTCTTTATTTACACCTGCCATAAATGGTTTACCACTCAACAAACCTGCTTTAACAAGCATGAGCGGAGCAATAGAAATTGCTCCAATCGTTTTATTTTCAAACTTACGGATAAATTCTATAACTTCTTCATTTTCTATTGCTTCCCTAATATCCATAGCTCCTGGCAAGATTAAGCTATCATACTCATCAATATTTATTTCAGAAATTGTCTGGTTAGGCAAAACCATCAATCCATCTTCACTCTTAACAGCTTCCTTTGTATGTGCAAATATTACAACCTTTTTTTCTGCTAAAGCAAGTATTTCAAGAGCCACACTAAATTCAAAATTACAAAAAGAATTATAAATCAATACTGCTGTTTTCTTCATTATATCCTCCGTCATCTTCAAATTTTCATCTGTTCGACCTATTGAAATGCACAAATCCCAATTTACCTTATTATACCACACCCCGCCGCTGCGTGTCTATTTCCCGCCGCGCCCGCATACCCTTTACCAGACCATAACAGGGGAGGGGCTTGTAATGCGGCGCAATGCAAACCGGGAGGAACGAGGCGGGCGGCTGCTGTCCGCGCTGGCTGCGGCGGTGCTGCTGACGCTGCTGCTCGGCATTATTCATCGGCTGTACCACTGTGAATATACCGATACCGACACCCCCAACGACTGTTTTGCCGTGTCGGCTGCCACCGGGGAGACAGCGCTGCCCAAAATGGTCTGCCTGACCTTTGATGACGGACCGAGCAAAAATACCGTGCCGATTCTGGAGATCCTTGATCGGGAGCAGGTCCCGGCCACCTTTTTTGTCTGTGCGCAGGACGCCAACGAGCGCTATCTGCCGCTGGTGGCAGACATTGCGGCGGCGGGGCACCAGATTGCACTGCACAGCGCGACACATCAGTATTCAAAAATTTACGCGAGCACCGATGCCTTCTGGCAGGACATCAAGGCGCTGCGGCAGGCGCTGGAGCCCTATGTTGACATCGGCGGCATTGACTGGCTGCGCTTTCCCGGCGGCAGCACAAACACGGTCAGCCACCGCTACGGCGGGCGCGGCATTATGAAAACCCTCAAGACGCAGGCCGAGCAGAAGAGCTACCACTGGATCGACTGGAATGTCTGCGCAGAGGATGCCACCGCCAGCCATCCCGATGCGGCGCAGATCCTGCGCAATATCCGCCGCGATGCCGAGGGGCACGACCTCTGCGTGGTGCTGCTGCACGATACCAAGGCCACCGGCCAGACCGTGAAGGCTCTGCCGGACATCATACAATGGTTCCGGGAGGAGGGCTATACCTTTTGTACGGTCGCACAGATGCAGGCTGTCAAGGATGAGGTAAGTCAGCCGAATGAACAGGCAGCCGGGTAACACAGGCGGCGCGTCTGACGAAAGGCCCGGCATAACATTTGCCAGAGGCTTTATTCTGGTAAGAAAGGGGCACGCCTATGTAAAATTGTACAAAATAAACAGCAAATCCTTGCAATGTGGAACAAAACGGGGTATAATGTACAAGAATCGCGTGAAGAGCTAAGGCAGGAGGGAAAAAAACCATGCGCAAAACGGAAAGCCAGAAGATCGCGCTCTGCGGTATGCTGGGGGCGTTGTCGGTGGTGCTTCTGCTCATCGGCAGCGCCTTACAAATCGGCACCTACGCTGCGCCGATGCTCGCGGCTTTTCTGCTCATTCCGGTGCTGGAGGACTACGGCCCGCGCTATGCGCTGACTCTCTACGCAACGGTGTCGATTTTGGCCGTGCTGCTTGTGCCGGAGACTGAGCTGGCGTTTTTCTATGTGCTGGTCATGGGGTATTACCCCGTGCTGCGTGTGAAGCTCAACGCACTAAAAAACACGGTACTGCGTTGGGTTATAAAATTTGCGGTGTTCAATGCGGCTACGGTGCTGGTGTATTTGCTGCTGTTCGCGCTGCTGGGGCCTGCTGTGCTGGACGAACTGCTGGCCGATGGAACGGCCATACTGGCGGCGCTTTTGGCCGCAGGCAACCTGTCCTTCTGGCTGTGCGACCGGGCACTGGCCGCGCTGACGCGGTATTACCATCTGGTGGTCAAGCCAAGACTGAAAAAGAAGTTTTGATTTTGGAAGGAGAAAAACATGTGGTACGATGAAGCGGTGGTTTATCAGATTTATCCGCTGGGCCTTTGCGGTGCGCCGCTGCAGAACAGTGGCGACCAGACACAGGCCGGGGAGCATCGCCTGCTGCGTGTGCTGGACTGGGTAGAGCATATCAAGCGGCTGGGAGCAACCTGCGTGCTGTTCAACCCGCTGTTTGAGAGTGACGCCCACGGCTACGATACCCGTGACTACAACAGGGTAGACTGCCGTCTTGGCACCAATGATGACCTCAAGCAGGTCTGTGCGGCGCTGCATGCGGCGGGCATCCGGGTCCTGCTTGACGGTGTTTTCAACCATGTGGGGCGCGGCTTCTGGGCGTTCCGCGATGTGCGGGAAAAGCGCTGGGACAGCCCCTACAAGGACTGGTTCCATATCAGCTTTGACGGCAACACGAATTACAATGACGGCTTCTGGTATGAGGCGTGGGAGGGCTGCAACGAGCTGGTCAAGCTGAATCTGCAGAACCCCGAGGTCAAAAACTACCTGTTCGATGCCGTGCGCGGCTGGGTGCGCGACTATGACATTGACGGCCTGCGTCTGGATGTGGCCTACTGTCTCGATCTCGGCTTTTTGGCAGAGCTGCGCGGATTGGCAAACAGCATCAAGCCGGAGTTTGTGCTGGTGGGTGAGACGCTGCACGGCGATTACAACCGCTGGATGAACGACCACGCCTGCCACAGCGTGACGAACTATGAGTGCTACAAGGGGCTGTATTCCAGCTTCAACACCGGCAACATGCACGAGATCAGCTACAGCCTGAACCGCCAGTTCGGCGCGGAGCAGTGGTGCCTGTACACCGGCAAGCACCTGCTGAGCTTTGTGGATAACCACGATGTAACGCGCATTGCGACGATCCTGACCGACAAGAGCTGCCTTGCGCCCCTCTACGGGCTGCTGTTCGGCATGCCCGGCGTGCCGGCGGTCTACTATGGCAGTGAGTGGGGCATGGAGGGCGACAAGAAAAACGGCGATCCGACGCTGCGCCCGGCCATCGAAAAGCCGGAGGAGAACGGCCTGACCGCATGGATCGCCGCGCTGGCCCATGCCCGCACAGGCAGCAAGGCGCTGTGCCGGGGCAGCTACCGCAATGTGCTGGTGCAGCCCAAGCAGCTTATCTTTGAGCGCCGCGTTGACGGCGAGCGTGTGCTGGTGGCCATCAATGCGGATAGCAGCCCGTTTGACGCCCACTTTGACGCAGGCTGCGGCCGCGCGGTAGACCTGATTACCGGAGCCGACCACGACTTCGGCGGCGGCAGCAGGCTGGAGCCATACAGTTGTCATTTCTGGAAATGTGAACGATAATACGATATAAAAAGGCACCTGCCGAGGAATCGGCAGGTGCCTTTTTGTGCCATGTTGCAGGGGGCGGCGTCCTTGATGCCCCGCGGGGCACCCCGCCCTACAAGGTACGAATAAAGGGGCAGCTCCTGTAAAGCCTGCGGGCCGGGCATGCCCGGCCCCTACATGCCAAGCGCTATCACAGGTTCGTATACCCCATCAGCTTTTCATCCACCACGGCGGCGGTGTCGCGGCCCTCGCGCAGCGCCCACACGACAAGGCTCTGGCCGCGGCGCATATCGCCGCAGGCGAACACCTTCGGGTCGGCGGTGGCGTACTTCACATCGGCCACCGTGCCGCGCACCGTCAGCTCTACGCCGAAGGCATCCGCCACATACGGCTCACAGCCGGTAAAGCCAGCCGCGATCAGCACCAGATCACAGTCTACCGTGTATTCCTCACCGGTGGGGACCATCTGGCGGCGGCCGTCTACGACCTCGCTCTTTAGCTTGGCAATCAGCGCACCGCAGACCTGCCCGGATTCGTTTTTATAAAACTCCTTCACGGTGGTCTGGTAGACGCGGGGGTCATTGCCGAACAGGGCGATGGCCTCCTGCTGGCCGTAGTCGGTTTTCAGCACACGCGGCCACTCCGGCCAGTCGTTGCCGGGGGCGCGGGCGGCGGGCGGGCAGGGCATCATCTCCAGCTGGGTAACGCTCTCGCAGCCCTGACGGATGGCCGTGCCTACGCAGTCGTTGCCGGTGTCGCCGCCGCCGATGACCAGCACCCGCTTGCCGGCGGCAGAAACCGCGCGGCCGTCCGCAAAGCCGGAATCCAACAGGCTGCGGGTCACGCTTGTCAGGTAATCCACCGCAAAGTAGATGCCCTGCGCATCACGGCCGGGTACATTGATGTCGCGGGCCTGTTTGGCACCGCAGCAAAGCACGACCGCATCATAGCGGGCCTTCAGCTCCTCGGCGCTGACGGTGCTGCCCACATCCGCGCCAAAAACAAACTCGATGCCCTCATCCTGCAAAATTTTTACCCGGCGGTCGATGACCCACTTCTCCAGCTTCATGTTGGGGATGCCGTACATCAGAAGGCCGCCGGCGCGGTCCTCGCGCTCATAGATCGTCACCTTGTGGCCGCGCTTGTTGAGCAGGTCCGCCACCGAAAGCCCCGCAGGCCCCGCGCCGATGACAGCCACCGTCTTGCCGGTGCGTGCCGGGGGCGGAACCGCGTGGATAGCGCCGCTCTCATAGCCGTATTCCACAATGGCACGCTCGTTCTCCTTGACGGTCACGGGATCACCCGTGACATTGCCGCAGGTGCAGGCGGCCTCGCACAGGGCAGGGCAGACCCGGCTGGTAAACTCCGGGTAGCGGTTTGTGGCGATCAGGCGGTGTACGGCCAGATCCCACTTGCCCTGATAGACCAGATCGTTCCACTCGGGGATGAGGTTATTCAGCGGACAGCCGCTGAACATCCCGCCCAGCTGGACGCCGCTCTGGCAGAAGGGCACGCCGCAGTCCATGCAGCGCGCACCCTGCGCCTGCTGCTCATCAGTGTGCAGCGGAAGATGAAACTCGTTGAAATTCCGGATGCGCTCCTCGGGCGGCAGCTCTGTGGCAGTTTGCCGCGTGATTTCGATAAATCCTGTCGGTTTTCCCATTGTAGTCTGCCTCCCTTATTTTGCGTTTTTCATGGCGTAGAATGCTTCCATCTGCGCCTGCTCGTTGTCCTCGCCCTTTTCTTCCATCTGGGCAATAAGGCGCAGCATCTTGTCGTAATCGTGGGGCAGGACCTTCTTGAACTTGGGCAGGTATTCGCCGAAGTTGTCAAGGATGTGTCTGCCGCGCGGCGAGCCTGTCAGCTCGACATGCTCACGGATAAGATCCTTCAGCAGCGATACATCGTACTTATGCTCAACAGGCTCCAGACTGACCATGTCCTTGTTGACGCGCTGGTAGAAGTCCCAGTCCTCGTCCAGCACATAGGCAATGCCGCCGCTCATGCCGGCTGCAAAGTTTTTGCCGGTCTTGCCTAAGACTACTACTGTGCCGCCGGTCATGTACTCGCAGCCGTGGTCGCCCACGCCCTCGACAACGGCGATGCCGCCCGAGTTGCGCACACAGAACCGCTCGCCCGCGACACCGTTGATGAACGCCTTGCCGCCCGTGGCACCGTACAGCGCCACATTGCCGATAACGATGTTCTCGCTGCGGTCAAAGGCGGCGTTTTTCGGCGGGTAGACGATGATCTTGCCGCCGGACAGCCCCTTGCCGATGTAGTCGTTCGCATCGCCGACCAGCTCCAGCGTCAGCCCCTTGGGGAGGAACGCGCCGAAGCTCTGGCCGCCGTAGCCGTGGCAGACCACATGGAAGGTATCATCGGGCAGCGTATTGCCGAATTTGGCGGTGATCTCGCTGCCGAAGATCGTGCCGAACGCGCGGTCGGTGTTGCCGACATCCAGCGCGACGGTCATCGGCTTCGGCTCGGCGGAATCAAAGCTCTTCTTGAATTTCTTCATCAGAACGCGCATGTCGGGGGTCTTTTCAAGCTGGAAGTTATAGACAGCCTTCGGGTCGAAGTGAATGTTGGAATTTTCGATGAGCGGGTTCTGCAGCAGCGCCGAGAGGTCCATCTCACCGGCGCGGGAGCCTGCGGGGGCGGGCTTTACCTTCAGCAGGTCGGTGCGGCCTACCAGCTCATCGACGGTGCGCACGCCGAGCTTTGCCATGTACTCACGCAGATCCTCGGCCATAAAGCGCATAAAGTTCATGATGTACTCGGGCTTGCCCTTGAACCGCTTGCGCAGCTCGGGGTTCTGAGTGCAGATGCCCATCGGGCAGGTGTCGAGGTTGCAGACGCGCATCATCACGCAGCCCATCGCAACGAGGGGGCCGGTGCCGAAGCCGAATTCCTCGGCACCCAGCAGGGCGGCGATGGCTACATCGCGGCCGCTCATCAGCTTGCTGTCGGCCTCGATGCGCACACGGCTGCGCAGACCATTCATAATCAGGCACTGGTGCGCCTCGGCCAGACCCAGCTCCCACGGCAGACCGGCATTCTGGATGGAGTTGCGCGGCGCTGCGCCGGTGCCGCCGTCAAAGCCGGAAATCAAAATGACCTCGGCGCCCGCCTTGGCCACGCCGGCTGCAATCGTGCCGACGCCGGCCTCACTGACCAGCTTGACATTGATGGCCGCCTTGCGGTTGGCGCACTTCAAATCGTAGATGAGCTGCGCCAGATCCTCGATCGAGTAGATGTCATGGTGCGGCGGGGGAGAGATCAGCCCCACGCCGGTCGTGGAGTTGCGGGTCTTGGCGACCCACGGGTAGACCTTGCCGCCGGGCAGCTGGCCGCCCTCGCCGGGCTTGGCACCCTGCGCCATCTTGATTTGAATTTCACTGGCGGATACCAGATATTTGCTCGTGACGCCGAAGCGGGCGGACGCCACCTGCTTGATGGCGGAGTTGCGCTCTGTGCCGAAGCGATCCTCGGCCTCGCCGCCCTCGCCGGTGTTGGACTTGCCGCCCAGCCGGTTCATGGCGATGGCCATGCACTCGTGCGCCTCCTCGGACAGCGCGCCGTAGCTCATGGCGGCGGTCTTGAACCGCTTCACGATGGAATCCACGCTCTCGACCTCCTCGAGCGGGACACCGGCCTCGGGGTAGTTGAAGTCGAGCAGGCTGCGCAGATGCATCGCATCGCCGCCTTCATTGGCGGCGGCCGCCGTGTACTGCTTGAAGATGTCATAGCTGCCGGTCCAGCACGCCTGCTGCAGCAGGTGGATGGTCTGCGGGTTGTACAGGTGCTGCTCGGCAGCGGGGCCGCCGCGGTACTTGTGCGCGCCTAAACTCGGCAGCTCGCGGTTGATGTCCAGCCCCAGCGGGTCAAACGCCTCCTGATGGCGGGCCTCAAGGTCGTTCTGGATGTCCTGAATGGTAATACCGCCCACGCGGGAGACGGTGTTCGTGAAGTACTTGTCCACGACCTCCTTGCTGATGCCGAGCGCCTCAAAAATCTGGCTGCCTGCGTAGGACTGGATGGTGGAGATACCCATTTTGGAGGCAATCTTCACGATGCCGGCCAGCACGGCGCGGTTGTAGTCCTGCACGGCGGCGTAGTAGTCTTTGTCCAGCAGGCCGTCCGTGATGAGCGCGCCAATCGTCTCCTGCGCAAGATAGGGGTTGATGGCGGCAGCACCGTAGCCCAGCAGGGTCGCAAAGTCATGCACAAGGCGCGGCTCGCCGCTCTCAAGGATCAGGGCCATGGCGGTGCGCTTGCGGGTGCGCACCAGATATTTGCTGACCGCGCCGACAGCCAGCAGGCTCGGGATCGCGACATGGTACTCGTCAATGTCGCGGTCGGACAAAATCAGGATGTTGGCGCCGTCGCGGTAGGCGCGGTCCACATCGACAAACAGCCGGTCGATGGCCTTTTCCAGATCGGTATTTTTGTAGTAGCAGAGGGACAGCGTTACGACCTTGAAGCCGGGCACATCCATCGCCTTGATCTTGAGCAGGTCGGTCTCGGTCAGGATCGGGTTCTCGATCTTCAGCACCTTGCAGTTGTCGGCGTTTTCCTCCAGCAGGTTGCCCTGCGCACCGACATAGACGGTGGTGGAGGTGACGATCTTCTCACGCAGGGCGTCGATCGGCGGGTTTGTGACCTGTGCGAACATCTGCTTGAAATATTCGCTCAGGGACGGGCGGGTGTGGCTCAGCACCGCCAGCGGGGTGTCACTGCCCATCGCCCCGGCAGGCTCGCTGCCGTTCTTCGCCATCGGCAGCAGGATTGTCGAGACATCCTCATACCGGTAGCCGAACGCCTTCTGCAGCCGGACAAGCTGTTCCTTGGTGTAGGAGGGGACCTTTTTGTTGGGAACCTTCAGGCCGGAAAGCGGGACCAGATTGCGGTCCAGCCACTCGCCGTAGGGCTGGCGGCCGGCGTAGTCGGCCTTCAGCTTTTCATCATCGACAAGCTCGCCCTTGATGGTATCGACCAGCAGCATCTTGCCGGGGCGCAGGCGGTCCTTGCGGACGATCTCCTCAGCGGGCAGATCCAGCACGCCGACCTCGCTGGAAAGGATCAGCCGACCGTCCTTTGTGATGTAGTAGCGGCTGGGGCGCAGACCATTGCGGTCCAGCACCGCGCCCATGACATCACCGTCACTGAACAGGATGCTGGCAGGGCCGTCCCACGGCTCCAGCATCGTGGCATAATACTGGTAAAAGTCGCGCCGCTTGGGGTCCATCGCCTTGTTGTTGTCCCACGGCTCGGGGATCGTGACCATGACGGCCAGCGGCAGATCCATGCCGTTCATGACCATAAATTCCAGCGTGTTATCCAGCTGGGCAGAGTCGGAGCCGCCCTGATTGACGATGGGCAGAACCTTCGTCATATCGTCCTTCAGATAGTTGGAGCCGATGGTCTCCTCGCGCGCAAGCATCGTATCCACATTGCCGCGGATGGTGTTGATCTCGCCGTTGTGCAAAATAAAGCGGTTGGGATGGGCGCGGTTCCAGCTGGGGGCCGTGTTGGTCGAAAAGCGGCTGTGCACCATGCCGATGGCGGATTCATAGTCGGCGTCCTGCAAATCAGGGTAGAACAGGCGCAGCTCCTTGACGAGGAACATGCCCTTGTACACGATGGTGCGGCTGGACAGGCTGCAGACATAGGTGTCGGGGCTGGACTGCTCAAAAACGCGGCGCACCACATACAGGCGGCGGTCAAAGGCAATACCGGCGTCCAGACGCGGCGGCTTGCCTACAAAGCCCTGCCAGATGCTGGGCATACAGGCCACAGCCTTGTGGCCAAGGATCGCAGGGCAGGTGGGCACCTCGCGCCAGCCCAAAAACGGCAGACCCTCTTTTTTGCAGACGATCTCAAACAGCTTTTTGGCCTGGTTGCGCTTCAGCTCATCCTGCGGGAAAAAGAACATGCCAATGCCGTATTCGCGCTCTTTCCCCAGTGTGATGCCCAGCTCGGCCGCAATTTTCTGAAAGAATTTGTCGCTGATCTGTGTCAGAATGCCTACGCCGTCGCCGGTCTTGCCCTCGGCGTCCTTGCCTGCGCGGTGCTCAAGATGCTCCACGATCTGCAGTGCATCGTCAATGGTCTGGTGGCTCTTGCGGCCCTTGATGTCCACGACCGCACCGATGCCGCAGTTGTCATGCTCAAATTGGGGGCTGTACAGCCCGGCGGGGGACTTGCGCTCGGTAAAGTTTTCCATGCCTTGTAATCGCTCCTTCCCAAATGCAGAAAGCATCGCAGCTACGCACATAATGCTGCAGCTCTCGGGGTAAACAAAAAAGACGCCCCCACAGGGCGCACAGGCCCCTTGTGGGAACGTCTTTGTTCTTGTCTGCATCATACCATAGATACAGGCGCTTTACAATGCTAAAGCAAAAGATTTTACGGAAATTAAGCGAAAAAGCTTTTTAAATTTAATTCGAGAGGATAAAACCTAATAAAAGTAAGTGCCGACCCGTACAAACAGGGGTGGGTTCCATGTCCGACCGGGACCCTCGCCGCTGCCGCCAAGGCTGCAGCAGGGTGGAGTTACGCCGTCTTTTCCTCGTTCTGTTTTTTCAGCTCGGCAAGGATGTCGGCCAGCAACTCCTCCTGCGTGGGGGCGGCGGGGGCTTCCGGCTCCGCAGGTGTCTCCTCCGTGTGCTTGCCAAGGGCCATCAGCTTGTTCATGCCCTTGACGATGAGGAACAGCACCAGAGCCATGATCAGGAAGTTGATGACCGAGGTGATGAAGGCACCGTACTTGAAAACCAGCTTGCCATCGCCGAAAACATCCCACATCATAGCGTCAAAGTTGACCTTGCCCAGAATACCCAGAATCGGGCTGATGAGGTTATCAGTCAGCGAGGTCACGAGCGTTGAGAACGCACCGCCGATGATGACACCGATGGCCATATCTATCATGTTGCCCTTCAGGGCAAAGGATTTGAATTCTTCCCAGAACTTCTTCATAAGGAACCCACCTCTTTCCAAAAACTGCGGCGCGGTGTTGTTCCGCGCCGCAGCAAATTTACCGTAATACCGCCGGAGCGGCATTTAGAATTATGCGGTATGGCCCTTACTTTTTCAGCAGCTTGGCCACCGTCTGGGCGGCGTTGTCAAGGTAGTCGCCCGCAAAGACCTCGATCATGCCGGCATCGGCCTCTTTGGCCAACTCGGGGTCAATGGGCATTTTTGCCAGCACCGGCAGGCTGTACTTGTCGGCAATCTCATCCACATGGCTGTCGCCAAACACATGGATGTGCTTGCCGCAGTCGGGGCAGACGGCGTAGCTCATATTTTCGACCAGACCCAAAATGGGCACATGCATCATCTGGGCCATCTGGACGGCCTTGCCGACGATCATGCCGACCAGCTCCTGCGGGCTGGACACGATAACGATGCCGTCCACCGGCAGCGTCTGAAAGACGGTCAGCGGCACATCGCCGGTTCCCGGGGGCATATCAACGAACAGGAAATCAACATCCCACACGACCTCCTGCCAGAACTGCTTGACAGCACCGGCAATGACGGGGCCGCGCCAGACCACGGGGGCCTCGGGGTCATCGAGCAGCAGATTGATGCTCATGATCTCAACGCCGGTGCGGCTGCAGATCGGGTTGATGCTCTCGCCGTCACCGGTGGCAGGACCCTTTACGCCGAACAGGCGGGGAATAGAAGGGCCGGTAATATCGGCGTCCAGCACGCCGGCCTTGTAGCCAAGGCGGCGCATCGAGACGGCCAGCATGGCGCTGGTCATGCTTTTGCCGACGCCGCCCTTGCCGGAAACAACGCCGATGACCTTTTTGATACGGCTTCTTGCGTGCGGCGGCTCATGCTGCGGCGCGCGGTGATCGCAGTTAGCCTGACAGCTGCTGCAATCATGGGTACATGCTTCGCTCATGATAGAATGCTCCTTTAAAAATGCTTTTATAACAGTGTACCAAAATTCGCGCAGCTTTGCAAGATGCTGCGCAGCGAAAAGGCTTCCCCCAGAGGGGGAAGCTGTCCGCGAAGCGGACTGATGAGGGGCAGACTTTCCGTGATTGTCCGGTAACGGGTGGCCGCGATAACATCGCCCCTCATCCGGCCTGCGGCCACCTTCCCCCAAGGGGGAAGGCTTCACGCGCTGGTATACCCGCTGCGCCTTCCGCATATCCATCAGCAGGGGAAGGGGGCGGCGTATGAACAACCGCAGGAACTATCTGCACAATGCAGCGCTGCTTACCGGGTCGGGGCTGGTGCTGCGGCTGCTGGGCATGGGGCTCCGGGTTATGGTGGCAGCGTCCCTCGGCAGTGAGGGGATGGGGCTGTACCAGCTGATTCTGGCACTTTACATGGTGTTCGTCTCCTTTGCCACGGCGGGCATCCATGTGGCCTCGGCGCGTCTGGCAGCCCAAAGTCTGGCCCGCGGCAGCGGTATGGCGCAGACGCTGCGCGGGCTATGCGGCACGGCGCTGGGCTTTGGCACGGCGGCCATGGCTGCGCAGGCCGTGCTGGCAGGCCCCTGCGCGCGGTATCTGCTGCATGACATCCGTGCCGAGACTGCGTTGCTGATCCTGGCACCGAGCCTGCCGTTTATGGCAGTGTCGGGGGCGGTGCGGGGGTGCTTTCTGGCGGCGCGGCGGGTGCAGCCCAACATCACAGCGCAGCTTGTTGAGCAGCTTGTGCGGATGGCGGTGGCAGCGGCGGGGCTGCGCCTGCTGGCGCAGTGGGGTGCAGGCTACGGCTGCGCGGCTGTCATGCTGGGCAACACAGTCAGTGAGGGCGTTTCCTGCGGTATTATGCTGCTTTTTGCTGCCCGAACACCGGAATTTGCGCCCCGCCCCGGCGCCCCGCTGCATCCCTACACCGCGCGGGAGCTGTACAGTATCCTCTGGCCGGTCGAGGGCAGCCGCCTGCTGGCCAGCGCCCTGCAGGCCGCCGAGAGCAGCCTGATCCCTTATACGCTTACCCTCTATACCGGCAGCCGCACTGCGGCGATGGCGCAGTACGGCGCACTCAAGGGGATGGCGCTGCCGCTGCTGTTTTTTCCGTTTTCGGTGCTGACCGCCCTGTCCGGTCTGTTGATGCCGGAGATCACCCGCGCCCACACCCGGGGGGATGCAGCCGCTGCGCGGCGGCTGGTGTTTACCATGCTGCGCTTCACCGGTGGGTTTTCTGTATTGGCGGGGGCAGGGTTTGTGCTGCTGGGCGCGCCGCTGGCAGAGCTTGTCTACCGCGATGCCATGGTGGGCCGCTATGTGCAGATTTTGGGGCTGGCCGCGCCCTTCATGTATCTGGAAAGCATGGTGGACGGTGTACTCAAGGGATTGGGGGAGCAGCTGGCCACCTTCCGGTATTCGCTGCTGGATTCGGTGTTCCGCATCACAGCCATCTGGCTTGTGCTGCCGCAGTACGGCATGGCAGGCTTCCTGTGGATTATGATCGCATCAAATGTGATGACCTGCGGATTGAATATGAGAAGAATGATGGTACAAATAAAAAAGCCTTCCCCCTAGGGGGAAGGTGGCCGAGGCCCCGTCCGAGGCCGGATGAGGGGCGAGGCTTGCGGAGGTATCCCGTGAACGGGGAGGTACGGCAGGCTCTCCCCGTATCAGTCCGCTTCGCGGACAGCTTCTCCCCCAGAGGAGAAGCCTTTGGCGCGGGTCACAGCGTTTCCGCGCTCACAAGGCCGTTCCACAGCCGGTAGTATACGCCCTGCCGGGCAAGCAGCTCCGCATGGCTGCCCTCCTCCTCGATGCCGTCCCGGCCTAAGACAAGGATGCGGTCGGCGTTCTGGATGGTCGTCAGCCGGTGGGCAATCGTCAGGGTCGTGCGGCCCTTGGCCAGCTTGTCAAGGCTCTGGCCGACCAGAATCTCACTTTCGTTGTCCAGCGCACTGGTGGCCTCGTCCAGCAGCAGGATGCGCGGGTTCTTCAAAAATACGCGGGCGATGGCAAGGCGCTGCTTCTGCCCGCCCGAAAGCTTGACGCCGCGCTCACCGACATAGGTGTCGTAGCCGTTCTTCAATGCGCGGACAAAGCCGTCGGCTCCGGCCAGACGGGCGGCCTCCTCGATCTCGGCGCGGGTCGCACCGGGGCGGCCGTAGGCGATGTTCTCCGCTACGGTGCCGCTGAACAGGTAGACATCCTGCTGCACCACGCCGATGGCCTCGCGCAGGCTGCGCAGTGTGACGCTGCGCACATCCTGCCCGTCGATCAGGATCTTGCCGCCCGTCACATCATAAAAGCGGGGAATCAGGTTGCAGAGCGTGGTCTTGCCGCCGCCGGAGGGGCCGACCAGCGCAACATTCTCGCCGGGGCGGATCTTGAGGTTGACATGGCGCAGGACCTTATTGTGGTCATCAGGGTACTCAAAGCTGACATCGCAGAAGTCGATGCCGCCCTCCCGCACCTGCAGCGGCTCCGCACCGGGAAGGTCGGCGATGGCGATGGGGGTGTCCATGATCTCGGCAAAGCGCTCAATGCCGGTCATGCCGCGCTGGAACTGCTCGGCAAATTCCACGATGCGGCGGATGGTGGCGATCAGCGTGGAGACATACAGCACATAGGCTACCAGATCGCCCGCGCTGATGGCGCCGTACGCGAGGGAAAGACCGCCGGCCAGAATGACGACAAAATACATCAGGCCGTCAAAAAGGCGGGTGGACGTGTTGAAGGCCGCCATGGCATAGTAGCCCAGCGTCTTGATCTTTTCAAAATCGCGGTTGCCCTGCTCAAACTTTTCGCGCTCCAGATCCTCGGCCGCAAAGGCCTTGACCACACGCTGGCCGAGCAGACTGTCCTCAATGGTGGCGTTCAGCTCGCCGATCTGAAAGCGCTGCTGGCGGAATCGCTCGCGCAGCTTGTGGTTCAGCTTGACCGAGACAACGCCCATCAGCGGCACACAGGCAAAAACAACGAGGGTCAGCGGTATGTTGGACTGACAGAGGATTACGAACGAGGCGGCGATCTTTATGCCTGCAATGAAAAACTCCTCGGGGCAGTGGTGGGCAAACTCGGTCACATCGAACAGGTCGTTCGTGATGCGGCCCATGATCTGGCCGACCTTGGTGTTGTTGTAGTAGGTGTGGTCGAGCTGCAGCAGATGGTCAAAGGCATCGCGGCGCATATCGGTCTCAATATGCACGCCCATAATATGGCCAACGCCGGACATAAAGTAGCTGGCCGCACCGTCAATGACGCGCAGCACAAAGTAGAGCGCCGCCAGCCTCAGCACGGTTTCGGCCGTCAGGGACGCCGCTGTGACCGTGTTTGTCAGGGTGCTCATGATTTTGGGCAGGGCAATGTCGCACAGGGTCGTCAGTGCGGCGCAGAACAGATCAAAGGCCAGCACGCCGCGGTACTTGACCAGATAGGGGAGAAAGCGTCGGATCAGCGCACTGTTTTTCGGGCGCTGCGAAGTAGTGGTTTCGGACATGGGTACCTCTTTCATTCAGACTTGTAGGGGCCGCATATGTGCGGCCCCTACATGGTGGTTACTCGTTGGGGGTGTCACTTTCCGTTGTTGGTTCACTCGGCGTAACTGGTTCTGGCGCAGGTGCGGCCTGCAAAACCTCGTTGCAGCGGGAGCACACAACACTGCCGTCGGGCTGTGTAACGCCGCTGTGCCCCAGTGCGGCAGATTCCTCCGTTTTTGTCTCGCCGCAGCTGCATCGGTAGGTTTTTGTGCCGCCTGCCGTGCAGGTGGCGGTGTCACTGATCAGCTGGAAATCATGGGTGTGCGGTTCCGGTGTCGGTGTCGGCACTGCCGTTGGCTCGGGTGTGGCGGGCACGGCGGTCGGCGCAGCTGTGGGTACTGCCGTTGGCACCGGCGTCGGCGCTTGGGTCGGCACCGCCGTTGGTGCCATCGTCACGACCGGTGTTGCGGTGGGCTGCGGCGTGGCCTTGGCGGCCTCGACCTTCGTCTCGCCGCAGCCCTCGCGCTTGCAGGTGTAGATGATTTCCGCGCCCTTCTGCACCCCGTCATCCCAGTCGTGGCCCAGCGGCTTGATGTCCTTCTCAATAACCTCGCCGCAGATTTTGCACTTGTACTTGGCGGACCCGGCCTTCAGGCAGGTGGCGGCAGTCTTGGTGCCCTCGACCTCAACATAGTTGTGCTCATGGGCATCGGCCTTGAAGTGCGCCGTCAGCACCACACCGCCTGCATCGGCGTCCTGCGGCATCGTAAAGCTGAGGGATTTGCTGCTGTAGCTGCCGCCTGAGCTGGCGGTCCAGCCCGCAAAGACAAAGCCTGCGTCCGGCACGGCGGTCACGGCCCCGGCAGTCGCGCCCTTTTTGACAAGCTGGCTGGTGGTGCCGGACAGTGTGCCGCCGTGTTCAGCAACAAATTCCAGCGGGACCTTGGCGCCGCGCACGGCGATGGGGTCCTTTGTGATAAGGTTTGCGGGCACGCCGTCCGGCTGCGGGATGCTCCCCAGCGGCTGCGGGCGGCGGTCCTCAGTCTGGTATGCGTGGGTGCGTACATAAGTAAAATACGCCTCAACGGCCTTTTTGGAGAGGTGTACGCCGTCTGACAGGGTGTAGTCGGTTTTGGCCCAGCCGGTGGTATCGTCCCGCAGGACCTCGGCGCTGTTCAGAAACTTAAAGCCGTTTTCCTCGCACATCTGTACCAGAGCGGCATTGTAGGCATCGACCTGCGTCATCGTCAGGTTCGTGTTTTCGCGCTGCTTGTCCAGCGGCGGGATGGCGCTTACGATGATGTCGCAGTAGGACCACGCCTGCCGGATGGCCTGCAGCCCCTGCAGATAGGTGGCGATGAACCGGGTCGCATCGGTGGAGGCACCGGAGAGGTTGTTTGTGCCGTAGCAGATGATGATCCGCTTCGGCTTGAGCATGGCAACCGATTCCGGCACGGTGTACATGGTTGAGGAACCCTTGAACTTTTCGCATTTCAGCGTGGTGATCGCGCCCGCGCCCATGCTGACAACACCGATGTTGTTGGAAAGGCTTGTAAAAGCGGTGCCCGTATCATCGGCATACAGCAGGTAGCGCGCGGTGTTGGAATCCCCGATGAAAAGCGTTTCATCCAGATAGCTGCGCCCGGCGTCTGCGCCTGCGGGCAGCACGGTGCCCACTGCGGCGGCGGGCTCGGCTGCCGCAGGCTGCGCGGTGGCCGCAGGCGCGGCGGTGGGGGCGGCACTTTCCACCGTGGCGGGCTGCCGGAGGGTGTCGGGCGTTTTGGGGGCGCAGGCGGTCAGGCAGCCGGCCAGCCCAAGCGCAGCAAGCAGGACAGATACTTTCATGAAGGGCACCTCGCACAAAAGTTTGTAATTATTTCTATGATACACCATTTTTTCGAGATACGCAAACGAAACGGAGCAGTTTTACAAAATTATCGAAAAACGATAAAAAATACTTGCAAAACGATATGCGATGTGCTATACTGCAGGCAATAAACCGGGAGGCGGATACAGATGAAGCAGCTTTGGAACGATCAGAGAAGCATACTTTTGACCCGCGCCGTTGTGGCGCTGGCGATTGCGGGCAGCGTGGTTATGACGGTATGCGGCCCGAAGGTCACGCATTGGATGGTTACGGCACATGGGCTGCCGCCGCGCAGCGGCCCCCTGCTGCTGGGGATGGGGTATGCCTGCGCCGCGCTGGCGCTGGTCATGCTGTGCAGCCTGTATCAGTTTTTGCGCCGCATTGAAGCGGGCGAGGTTTTTGTCTCCACCAATGTTGCGGCTTTGCGGCGCATCAGCTGGTGCTGTGCTGGCGCGGCGGGATTCTGCCTGCTGGCAGCGGGGATCTATCTGCCGTTCCTGTTTTTGGCGGTGGCGGCAGGGTTTATGGCGCTGATCGTCCGGGTGCTGAAAAACGCCTTTGCGCAGGCCGTCCGCATGAAGGACGAGCTGGACTACACCGTGTAAGGGGGCGTCACGATGCCTATTGTGGTCAATCTGGATGTCATGATGGCCCGCCGCCACAAGGCGGCGGGTGAGCTGGCCGAGGAAATCGGTATCACCCCGGCGAATCTGTCCATCTTAAAGAACAACAAGGCCAAGGCAGTGCGGTTCTCTACATTGGAGGCCCTGTGTAAGGCGCTGGACTGCCAGCCGGGGGACATTTTGGAGTTTGTGCCGGACGAGGATCGGTAGGGGCCGGGCATGCCCGGCCCGCGGCTTACCCGCAAACGCCCGCGTAATTTTACACGACCGGGCCGGACATGTCCGGCCCCTACGGGAAGGCGATTCCGCTATGTTATACGCTGTTTTAATGTACCCTCTGGCCTATTTTTATCTGCGCGGAGTGATGTTTCCGCAGTCGTATTCGGATTGGGGAATGCCGGTTTTTGCGGCGCTGTTCATTGTGTATGTGGACTGTGCCGCCCGTGCCGCGCACCGCACCGCCGCTAAGGAGACGCCGCTCTGGGCCGTATGCTGGATGGCGCTGGCCGTGGCGTACCCGCTGTTCGGCTACCAGCCGGAGCCGCTGGGCAGCTGGCAGTGGATGGTATGGCATCTGTTCGCCGTCTGGTATGTGCTGGCACGGTGCGGGATGCTGGCGCAGGGGCAGAGCGGCAGCCTGGCCCCGCTGGACGCGCTGGCCGGGTTCGTCCTCCTGCCGTTCGGGAATTTCTTTCTGCGGGCGCGCACTGTCTTTGCTGCGCTGCGCACCCGCCTGCAGGACCGCACGGGGGCACAAAAAATTCTGCGCCTTATCGTTACCGCAGCGGTGACGCTGGCGCTGTGCGGTGTGGCATGGGGCCTGCTGGGAGCGGCCGATGCCAACTTTGCCGCGCTGGGACAGCAGATGTCCGGCTGGTGGAACAGGCTGCTGAACAATGTAAGATTCATCGACCGGCTGATGTATATCCTGCTCTCACTCCCGGTGGGGGCGTGGCTGTATGGGCTTGTGGGCGGCTCCCTGCGCCGCAAAGCACCGCCCGCCACGGCGCAGCAGTGTGCCGCTGTGCTGGAAAACTGCCGCGTTGTGCCGCGAACCACGGCGGTGGCGGCCGTAACAGCGCTGTGCGGTGTCTACGCGCTGTTTTTTGCCGTGCAGGCAGGGGAGTGGCTTGCCGCTGCGCCGCTGGGGCTGGATGCACCGGACACCGCTGCCTTCGCAGTGAACGGTTTCTGGGAGCTGCTGAAAATCCTGCTGCTCGACTTTTCGGTGCTGGCGGGCATACAGTTCTTTGGCCGTGCGCCGCTGCCTAAAGCGTTGGCCGCCGTGTTCTGCGGGTTCGGTGTGGCTTTTGCCGCGCTGGCAGCGGGCAAGCTGGCCGTCTATGTGACGCTCTGCGCCCTGACGCCCCGGCGGTTCACGGCTGCATGGTGCCTGTTTGTGCTGGCTGTCTGTGCGGTGCTGGCGCTGGTGCGGGTGTTCAGGCCGATCCCGGCGGCGAAGCTTGCCATTTTTGCGGCAGCGGTCAGCTTTACACTGCTCTGCTGCGTGAATGTAAAGCAGCGGGTCATTGATGTGAATTTGGCACGGTATGAAGCCGGGATAGATGAAAAATTGGATTGGGGCGTATTGTGGGAGTGCGGGTATCAGGAGAACGCAGCGCGGTAGGGGCCGGGCGTGCCCGGCCCGCGCGCGTAAGGCAAACAGGCGCTTGCGGGAAAGCCGCACGGAGGGGTCAAGACCCCTCCCTACAGGATGACGATAACGGGTGCTTTGTAGGGAGCGGTCTTGACCGCTCCGCGGGATGTGTACGGCAAACGGCTGTCTCCCGGAAGGCTGCGGGCCGGGCATGCCCGGCCCCTACAAGGCAACGAAAACAGGGACACCAGCCCTTCCGGGTCGATGTCCCTGTTTCTTATGCGATTTTACACTTTCTTAAACCCTACGCTCTGCATAAACCGCACAAATGCAGCCTGACCCTGGGCGTCCTGCTTAAAGACACCGGCATTCTCCAGCACATGGCTGAAGACGGTGCCGATCTCGGCCTTGACGGTCTTGTTGGCGGCCTCGGGCTTCATGCCGGTGCCGTACTTGGCAATCAGTTCATCGATCCAGTCGGCATGGACAGCCAGTGCATCGCCCTCAATACGGCTGGTGTTCGGGCGCTGGCCCGCCAAAATCTCCGCGATCTGCGCGCCCTGATCCTTCAGGCGGGCGGGCAGGATGGCCAGACCCATGACCTCGATCAGGCCGATGTTTTCCTTTTTGATATTGTGGTATTCCTTATGCGGGTGGAAGATACCGTCCGGGAACTCCTCGCTGGTGCGGTTGTTGCGCAGCGCAAGGTCAAGGATGAACCCGTCGGTCTCATCGTAGTGCAGGATCGGCGTCACGGTATTGTGCGGTGTGCCGTCCGTCTCTGCCAGAATACCGACACTCTCATCGCTGTAGGCGCGCCAGGCGCTCAGGATGTTGTTGGCCACGATCTGCATCTGCTGGCTGCTGCGGCCGACCAGACGCACGGCGGAAACAGGCCAGTTCAGGATGCCCGCCCTGACGCCGGGGTAGCGGATGTCGGTCATCGGTACGGCAATGTCAGCCTTCTGCATCGGGAAAACATACCGCCCGCCCTGAAAATGGCTATGGCTCAGGATGCTGCCGCCCACGATCGGCAGATCGGCGTTGGAGCCGCAGGTATAGTGGGGGAACTGTGCCACAAAGTCAAAAATCTCGGCCAGCGTCTGTTTGTTCATCTCCATGGGCTTGTGCTGGTCATGCAGCATGATGCAATGCTCATGGAAGTAGGCGTAGGGGCTGTACTGCAGGTAGAACTGCTCCCCTGCGAGCGTGATGGGCACAATGCGGTGGGTCTGGCGCGCGGGGAAGTTGATGCGGCCCGCGTAGCCGATGTTCTCCTTGCAGAGCATGCAGGCGGGGTAGCCGCTCTTGGGCTGCAGGCGCTCCAGCGCGATGGTCTTGGGGTCCTTCTCGGGCTTGGTCAGGTTGATCGTGATCTCCAGCTCGCCGTAGGGGGTGGCGGTGTTCCACTGGATGTTCTTGGCGATCTGCGCGGTGCGGATGTAGTTGGTGTCCACACACAGGCGGTAGAACCAGTCGGTCGCAGCCTTGGCGCCCTGCTTCTGGTACAGCTTTTTGAACTTTTTGCAGACCTCGCTCTCGCGGGGCATCAGGGCACCCATCAGGCGGGTCTCAAAGTTGATGCGGTACTGGTTTACGGCACCGTCAAAAAGCTCCTTCCGGGCGGCCAGCTCCACCATTTCATCCAGCAGGGCGGCGGGCGTCTCGGGGTCCTCCTTCGGGGGCTTGGCCTCGCTGGGGGCAGCCAGTGCCAGCAGATCCAGCAGCGTGTTGCGTGCTACCAGAACATCGAGATCCTTGATAAGCTTGTGCTTGCGGCCGAAGCGCAGCAGGCGCTCCACATCCAGGGCAAGGCGTGCGTCACGCTGCTCCGGGGTCAGGGTCATAAGATCAACTTCATTCTTTGCCATGATTGCCCTCCTGTAGCGGTGTGTTGTGTATTCTGTTGTATTAACCATACCGCCTTTTGCCTTCGCTTTCCATAGCATTGTGTGTCAGGGTTTTGCAATTTTCAACCAAACGCCGCCGATTGTACACCGCTGTTTTATGATAGCGCTGCCTTATAAAAAATCCCCCGTCATACGGCGGGGGAAAAGTGCGGTGTGCTATTTACTTCTTCAGATCGCTGAACAGGTCTTTCTTGTACACGCCGTCTGCGACCAGCTTGGCAAAGCTGTCGATGACGGTCTGCTTGTCCTCAGCGTAGGTGACGCCGAACCACTTGTCGTGGGTGGGCAGAACCTTGACGCTGACCTTGTCCGCGTGCAGCAGCTCATCAATATAGATGGGCAGCAGATACTCAGCCTTGAGCGGGTTGGCAGGCGCGGCCTTCTCAAAGAACTCTACAAAGCCGGCGTCGAGCAGATCGACAAACTCGGGGGTCAGTGCCCACATATTCATCGAGACAAGGCTCTCAACGTCGATGCTCTTGCCGCCTGCGGCTGCGCCGTCGGCGGTCTTTTCAATGCCGCTGGTCTCCAGCACGCCGGTCAGGTAATGGGCCTCGTTCATCTGGCAGATGCCGCGGGTCACAGCGCCGTTGTCGCTCAGGGTGTTCTTCAGCACAAAGCCGGCCATGGCCAGAGCACCGGCCTTGTCGGGCGTGTAGCCCTGCAAAAAGTCATGCAGCCGGACAAAGGCCTCCTTGCCGTAGTAGTCATCGGCGTTGATGACGGCGAACGGCTCCTTGATGATACCCTTGCAGGCCAGCACGGCCTGACCGGTGCCCCAAGGCTTGGAGCGTCCCTCCGGCACGGAATACCCTGCGGGGACATTCTCCAGCGCCTGAAAGGCGTAGTCGATCTCAACGCCCAGCTCGGCACAGATTTTCTCAATGCGGTCGCCGATGGCCTCCTTGAAGGCATCCTCAATGTCGTGGCGGATGATAAAGACGATCTTATCAAAACCGGCCTCGATCGCGTCATGAATGGAATAGTCCATGATGATCTCGCCGTTGGGACCCACAGCCGCCAGCTGCTTGATGCCGCCGCCGAAGCGGGAGCCAATGCCTGCAGCCATAATAACCAGAGCAGTTTTCATGAGTTTCCTCCTATTTTAACACCATTGGTGTATTGTGCGTTCTTCTTCTTTGGCAATGCTGTGTTTATCTAGGGGGCGATGCTTGGCATCCGCCCCGCAGGACAGGATACAGCAAAGCTTTTAATAGCCGCTTATCGAAAGGGCGTACTGTACAAAGCCGGGCCCGGCCAGATTGATGACCAGCGAGGCAAGCAGCAGCATGATGCCGAAGTAGAGCAGCGCCGCCAGCAGATTCGTGCCGCCCTTCTGCAGCAGGGCATCGGTGCGGGCCTCGCCGTCAGGGTAGTCGGCGTAGATGCGGTCGATATTTTTCTTGGCCTCCCTGCGGTACCAGGAGACCGCAAACAGCCCCAGAATGATGTTCAGCGCCCAAGATGCCACGGCGCAGACATTGACGGCGACCGGCAGCCAGCCCAGCGGCATCGCGCCGAGAAGCGAGGGATTAAAGACAGAGATGATCTCTATAAAGGTAGGGATGCTCAGCACAATGGTCAGAACGGCAGTCAGCAGACCCTCCTTCCACATTTTGCGGTAGAACAGGTACGCCGGGCCGAAAAGGAACGCCGACAGGCAGACGGCGGCCTTGCGGTTCGTGATGCTCATGCGGAAAAACTGCATCAGGTAGTACATCGGGCTGCGCCCTACATAGGCGGCCCAGTCCTTAGCCTTGATGCCGTCGATCGTATCCTCGGGGCCGATCTCCCGGCGGTAGATGCCGCCCTCCCGGTCAGTGCTGTAGGTTTCGATGTGCGGGCCGGGGGCGGCGCTGCGGTCCTGACGCGGGGCGGCAGGGTCCCGGGCGTAGATGGGGACCTGCTCCTCGGGCTTGGCGGCATCGGCACTGTCGGCCTCGCTGCGGGGCAGGGGACAGCCGCAATGGCTGCAGCGGGCCGCGCCCGGCGTGTTGCGGGTACCGCAGTTGGGGCAGGTGGCCTCATGCGCGGCCTTTACAGCCTCGGGGCTGATCTCGGGCTGCCACTCAAACCCGGCGGCATGCTCGGAGCGGTGCATACAGGCCCCGACCTTTTTCCAGCAGTCCCGGTGGTAGGGGGTGCCGCAGTCGGGGCAGACAACGATGTCGTCCGTATCGGTAAAAGCCTGTTCACAGACAGGGCAGTGGTTTCCTGTGTAGCGTGTCATTGAATATCCTCCCAGTAACATAAAGTCATTATACCGCATCAAATGGATAAATGCAAAGAAAACATAAAAACTTTACAAGATAGATTGATTTTACAAGAGCAATGGATTGATTTGTGCTGTAGGGGCGGCATACATCCCCCCTGCGAATATTTTATGCGTTCCGCCCTCTTTACAACGCCGCGCAATTCGCTTATAATGGTACTATGTAATTTTATGCGAACTTATGGGATGAGGGATACTCTATATGATTACCATTGACGAACTGAAAGCAAAACTCGGCGGCATGAAGACTGCCGTGGACGACCTGCGGGACGCCCTTTCCATCGAAGCCAGCGAGAAGCGTCTGGCTGAGCTGGAGCACCAGATGACGATGCCCGGCTTTTACGATGATCAGGACCGCAGCCAGAAGATCATCGGTGAGATGGGTGAGGTCAAAAATAAGCTGGAGCGCTTCGGCAAGCTCTCCACCCAGTATGAGGAGGCCGAGACCCTGCTGGAGATGATCGAGGAGGAGAACGACCCCGCCCTCGCCGCGGAGGGCGAGGAGGCTGTCAACGGTGTGGAAAAGGCCATTGATGAGCTGCAGCTTATGACGATGCTCAACGGTGAGTATGACCACAGCAACGCGATCCTGACCTTCCACGCCGGCACCGGCGGCACCGAGGCGCAGGACTGGGCCGAGATGCTCTACCGCATGTACACCCGCTGGGCCGAGGCCCACGGCTACAGCGTTGAGGTGCTGGATGTGCTGGACGGTGATGAGGCCGGTATCAAGTCTGCCTCGATGATGGTCAAGGGGCCCAACGCCTACGGCATGCTCAAGAGCGAGCACGGTGTCCACCGTCTGGTGCGCATCAGCCCGTTTGACGCCAACGCCCGCCGCCAGACCAGCTTCTCCAGCCTTGAGGTCATGCCCGAACTGGACAACAACATCAATATTGAAATCAACCCTGCCGATATCGAGATGCAGGTGTTCCGTTCCTCCGGTGCCGGCGGCCAGCACATCAACAAGACCTCCTCTGCCGTGCGCCTGATCCACAAGCCCACCGGCATTGTGACCAGCTGCCAGACCCAGCGCAGCCAGCTGCAGAACCGTGAGTACGCTATGGAGATGATGAAGGCCAAGCTGTACCAGATCGCTTTGCAGCAGCACAAGGATAAGATCGATGACATCAAGGGCGTCCAGAATGAGATCGCTTGGGGCCACCAGATCCGCAGCTATGTCTTTATGCCCTACACGCTGGTCAAGGATCACCGCACCAACTACGAGAGCGGCAATGTGCAGGCTGTCATGGACGGTGATCTGGACGGCTTCATCTATGCCTACCTGAAAGCAAGCTCCCGCGGCGAGCTGCAGGATGTCTGATATGAATGACCGTTTTATCCGCCTGTCCGTCTCGCTGTCCCGCCTGCAGAAGGTCATCCAGCGCATCAAGACGGACGGCATGAACCGCATTGAGCTGAAGGCCGGGCACACGCTGGTGCTTTGCCAGCTTGATGCTGCCCCTGACGGCTATCGCTTTTCAGAACTGACTGAGCGGTGCGATCTTGACCCGGCGATGATCTCCCGCGTGCTGGCCGATCTGGTCCGCGGCGGTCTGGTCCAAAAGTGCGGCGCGCCCGGCAAGTATAACGCTATCTACCTGCTGACCGATGCGGGCCGCGACCGCGCTGTGCGGGTAAGGGCCGTGGTGGCTGATGTATCGCGCCGCGCCGATGAGGGGATAGACCCCGGCGAACTGGCCATATTCTATAAAGTACTTGCACAGCTGACCGAAAATCTCGAGGCTGTCGAGGCCGATCCCACGGCAGCCTTTGCACCGCTGGAGGACTGAGCCGGCGCTGCCCTGCAGGCCAATATGAACAAAACTGCCCGACTGCACCAAAATGCAGCCGGGCACTTGTTTTGTTCATACTTGATGGGTATACTTGCCATAATAAAGCGATGTGGATCGTTTATGCTGTAGGGGCCGGGCATGCCCGGCCCGCAGCCGAAAGGCAAACGCGCAATCACGGGAAAGCCGCGGGCCGCACATGTGCGGCCCCTACAGCCCATCCGATTACCCGAAAGGAGCCTCCTACATGCCATCGTATCACGGGCTGACCGCTGCCGAGGTCGAAACGCGCCGCGCAGCGGGGCAGACGAATCAGCCGCCCCGCTCCCAGACAAAGACCACCGGTGAGATCGTGCGGGACAATATCTGTACCTATTTCAACCTTGTGTTTCTCGTGCTGGCCGTCATGCTGGCGCTGGTCGGCTCTTGGCTGAACATGGGCTTTCTCGGCATCGTGTTCTGGAATACCCTCATCGGCATCGTGCAGCAGCTGCGCGCCAAAAAGACCATTGATGAGCTGACCCTTGTATCGGCCCGCAGGGTGCGCTGCCTGCGCGATGGTCAATGGTGCGAGGTGCTCTCCGATGATCTGGTCCGTGACGATGTGATGGAGTTCGGCGCGGGGGACCAGATCGTGGCAGATGCCGTTGTGCTGGACGGCAGCGCACAGGCCAACGAATCCCTCATCACCGGCGAGGCCCGGGCTGTGCCGAAGGAGGCGGGCGGCGAGCTGCGGTCAGGCAGCTTTCTCATGGCGGGGCGCTGCACGGCGCGGCTGACCCATGTCGGCGCGGACAGCTACGCCAGCAAGCTGACAGCTGAGGCTCAGGCCAACGGCCACCGTGTCGCCCGGGGCGAGATGATGCGCAGCCTTGACAGGCTGATCAAATTTATCGGCATAGCGCTTATCCCGATTGGCGCGGTGCTGATCTGGAAGCAGCACTGGGTGCTGGAACTGACGATGAAGGAGACCGTCAACGCCACGGTGGCGGCGCTCATCGGCATGATCCCCGAGGGGCTTTACCTGCTGACGAGCGTGGCGCTGGCCGTGAGCATGATGCGCCTTGCCAGACGCAGGGTGCTGACGCGGGATATGAACTGTATTGAAACGCTTGCCCGGGTGGATACCCTCTGCGTGGACAAGACCGGCACGATCACCGAGAGCGCCATGCAGGCGGATGACCCGCTGCCGCTGACAGAAAATGCGCCGCTGGACGAGATCCTGCACGCCTTCTACGCGGGGGAGCAGCCCGACAACGACACCGGCCGCGCCCTGACCGACCGCTTTGGACAGGGGGGCGCCGGCTGGCTTGCGGTGCGCACGGTGCCCTTTAACACGGCGTACAAGTACAGTGCCAAGGATTTCGGCGTGCAGGGCTGTTATGTGGTGGGCGCACCGGATATTTTGGCGGGGACCCGTGCCGGGGAACTGACCGGCGCACTTTCCCCGCTGCTGGCACAGGGCCGCCGTGTGCTGCTGCTGGCAAAATACAACGCAGCCCTGCCTGACCCGCCCGCGGCTCTGGATGCAGCGCAGCTGGAATTTTTGGCGCTGCTGCCGCTGCAGAACCGCATCCGGGAGAATGCCCCCAAGACCTTCCGCTTTTTTGCCAAGCAGGGAGTCGATGTCAAGGTCATCTCGGGCGATGACCCGCAGGCTGTCAGCCATGTGGCGGCAGGCGCGGGCATTGCGGGGGCGGAGCACTGGGTGGATGCCGCCACCCTGCGCAGCGAAAAGGAGCTGGCCGAGGCCGCCGAGCGGTGTACGGTATTTGGCCGTGTGACGCCCGAGCAGAAGCGCCAGCTTGTCCACGCGCTGCAAAAGCGCGGGCATACCGTAGCCATGACCGGCGACGGCGTAAATGATGTTCTGGCGCTCAAGGATGCCGACTGCGGCATTGCCATGGCATCGGGTGCGCAGGCGGCCAGTCAGGTCGCGCAGCTGGTGCTGCTCGACTCCGACTTTGCGGCCCTGCCCAGCGTGGTGGCCGAGGGGCGGCGTGTCATCAACAATATCCAGCGCTCGGCCTCGCTGTTTTTGGTCAAGAACATCTTCTCGTTCCTGCTCAGCATCGTGGCGCTGGGGCTGCCGCTGGCCTATCCGTTCCAGCCGCTGCAGCTGTCCCTCGTCACCTTTGCCACCATCGGCGCACCGGCGTTCTTTCTGGCGCTTGAGCCGAACCATGAGCTGGTGCGCGGCAGATTTATGCGCAATGTCATGCGGGCCGCCATGCCCGGCGGGCTGACGGATTTTTTGCTGGTATTCTGCGCACAGGGCTTCGGCTTTGCGTTCGACATCCCCTCCGAGATGGTGGGCACGATCTGTACGCTGGTCATCCTCTGTGTCGGCCTGCAGATTCTGTGGGGCGTCTGCATTCCGTTCACGCCGCTGCACTGGGCTATCTGGGGCAGCATGGCGGCGGCAGGCATCGGCGGGGTGCTTTTGCTGGCACCGTGGCTGCCGCTGGTTCGCCTGAATCTGGGCGGTGTGCTGGTACTGATCGTGCTGCTGGCGCTCAGCGCGCCGACACTGGCAGGGCTGACCTTTCTGGGCGAGCGGCTGCACGGTGTCTATAATGATCTGAAAAACAAACACGCCCGCAAGCAGGCATAAAAATATCCCGCAGACCGCCATGGTCTGCGGGGAATTTTTTGCCCTCAGTCCGCAAGCTCCTCCTTGATGAACATAAGGCAGAGGCTTACCGCGAGCAGGGCGCAGGACAGCCAGATCGTTTTGGCGCCCAGCACAGCTACGCACTGGGTACCCACGCCGGCACCCAGTGCAAACACAAGGATGACGCCGAAATAGTGCAGTGCCTTGTACAGCAGGCTTTTATCCCGCGTATGGCCGAACGCCACCAGAGAATCCATGCCGCTGCGCAGATTGCCGATGCACATGGTACTGGCAAACGGATAGCCGTGTACCTTGCGGAAGGCCTGTACCTGCATGGCACAGGCAAAGGATACCACCGCATTGGCACCCATGTCCCACGCGGCAGGGAAGAACCCGACCACGAACAGCAGTACGATCTCCGCCAGCAGCACCAGCTGCCGCCAGTGGACGCGCTGTGCTTCCCGCCAGCGCAGGCGGATGCACTCTGCCGCCGCGACACCCAGCGCAAAGGACAGCACGGGGATAAAATAGTGGGCGAACCGCGCAAAATCGCCATCGAACAGGCTTTGGCTCATCAGGACGATGTTGCCGGTCTGGGCGTTGGCAAACACCTTGCCGCGCCCGATGTAGGTGTAGGCATCCTGCAGCCCGCCCGATGCGGACAAAAATATAACCGTGCGGAACGCCTCGGACATCTGGCCGCGGTGATGCAATAGTGAATGTGACATGATTTTCCGACCCCTCTATGTGATTGCGCGTGCAGGGGCGGCCAACGGCCGTCCCTGCAACCATCGCCCATTATAGCGCGCCGCGCCGCCGCTGTAAAGTTTACGGCAACAGATGCAGTGTTTTGTACCAAAGTTGCGCCGCTGAGGCGAGGGCGGCGCTTGCATTGACAAGAAAAACACAATCCCGATTTTGTACAAATAAAACTGCACAAAAACCACTTGCCATATTTGGTCATAGTGCTATAATACGGCTGAGCCTGAAATGGGGCGACCCTATAAATAGGAAACCGCAGGACAGGTAAAGCTCTCAAAGAGTGAGGTGCATTGCATGAAAGATGTAAACGACCTGATGCAGGCCATTTTGGAGATGGACGCCGCCCAGCGCAAGGCCAGTGAAAAGGCCAAGCTGGAACGCACGGCCCGGCTGGCCGCGCTGGACGAGCAGAAGCAGAAGATCATTGCGGAGTGTGACGCCCGCGAAAAGGCAGCCTGTGAGGCCGCTGCCAAGGCTGCCGAGCAGGGCAACGCCGCCGCTCTTGCTGCGCTGGAGCAGCAGTGCCAGCAGGCCGCCGAGGCCATGACCGCCGCCGCCCGGAGCCATGAAGCTGAATGGTGCGCAGCGCTTGTACAGCGCACCCTGAGCGGGGAGGCCGCACAATGACGAAGGCGAGCAATGCCTCCGGCAATGCGGTGCTGGCCAAGGCGCGGGCGCTGTACGGCCGCCGCCTGCGGGCAGAGGATTACCGCCGCCTGATGGGCTGCCGCACAATGTCTGAGTTAGCCGCCGCCCTCAAGGAGCAGCCGCTCTACAGCGCGGCGCTGGCCGATGTCAACCCCCAGTACGCCCGCCGCGCCCAGCTGGAAAGCCTGCTGCGGCAGAGCCTGTACACCCGGTATGACAGCCTTTGCCGGTATGACCGCAGCGCAGGCAGCAAGGTGTATGAATACTTCACCCTCTGCTGTGAGGTGGACGAGCTGACCGCCGCCATGCGGTGCTTGGATGCGGGCCGCCCCGGCGATTACCTGTTCCGGCTGCCCGAGTTTATGCAGCAGCGCTGCTGCATCGACCTCTATGCGCTGGCCAGGGCAACCGGGCTGGACGGTATTCTGGCCGCAGTGGCCGGTACCCCGTGGGAAAAGGTTCTGGCTCCCTTACGAAACGCCAGACCAGACCGGGGCCTGACCGCACAGGCCGAGCCGCTTTTGCAGGACTGCCGCCACAAGGCGCTTGTGGCGCTGGCACCGGCGGGCCATGGGCCTGCTGCCGAGCCGGGCCTGCGGGAGTTGATCGAGCTGGAGTGCGATACATCGGCGGTTTCCAATGCGGCGCGGCTGATCCGCATCGGCGCGCCGGATTCCGCCGTGCGCAGCGCAGCGCGCCGCGACTGCACGGCCCTGACCGCTGCCGAGTGGGAGTATCTTCTGGCAGCCCGGGACCTTGCGGAGTTCAAGGCGCGGTTTGCCAGAACGAAGTACGGTCCGCTGCTGGGCCACCACGAATACAGCGTGCTGAAGGAGGGTTTCTTCCACTACCGCTGCGACTGGTGCAAAAAGTGGCTCCGCTTCTCGACCGACCCGACGCTGGTCATGATGTGTTATGTCTGGCTGGCCCGCTGCGAGGTGCAGGATCTGGACCACATCATTGAGGGCGTGCATTACAAGCTGCCGCCCGAGGAGCTGAAGCCGCTGCTGGTCGGGTTTGATGAGAATGATTGATTCTTAAACTTGCCTCTCTGTAAGAAATTGCACGGTAGGGGCGGGGCTCTGCTCCGCCCGTGGCCGTTTTGCCGTGTGTGTGGCTTTCCCGGAAAGGAGCGGCTGCGTAAAGCTGGCGGGCGGAGCAGAGCCCCGCCCCTACGAAGCGGCAAAAGACCGAAGAGGGGCAAGGTTGCTAAGGAGTGTGAACTGATTGGTTGAAAAGATGAAACTGGTGCGGGTGCAGGGCACGATGCCCCAGCTGAACGAGTTTATCGGCTCGTGCTGCATGGACGGACGCTTTGATCTTGAGCCTGCTACCAGATATATGTCGGAATCGCTGGGCTACGGCGCGCTGAATGAGGAAAACCCCCACACCGCGATCCGCGACCAGATCGAGACGATGGCTGAGGAAGCCAACATAGAGCTGCACGAGGGGCAGCAGCACAGCGACCCGGTGGATGCCGAGGGCCGCAGCTATCTGGGTGATCTGCTGGAAAAGATCGATGACCTTTGCGCCGAGCGCAAGGTACTGCTTGACCAGAAAAAGCTCTGCGAGGACGGCATCACGCAGTACAGCCATTTTACCGGGCTGAAGGTCAATGTCGATGATATTCTCGGCTGTGCCCATGTCAAGGTCCGGTTCGGCTTTCTGCCGACCGAGGGCTATAACAAGCTGATGAACAACTACGGTGATGACCCGTACATCCTGTTTACCCCCTGCAGCCAGACCAAGGCTGGTTACTGGGGCGTCTACATGACCCCGCGCGAGAAGGCACTGGAAACGGACGGCATCTTCTCGATGCTGTACTTTGAGCCGGTGCATGTGCCCGGCGCGGCGGGCTCGCCCGAGGAAATCATCACCCACTTCAAGGAAAATCTCGATGTCGTCAACCGCAGTGTTGATGATGTGAACGGCCGCATTGCCGCCCTGTGGCAGCAGAACGCCGATAAGGTGCAGCTGCTCTACAACACGGCCTGCTACTATGCCGCTGTGTATGATCTGCGCCGCATGGCTGCGGTCAAGGGCCAACACTTCTTCTGCGTCGGCTGGGTCCCGGCGTCGGAGGTGGACGAGGTCGCGGGTAAGGCCCGCGCCGTCAAGGGGCTGCGCGTCACGGTCGATGGGCCGGAATCCGCCGGCAAGATGACGCCCCCCACCAAGCTGAAAAACCCGTGGTGGAGCCGCCCTTTTGAGTTTTTCGTCGAAATGTACGGTCTGCCCGCCTACGGCGAGACAGATGTCACCGGCTTTGTAGCGATCACATTCACCGTGCTGTTCGGCATGATGTTTGGCGATGTCGGGCAGGGCATTGTGCTGGCGCTGTTCAGCACCTTTATGTGGAAGGTCAAGCACAATGACCTGTTCCATCTGATGATCCCCTGCGGCATTTCGAGCACGATCTTTGGCCTGGTCTACGGTTCTCTCTTTGGCTACGAGGAGGCCCTCGACCCGCTCTACCATGCCATTGGCATGGCGGGCAAGCCCGTTTCGGTCATGGATTCCATCACGGGTATCCTGATGGTGGCTGTCTACATCGGCATTGTGCTGGTGCTGGCGGCCATGGCCCTGAACATGTACACCTACGCCCGCCACAGGGAGTGGGGCGAGTTCATCTTCTCGCCCAACGGCCTTGTCGGCATGGTGACCTACCTGTGCGGTGTTGATCTGGCATCCGCTTATATGGGTGCGGTCACATTCCTGCCGCAGGTCGTGGCAATCATCGGCATGGTGGTCGGTTTGATCCTGCTACTGTTTGCCGAGCTGCTGGCCCCGATGGTCGAGGGCAAGCCCTGGCAGCCTGCGGGCGGCATGGGCAACTACCTGATGCAGAGCGTGTTTGAGCTGCTGGAAACGGTGCTGAGCTACCTTTCCAACACGATCTCCTTCCTGCGTGTGGGCGCGTTCGTCATTGTCCACGCCAGTATGATGATGGTCGTCTTTACGCTGGCCGGTACGCCCAACAACATCGTGGTCGTCATTCTGGGCAACATCGTGGTCATCTGCCTCGAGGCGCTGCTGTCCGCCATTCAGGGCATCCGTCTGGAGTTCTACGAGATGTTCAGCCGCTGCTACAAGGGCGGCGGACGCAAGTTCGTGGCGTTTGATTTGAAGAAAGAAAAAGCGTAAGAGGACGCGAGGTAGGGGCCGGACATGTCCGGCCCGCAACCAACCCACAACCGGTCGATAGAATCGAAGCCGCGGGCCGGGCATGCCCGGCCCCTACAAAAGCGCCTGACAAAAAGGCGCGGATACAATAAAAATTTACGGAGGATTCCATTATGAAAACCAAGTTCAGCAAACTGTTCGTTACCATTCTGATCGTGGCTGCCGTTACCTGCTGCGGTGCGCTGGGCGTCTTTGCCGCCGATGATACCAACACCGATACCACCGCCGCCACCACGGCGTCCGAGACCGTCAACACCGACAATGACCACAACTCCTCCCTGAGCATCGGTCTGGTTGCGGCCGCACTGGCCACCGGTCTTGCCGGTATCGGCGGCGGCATGGCCGTTGCCTCCGCTGCCCCCGCTGCCATCGCGGCCAACAGCGAGAACGAAAAGACCTTCGGTAAGAGCCTGATCTTCGTTGCTCTGGGCGAGTCCATCGCCCTGTACGGTCTGGTCATCTCGATCATGATCCTGTCTAAGCTGGTGTAACGCCATGCGGTTCTTTCTCATCAGCGATAACTCCGATGCCATGAACGGCCTGCGTCTGGCGGGCATTGAGGGGACGGTTGCCCGCAGTGAGGCCGATCTGCGCCATGCGCTGGCCGATGCCGCCAACCAGCCCGACATTGCCGTGCTGCTCGTCACCGAGAAGATCGCCGAGACCTACACGGCCGTGCTGGACAGCGCCCGCGCTGCCGGCGGACCGCTGCTCATCACCGTGCCGTCCACCGGCGGCGGTGCTGCCGGTAAGGACCGCCTGACCCGCTATATCCGCGAGGCCATCGGCGTGAAGATTTGAGAGGTGTGACCATGAACGAATTAGATACCCGCGCCGAGCGCTTTCTGGATTCCATCCGCGCCGAGGGCGAGGCTGCCTGCGCTGCCATCCGTGAGGAGACCGAGCGCGAAGTCACCGGGCGGCTGGACGAGACCCGCCGGGCGGAGAATGCCCGGGTGGAGCGCACCCTGCGCTTTGAGACCGAGCGCGCGCGCACCCGCGCCAACCGTGACCTGAGCGCTGCGCGCATGGCCGCCCGCGCCAAGCTGGCCGACCAGCGCCAGAAGATCGCGGACGAGACCTTTGCCAAGGCCCGTGAGCAGCTGGCTGCCTTTGCAGCCGGGGACGGCTATGCCGCTTGGCTGCAGAGCGAGACCGCCGCACTGGCCGAAGCACTGGGGGAGAACGCCAACCTTTCCGTCCGCAGCATCGACCTGCCGCTGCTCAAGGGCGTTAAGCTGCCTGCAGGCACGACACTTACGGCCGATGACAGCATTGAGCTGGGTGGCCTGAAGGGCGAGAACGCCGCCAAGGGCCTGGCTGCCGATGACACGCTGGCAGCACGCCTGAACGCCCAGCACGACTGGTTCCTGAAAAACGCCGGGCTGGAGATCAATATTTGAGGGGCAAAGCAATGGAAAATAAAATTTACAGCATCAACGGCCCCGTTGTCACCATAAAGGGCAAGACCGATCTGGAAATGATGGAGATGGTCTATGTGGGCAAGGCCCGTCTGGTGGGCGAGGTCATCCGCATGAACGAAAAGGAGACCACCATTCAGGTCTATGAGGAAACCGGCGGCCTGAAGGCGGGCGAGCCTGTCGAAAGCACGGGCGGCCCGCTGTCGGTAACGCTCGGCCCCGGTATCCTGCGCAACATCTATGACGGTATCCAGCGCCCGCTGCCCGCCATTGAAAAGGATATGGGCAGCTTTATCGAGCGCGGCGCGCATGAGCCGTCCCTTGATGAGGAAGCGAAGTGGGATGTGACCGTCACCGTCAAGGCAGGGGATACCCTGACCCCCGGCCAGATCTATGCTACCTGCCCCGAGACCCCGGCCATCCAGCACCGCTGCATGGTGCCGCCGATGGTTTCCGGCACCGTGACATGGGTTGCTGACAACGGCAGCTATACCGTCCATTCGCCTATTGTTAAATTGACCGATGCCAAGGGTAAGGAGCACACGCTGACCCTCTGCCAGAAGTGGCCCATCCGCACCCCGCGCCCGTCTGCCGAGCGCATGACCTCGCCCCGGCCGCTCATCACCGGCCAGCGCGTCATTGATACGATGTTCCCGCTCGCCAAGGGCGGCGCGGCGGCCATCCCCGGCGGCTTTGGCACCGGTAAGACGATGACCCAGCACCAGATCGCAAAATGGTGCGACGCGGACATCATCATCTATGTCGGCTGCGGCGAGCGCGGCAACGAGATGACGCAGGCGCTGCAGGAATTCAGCGAGCTGGTCGACCCCCGTACCGGTAAGAGCCTGATGGATCGTACCGTGCTGATCGCCAACACCTCCAACATGCCCGTTGCCGCGCGTGAGGCATCCATCTACACCGGCATTACGCTGGCTGAGTATTACCGCGACATGGGCTACCACGCCGCCATGATGGCCGACTCCACCTCCCGCTGGGCTGAGGCTCTGCGCGAGATCAGCGGCCGTCTGGAGGAGATGCCCGCCGATGAGGGCTACCCGGCCTACCTGCCCAGCCGTCTGGCCGAGTTCTACGAGCGCGCCGGTTATGTCAAGACGCTGAACGGTGCCGAGGGTTCGGTTTCCGTTATCGGCGCCGTCAGCCCGCAGGGCAACGATTTCTCGGAGCCTGTCACCCAGAACACGAAGCGCTTCACCCGCTGCTTCTGGGCGCTGGATAAGTCGCTGGCCTACGCCCGCCACTATCCCGCTATCAACTGGAATGATTCCTACAGCGAGTACCTCGGCGACCTCGGCGGCTGGTACTACGACAATGTCGGCCACGACTTCATGTCCTGCCGTGAGCGCATCGCCAACCTGCTGCTGCAGGAGAACAACCTTATGCAGATCGTCAAGCTGATCGGCTCCGATGTGCTGCCTGACGACCAGAAGCTGACAATTGAGATTGCCCGCGTCATCCGCGTCGGCTTTTTGCAGCAGAACGCTTTCCACGCTGTGGACACCTATGTCCCGCTGGAAAAGCAGCTGAAGATGATGGAAACCATTCTGTACCTGTACGACAAGTGCGCCGCGTTCGTTGCCAAGCAGGTGCCGGTCAGCCGCCTGCTGGCCACCGGCCTGTTTGACGAGCTGGTGCAGATGAAATACACCGTGCCCAACGACGACTTTGCCAAGCTGGACGAGCTGCACAAGCAGATCGACCAGAAGCTGGCCGCCGTGGCCCAAGGCTGATGAGGAGGGAACAACATGATTCTGGAACATATCGGGCTTTCCCAAATCAACGGCAGTCTGGTCGTGCTGGACGGCGTTAAGGGCGTCCAGTACGATGAAATGGCCGAGCTGCACCTCGATGACGGCTCGGTTCGCGTTGGCCGTGTCGTCCGTGTGGACGGCGACCGCTGCGTCATTCAGGTGTTTGAGGGCACCCGCGGGCTGAGCCTTGTCAACAACCGCACGGTGCTGACCGGCCACCCCATGATGATGGATCTCAGCCCTGAGCTGTTGGGCCGTGTGCTGGACGGTCTCGGCCGCCCGATTGACGGCCTTGGCGATATCTACCCGGTGGCCCGCCGCGATGTCAACGGCGCGCCCATCAACCCCGTAAGCCGCGTTTACCCCCGCAACTATATCCACACCGGAATTTCCTCCATCGACTGCCTTGCTACGCTGATCCGCGGCCAGAAGCTGCCGATCTTCTCCGGCTCCGGCATGAAGCATAATGAGCTGGCCGTTCAGATCGTCCGTCAGGCCAGCGTGGCCGATGGCTCCGACTTTGCCATCGTCTTTGCCGCCATGGGCGTCAAGAACGATGTTGCTGCTTATTTCCGTGAGAGCTTTGAGAGCTGCGGCGCGATGGAGCGCGTTGTCATGCTGCTGAACCTTGCCAATGACCCGATCATCGAGCGTATCATCACCCCGCGTGCCGCGCTGACGGTGGCCGAGTATCTGGCCTTTGACCTGAACAAAAATGTGCTGGTCATCCTGACCGATATGACAAGCTACTGCGAGGCTCTGCGTGAGTTCTCGTCCTCCAAGGGCGAGATCCCCGGCCGAAAAGGCTTCCCCGGCTACCTGTATTCCGATCTGGCCAGCCTGTATGAGCGGGCCGGCATCATCAAGGGCAGCAAGGGCTCTGTGACGCAGATCCCGATCCTGACGATGCCCGGCGATGACATCACCCACCCCATCCCCGACCTGACCGGCTATATTACCGAGGGTCAGATCGTGCTGGACCGCGGCATGGACGCCACCGGCCTGTACCCGCCGGTATCCGTGCTGCCCAGCCTGTCCCGTCTGATGAAGGACGGCATCGGCGCGGGCTATACCCGTGAGGATCATGTCACTCTGTCGAACCAGCTGTTTGCCTGCTATGCCAAGGTGCAGGACGCCAAGGCACTGGCGAGCGTCATCGGCGAGGAGGAGCTGTCCCAGAGCGATAAGCAGCTGATGGCCTTCGGCCGCGCGTTTGAGCAGGAATTTATCGGTCAGGGCAACACCGACCGCACGATGGAGCAGACGCTCGACCTCGGCTGGGAGCTGCTGGCCGCACTGCCCCGCAACGCGCTGGATCGCTGCGATGCCGAAACGCTGGATAAGTACTACGAACCGGCGAAGGCGAGAATCAGTAAAAAGTAACCCCAAAGCCTTCTCCCCATGGGGGAGAAGGTGCCCCCGCAGGGGCGGATGAGGGGAGAGCGTGCGGGGAATGCCCGTAGACGGGTGATAATGGCACACTCGGCCCTCATCAGTCACCTTCGGTGACAGCTTCCCCCCCGCAGGGGAAGCCAAAGCAGTATAAAAGGAGTACCCAATGGCACAGCAGGTTTTTCCTACAAAATCTAACCTGATGGCGACCAAGCGCAGTCTGGCGCTGGCCGCGCAGGGCTATGACCTGATGGACCGCAAGCGCAATATCCTGGTGCGCGAGATGATGCAGCTGATCGACCGTGCGGCAGGTATACAGGACCGCATCTCGGCGGCCTATGCCGAGGCCTACGAGGCCCTGAAAAAGGCCAATATCATGTTGGGCTCAGTCGGCGGCTATGCGGCCGGTGTGCCGGTGGAGCGCGGTGTGCAGCTCAGCACCCGCAGCGTTATGGGCGTGGAGCTGCCCACCCTCAAGCTGAACACCACCTCGCCGCTGGGGCTGTACTACGATCTGGAATCGACAAACGGTACCCTCGATGTGGCCTACCTCAAATTCAATGAGGTCAAGACCCTGACGGTCGAGCTGGCAGAGGTCGAGACCAGCGTTATCCGTCTGGCCGAGGCCATCCAAAAGACCCAGAAGCGCGCAAACGCCCTCGGCAATGTGCAGATTCCGCAGATGCAAAGGACGATCAAATCCATTGATGAGGTGCTGAGTGAGCGCGAGCGTGAGGAATTCAGCCGCTTAAAGGTCATCAAGGCGCAGAAAGAAAAAGAAGAAGCGTAACCCTTGCGGGTGCGCTGCAGGGGCGGGCATTGCTCGCCCCTGCATTTTTGCTGTAGAATTTTCACAAAGGCCGCGCTACTTTTCCAAATGGCGCTGTCAAAAAAATAACGGTATAATAAGCTTGGAATCTGAAATCATCGGCCAAAAGCCGATATAATAAAAGGAGAGAATTTCTATGGCAAGTCGTATTGTTCTGAACACGATCTCTTATCACGGCCACGGTGCGATCGAGAATATCGTTCCCGAGCTGACCTCCCGCGGCTACAAAAAGGCTTTTGTCTGCTCCGACCCCGATCTGATCAAGTTCGGCGTCACCAAGAAGGTCACCGACCTGCTGGATGCCGCCGGTTTTGCCTACGCTGTCTACAGCGAGATCAAGCCCAACCCCACCATCCAGAATGTTCAGGACGGCGTTGCCGCCTTTAAGGCTGCCGAGGCTGACTGCATCGTCACCATCGGCGGCGGCTCCTCGATGGATACCGCAAAGGCCATCGGCATCATCATCAACAACCCTGAGTTCGCCGATGTCCGCAGTCTTGAGGGCGTAGCCCCCACCAAGAAGCATGCGGTCTTTACCATCGCCGTGCCCACCACCGCCGGCACCGCTGCCGAGGTCACCATCAACTATGTTATCACCGATGTCGAGAAGAAGCGCAAGTTCGTCTGCGTTGATACCAACGACATCCCCGAGGTCGCAGTCGTTGACCCCGATATGATGTCCAGCATGCCCAAGGGCCTGACCGCCGCTACCGGCATGGACGCCCTGACCCACGCTATCGAGGGCTACATCACCAAGGGCCACTGCACCATCTCCGATATGTTCCATCTGGAGGCCATCAAGCTGATCTCCGAGAATCTGCGCGGTGCCGTGCAGAACACCCCGGAGGGCCGCGAGGGCATGGCTCTGGGCCAGTACATAGCCGGCATGGGCTTCTCCAATGTGGGCTTAGGCATTGTTCACAGCATGGCGCACGGTCTGTCTGCCCTGTATGACACCCCCCACGGTGTTGCCTGCGCCATCATCCTGCCCACCGGTCTGGAGTACAACAAGGATGCCGCCGGTGAGCGTTACCGCGCTGTCGGCAAGGCCATGGGTGTGACCGGCATTGACGAGATGAACGATGCCGAGGCCGCCGATGCCACCATCGCTGCCGTTAAGAAGCTGAGCGCCGATGTTGGCATCCCCGCCGACCTGAAGGGCATCCTCAAGGAAGAGGATGTTCAGTTCCTGGCGGAGTCCGCCTTTGCCGATGCCTGTTGCCCCGGCAACCCCCGCGACACGAATGTCGAGGAGATCAAAGAGCTGTACCGCAGCCTGATGTAATTTAGTATTACATAATTTAAGAGGGTATCTGCTGAAATGGCAGATACCCTCTTTTTTGCTGTTATGTCGTTTTATGGGTGGTCCGTAGGGAGCGGTCTTGACCGCTCCGGGAACGTGACGATGGCCGAAAACAGCCCGGAGGGGTCAAGACCCCTCCCTACAAATATTGTGATTTTGTTTGGAATTTCTTCGGTTCCTTCTTTGTAAAGAAGGAACAAAACCCCCGTTAAGAATCCGAATCCAGCTTCAGCACGGCGGTAAACGCCTCGCTCGGCAGGGTCACGCTGCCCAGCTGGCGCATCTTCTTTTTGCCTTCCTTCTGCTTTTCCAGCAGCTTCTTTTTACGGGTGATGTCGCCGCCGTAGCACTTGGCCAGAACATCCTTGCGCATGGCCTTGACCGTCTCGCGGGCAATGACCTTGCCGCCGACAGCGGCCTGCACAGGAATCTCAAACAGCGCGCGGGGGATATTCTCCTTGAGCTTTTCGCAGATGCGGCGGCCCTTGGCGTAGGCATTGTCGGCAAATACGATCATCGACAGCGCATCCACCACCTCGCCGTTGAGCAGAAAATCCAGCCGGACGAGCTTGCTCTCGTGCCAGCCCTCCCACTCGTAGTCGTAGCTGGCATAGCCGCGGCTGCGGGACTTGATGGCATCAAAGAAGTCGTAGACGATCTCGCCCAGCGGGATCAGGTAGTGCAGGTCCACGCGGGTCTCGTCCATATATTTCATGTCCACCAGCACGCCGCGCTTTGTCTGGCACAGGTCCATCAGTGGGCCGACATAGTCGTTGGGGGTGTAGATGTGGGCGTTGACGAACGGCTCCTCCTGCTTGACGATGCGGGTCGGGTCGGGATAGGCGGAGGGGTTGTCGATGATCTCGACCGTGCCGTCGGTCAGTGTCAGCCGGTACTGGACGCCGGGAGTCGTGGTGATCAGGTCGAGGTCGAACTCGCGCTCAAGACGCTCGGTGATGATCTCCATGTGGAGCAGACCGAGGAAACCGCAGCGGAAACCAAAGCCCAGCGCCGCACTGGTCTCCGGCTCAAAGGTCAGGCTGGCATCGTTGAGCTGCAGCTTTTCCAGCGCATCCTTCAAATCGGGGTAGTCCGCGCCGTCAGCGGGGTAGATGCCGCAGAACACCATCGGCGTCACGGTGCGGAAGCCGGGCAGCGGCTCCGGCGTGGGGTTGGCCGCCAGCGTGACGGTATCGCCGACGCGAGTGTCGCGCACCGTCTTGATGCTGGCCGTCAGGTAGCCGACCTCGCCGGCCTCGAGCTTGTCACAGGGGGTCAGGCTGGTCGCACCCATGTGGCCGACCTCGACAAGCTGGAACTCGGCACCGGTGCTCATCAGGCGGATGGTATCGCCGGGCCGGACGGTGCCCTCAAAGATGCGCACATAGACGATAACGCCCTTGTAGCTGTCGTAGATCGAGTCAAAGATCAGGGCCTTCAGCGGCTGGGCGGGATCGCCGGTGGGTGCGGGGATCTCCCGCGCTACGGACTCCAGCACCTCCTTGATGCCGATGCCAAGCTTGGCGGAAACGCGGGGCGCCTCCATGCAGGGCAGGCCGATGACATCCTCGACCTCCTTGGCGACGGCGTCCGGGTCGGCGCTGGGCAGGTCGATCTTGTTCAGGATGGGTACGACCTCCAGATCATGGTCAAGCGCCAGATAGCAGTTGGCCAGCGTCTGGGCCTCCACGCCCTGGCTGGCGTCCACCACCAGCACGGCACCCTCGCAGGCGGCCAGACTGCGGCTGACCTCGTACTGGAAGTCCACATGGCCCGGGGTATCAATGAGGTTGAACTCATAGGTTTCGCCGTCATCGGCCTTGTAGCGCATTGTCACGGCGCGGGCCTTGATCGTGATGCCGCGCTCCTTCTCAATGTCCATATTGTCCAGCACCTGGTCGGTCATGGTGCGCTTGTCAACGCTGTCGGTCAGCTCCAGCATACGGTCGGACAGGGTGGATTTGCCGTGGTCGATGTGGGCAATAATGCAGAAGTTGCGGATGTTTTTGCGGGCCATCAGGTTTCCTCCAAATCGTTCCAGATATCACAGATGTTGCCGTTTTCCTTGTACACGCGGGGTACGCGGCGGGCAAGGCCGCAGAGAATCTCATAGTTGATGGTGCCGGTTTTGGCGGCAATGGTATCGGCGGTATCACCGCCGCCAAGGCCAAAGACCGTGACCTCGTCACCCATTCTGACATCGGGAATGTCGGTGACATCAATCATCGTCTGGTCCATACAGACGCGGCCCAGCACCGCGGCGGGCTGCCCATGCACACCCATGATGCCCAGTCCGCCGGACAGGCGGCGAGGGTAGCCGTCGGCGTAGCCCACGCAGACGGTGGCGGCGCGCATCGGGTGCTCAGCGGTGAAGGTGCGGCCGTAGCTGACGCTTTGTCCGGGCAGCAGCTCCTTCACGAAGGTGACCACGCATTTCAGTGACATAACCGGCCGCAGATCGGGGAAGTGTACCTCGTCACTGGGGTCCAGCCCGTACAGGATGATGCCTGCGCGGGTCAGGTCATGCCGCCACTCCGGGTGGCGCAGCTGCGCGGCCGAGTTGGCGCAGTGCACCGTGCCGGTGGCAAAGCCATCGGCCTGCAGGCGGGCCACCACGCGGGCAAACAAGGCATGCTGTTCATCTGTGTAGTCTACATCGTCAGGGGCTACACTGTCAGCCACGGCAAAGTGTTGGAATACGCCGCAGATGTCCAGACCCGGCAGGGTATACAGTGCCTCCAGCTCGCGGATGGTCTCCTCAAACCCGGAGCGCACCGCAAAGCCGATGCGGCCCATGCCGGTGTCGATTTTCAGATGCACCTTGACCTTCACACCGGCCTGCACGGCGGCGGCAGAGAGGGCGCGGGCGTATTCTGTGGAAAAACAGGCGGTGGCCAGCTCATTGTCGGCCAGCACCGCCGCATAGGCCGGGTCGGCATAGCCCAGAATCAGAATCGGCTTTGTGATGCCGCTGCGGCGCAGATGACGGCCTTCGCCCAAAGAGCTGACCGCGAAGGCTGCCGCGCCCTGCTCCTGCAGCACGCGGGCTACAACGGTGTCACCGTGGCCGTAGGCGTCCGCCTTGACAACGGCGCAGACCGGCCCGCCGACGGTGCGGCAGATATAATCAAAGTTTTCACGCAGGGCAGTCAAGTCAATCTCAGCCCAACAGTGCTTTTCAAGTGCAAAATCATTCATAGTGCGCCTTTCCCTCCGTAACACTTTATTATAGCATGAAAACGGCGTACCTGCAACTGAATCGCTAATTTTCGCCGTCATCGTTTGTGTGGAAATGTTGGGCGTCCGTCTCGGCCCATTTGCCGTGTACGCGCTGCACACCAACGATCCGCAGCTTGGAGTGCAGAAAGTGCTGCTCACGGTAAAGGCTGAAATAACTCGACAGCATGTAGGAAACGGCACAGGCCAGTGCAAACAGGGAGATGCACTGCCCGCCAAAGACCTCAATCGCCAGGCAGATGGACGCCAGCGGGCTGTTGGTGCAGCCGCAGAACAGCGCGACCATGCCCAGCGCAGCGCCCAACTGCGGCGGCAGACCCAGCAGGGGCGCGGCCACGCAGCCGAAGGTTGCCCCGGTGAAGAAGATGGGAACGATCTCGCCGCCCTTGAAGCCTGCGCCCAAGGTCAGCGCAGTGAACAGCATTTTTAACAGGAACGCATACGGTACAGAGTGACCGTCGATGGCGGCCTCGATGACGGCGGCACCGGCGCCGTTGTAGTCGGTCGTGCCGAGCAGCTTTGTCAGCGCCAGAATCAGCACGCCGCCCGCTGCAACGCGCAGATAGGCGTTGGGCAGAAATTTTTTGTAGAGCTTGGGCGCGGCATGCAGCAGCTCGCAGAAGAAGATGCTCAGCGCGGCCAGCAGCGCCCCCAGCACGATGACCCGCACAAGATTCAGCGGCGTTGCATTGGCCCCGGCCTGCAGCACAAAGGCCTCGGGCGCAAGGCCCATCTGCCCGCTGATAAAGACGCCCAGCAGCGCCGAGAGCAGGCAGGGGAGCAGTGCGGCGTACTGCATCGAGCCGACATCCACGACCTCAAGCGTAAAGATGGTGGCGGCCAGCGGCGTGCCGAAGATGGCCGAGAACGCGCCCGCCATGCCGCACATCGTCATCAGGCGGCAGTCGCGGTTTTCGAGGTGCAGCACCTTGCCGAGCTGCCCGGATACCGAGCCGCCCAGCAGCAGCGCGGCACCCTCGCGGCCGCTGGAGCCGCCGAACAGATGGGTCATGACGGTGGAGGCGAAGATCAGCGGTGCTGTGCGCAGGGTCAGGGGCTTATGCTCCCGCACGGACACAAAGACCTGATTGGTCGAGCCGCCGCCGTCCGGGTCAAGATGCTCGTACAGAAATACGATGACAAGGCCCGCCGCAGGCAGCAGATACAGCAGCCACGGCTGTGCGGCGCGGGTGGCGTTGGCCCAGTTCAGAGCCAGCCCGAACGCCGCCCCCAGCGGCCCCACAACACAGCCGACCAGCGCGGCCAGCGCCAGCCATTTGGCACAGACAAGCAGATACCCGGCGGCACTGCGAAGATGACGCTTGATCCTTTCCATAAGCCCTCCCGAAAAAAAGAAAAATTTGAAATTATTATAGCTTTTTTGCAGGGAAAACACAACAGGAAATACTGCACAGGGAAGGGGCGAAAACGGCTTTTCTGCCATGCAAATAAAAACGCCCGCTCTGCATTTTCATGCAAAACGGGCAATGGAGTGTGAAGCACCAGCTTCGACCGTCTGGAAATCATAGAAGTTGCTTTTCCATGGCTTACAGACAGGGGGTGTATGGTAGGCTCACACTCTTAGTATCGAGGTGACAGGACTCGAACCTGCGGCCTCGTGGTCCCAAACCACGCGCGCTACCAACTGCGCAACACCTCGTTCTTATAGCTTACCTATTATAATACACGAAGGGTGCAGGCGTCAAGCCCCAACAGCGGTATGCTGCAGCGCATACGGCAAATATCACGCAAGGAGGCGGAGAAGCCCCAGAATCAACAGATGGGCGGGATAAAACGCATAGAAAAACCACTTATAAAAGGTGCGGCCCCGGACGGCCCGCCTTCCGTTATAAAGGTACAGGATGACGAAGCCGGACACTAAGATCGGCACCGCGCAGCCGAGGGCATCTGCCAAAGAACCGCTGCCCAGCCCGGCCATGCCGCCGTACAGCAGCGCCGCTGCGGCAAAGGCGGCTTTTTTGCGCGCGGGCGCGTCCTTTGCCCATGAAAACAGCAGCGTAAAGATGGGTGCCAGCAAGGCCCAGTCACAGAAAAGCGAGGCGCAGATCAGCAGGACAATGCAGATGCCGCGCAGCACGCGGTCGTGTACCTGCTCCTGCACCAGCAGCACCAAAAAGCAGAGCAGCAGCGTGAACAGCATATTGAACTGCACAAACCCCGCCATGCCGTACTCCGGAAAAGCCAGCTGGTAGGGGAACTGCGAAAGAAGTGCAAAAACCAGCAGCCGTGCAGCGTAGTTCCGCTTGGAGCGGGTGTAGCCGTAGCCCTCCACAAGGAAATAGCACATCGTCACAGCGGTAAAGTAGCCGATGAACAAAAACAGGTTCGTCAGCGGCTGCCCGGCGGGCAGAAGGGCGTTTGCAATGTGATTGAGCAGCATGGTGAACATGGCAAGCATTTTGATGGTGTCGCGGTTCATGGAAAAGACCCCCTTCACTTTCATTGTAGAGTACGAGGCAGCAGGGGTCAACATTGCAAAGCAGAAAAAATTTGCGCAGCCCTTTCTTTTCCCTTGGCCCTGCGCTATAATAAAATCCGGTGAAAGGAAGGTATATAAGATGAAGGAATCCATACAGTTCAGCCGCAGGGTATTCTGTGACGGTATACGGGACGGGTTTCCGATTGCGCTGGGATATTTTGCGGTTTCGTTCTCACTGGGCATTGCGGCCCGGAATGCGGGCCTGACGCCGATGCAGGGCTTTTGGGCCAGCCTTTTGAACAATGCCTCGGCGGGGGAGTATGCGGCTTTTACGCTGATCGCCGCCAAGGCTACCTATCTGGAGGTGGCCATCATCACCCTGATCGCCAACGCACGGTATCTTTTGATGAGCTGTGCGCTGGCTCAGCGCTTTTCGCCCGAGACACCGTTTTTTCATCGGCTGCTCATCGGGTACGATGTCACGGATGAGCTGTTCGGCATCACGATCGCGCGGCCCGGATACTTGAACCCCTGCTACACCTACGGCGCGATCCTGCTCGCAGCCCCGGCGTGGGCAATCGGCACGGCGCTGGGCATCGTGGCAGGCAACGCCCTGCCGCTGCGGGTCGTCAGTGCGCTGAGCGTGGCGCTTTACGGCATGTTTCTGGCCATCATCATCCCTCCGGCGCGCAAGGACCGCGTTGTGGCGGCGCTGGTGCTGCTCAGCTTTGTGCTCAGCTTTGCCTGCAGCTACCTGCCGGGCGTTGCGGCCCTGTCTGACGGCACCCGCACGATCCTGCTGACGGTGCTGATCTCCGGCGCAGCGGCGGTGCTGTTCCCGGTGCCGGTACAGGAGGAGGTGGGCAACAATGAATAACTACATTTACATTGCCGTTATGGCACTGGTATCCTATGCCATCCGCATCCTGCCGCTTACGCTGATCCGCAAGCCTATCAAAAATCGCTTTATCCAGTCGTTTTTGTACTATGTGCCCTATGTGACGCTGGCGGTCATGACCTTCCCGGCCATCATCCGCGCAACCCAGACGCCGATCTCGGGTGCGGCTGCTCTGGCGGCAGGTATCATCGCAGCATGGTGCGGTGCGGGGCTGTTCCCGGTGTCGGTCATCTGCTGCGCGCTGGTGTTTGTCATTGAGCTGTTTGTGTAAGCCGGACCACCAGCAGGCAAGACGGCTTTTCAACACGCGATGCCTCCCTCACAGAGGGAGGTCAGTTTGTAGAAAAAGCCCTTTTTTGGGTAGAAATGTAGGGATGGGTCTTGACCCATCCGCACCGCTGGCCGCGCGCAGCGCATAAAATCGCGCCGAACGGCGCGCTATTTCCCGATATATCGTACTATTGGCTAGACTGCACGGAACGGTCAAGACCGTTCCCTACAAACCCGCCGAAAGTTCGCAATCGTCCCGTTAGGTTTATCGACAGCCTGGCCTTCCTCACAGAGGGAGGTTTTTTGTTTTGTGCAGGATGCACAAAATACAAGCATGATTTTTGGTGAGCGAAAATGACTGAAACTGGTTGATTTTGACGCAAGATGTGGTATAATACAGACACAATCAATCAGAAAACATCACAAAACACCAAAAACAGTCACACATAAGACCGGAAAGGGGGCTGCTCATGTTAGCAGAAGAACGCTTTGCACTGATTTTAGATCTCCTGACGGAAAAACGCACGGCCACCGTTCAGGAGCTCTGTGAGGCGCTGAACGCCAGTGAATCCACCATCCGCCGCGATTTGACCGAGCTTGACCGGCAGGGCCGGCTGAATAAGGTCCACGGCGGCGCAACGCTGCCGAACGGCCAGTTTTTGGCGGACGAGCCGACGATGGCTGCCAAGGAGTCGCTGGCCGTCAGCCAGAAGCAGAGCATCGCAGAGGCGGCGGCAGCGCTGATCACTGCCGAGGATTTCGTCTATGTTGACGCGGGTACCTCAACGCTGGCAATGGTCCGGGTGCTGAGCGGTCCCGCGCTCGAGGCGCATTATGTCACCAACGGCATTGCCCATGCGCGGCTGCTGGCGCAGAAAAGCTGCCATGTCTGCCTGCCGGGCGGGCTGCTGCGCCCCCGGACCGAGGCTATCATCGGCGCAGCGGCTGTCACGGCGCTGCAGCAGTTCAATTTTACCAAGGCCTTTATGGGGGCCAACGGTGTGGCGATGGATGCGGGCTTTACGACCCCTGACCCCGAGGAGGCCGCCGTCAAGGCCGCCGCGATCCGCCGCGCCCGGCAGATATGGTTCCTGACGGATGATTCAAAGTTCGGGCGCATCTATCCGGCCGTCATCAGCGCGCTTCGCGACGCCGCGATCCTGACCAATCGCTGCCCTGATCCGAAATACGGCCAACTGACACTTGTAAAGGAGACAGAGCGATGATCTACACCGTAACCTTCAACCCGGCGATTGACTATGTTGTGCGGCTTGACAGAGAGCTGCGGGTCGGCGATGTGAACCGCGCCAGCGGCGAGGACTGTGTGCTGGGCGGCAAGGGCATCAATGTGTCCGGTGTGCTGGCACAGCTTGGCTGTGAGAGCGTGGCGCTCGGCTTTGTGGCGGGTGAGACCGGCGCCTGGCTGGAGCGCGGCCTTGCTGCGCAGGGGCTGAAAACCGATTTCGTCCGCCTTGCACAGGGAATGACCCGCATCAATGTCAAGATCAAGGCGGGGCAGGAGACCGAGCTGAACGGTGCCGGCCCCGACATCCCCGAGGACGCAATGCGGGCGCTGGAGGAAAAGCTCGACCGTCTGCAGCAGGACGATATTCTGGTGCTGGCAGGCAGCATCCCCGCAAGTCTGGCACAGACCACCTATGAGCGGATTCTGGCCCGGCTCGAGGGCCGCGGCGTCCGCGCGGTCGTGGATGCCACCCGCGACCTGCTCGTGAATGTGCTGCGCTACCGTCCGTTCCTCATCAAGCCGAACAACCATGAGCTGAGCGAAATCACCGGTGTAAAGCTGACCACCGACAGAGAAATCGCAGCGGCGGCAAAGATGATGCAGGATAAAGGTGCGCGCAATGTACTCGTCAGCATGGCAGGGGATGGTGCCATGCTGCTGGATGAGCAGGGCGGCGTGCACCGCATCGGCTGCCCCAAGGGCAAGGTAATCAACAGTGTCGGCGCAGGGGACAGTATGGTGGCCGGCTTTGTGGCGGGCTACCAGCAGAGCGGCGGAGATTATGAGGCTGCGTTGCGTCTGGGCACCGCCTGCGGCAGTGCCACCGCGTTTAGTCTGGGTCTGGCGACAAAGGCGGACATTGATAAGTTGCTCAAGACGATGGAGTAAGCGGCTTTTGCGGAGCGGTCAAGACCGCTCCCTACAAGGCGCCCATAAACCTCAGTTTGTGGGGAGGGGGTCTTGACCCCTCCGGGGCCGTTCGCCCCTATACAAACATACATTATAATTGAAGGAGAACTGTCTTATGCGTATTACGGAACTGTTCACTGCGCAGTCCATCGCGCTGGATGTCGCAGCCCCGGATCAGGCTGCCATCATCGACAAGCTCGTTGATCTGCAGGCGACCCACGGCAACATCACCGACAAGGACGCCTACAAAAAAGCCCTTTATGCCCGCGAGGCCGAGGCATCCACCTATGTGGATAACGGCATCACGGTGCCCCATGCCCGCACGGCCTGCGTCACACGACCCAGTCTGGCGGCCCTGCGCCTGAGCGAACCGGTGCAGTATAATGCGGACGATGACGGCAAGACTGACCTGCTGTTTGCGATTGCCGCACCGGAAAACGGCAGCCTGCACATCGACATGCTGGCCCGTATGATGCAGATGCTCATGAACGAGGATTTTGTTGAGAAGCTGCGCGCCGCCAAGACACCCGCCGCGTTCCTTGATGCCATTGACGCACAGGAGGACGCCCAGTTTGGCGAGGAGAGCTTTACCGAGCAGGAAATCCCCCAGAACGGCTACCGCGTGCTGGCCGTGACAGCCTGCCCCAACGGTATTGCCCACACCTACATGGCGGCCGAGGCCCTGACCAAGACAGGGGATAAGCTGGGTCTGCCTACCAAGGTCGAGACCAACGGATCTGACGGTGCAAAGAATATTTTGACGGCCGAGGAGATTGCCGCCTGTGACGGCATCATCATTGCGGCGGACAAAAATGTTGAGACCGCCCGCTTTGACGGCAAGCCGGTGCTGTTTGCCCGCGTGGATGACGGCATCCATAAGCCGGAGGAGCTGATCAAGAAGATCGCCCACGGTGAGGCACCCATATTCCACGCCAAGGGCGGTGCAGCGCAGAGCCAGAGCGCGGGCGGTGCCGGTGACACGGTGGCGCACAGCCTGTACAAGCACCTGATGAACGGTGTTTCCCACATGCTGCCCTTTGTGGTGGGCGGCGGCATCATGATCGCGCTGGCCTTCCTGCTGGATGATTACAGCATCAACCCGTCCAACTTCGGCATGAACACCCCGGTGGCCGCCTTCTTCAAGACGGTGGGCGGTGCGGCGTTCGGCTATATGCTGCCGATCCTTGCGGGCTTTATCGCAATGTCCATCGCCGACCGTCCGGGTCTGGCGGTCGGCTTTGCGGGCGGCGTTCTGGCAATGAACGGCACAAGCTTTGCGGGCCTTGCTTCCGGTGATACGACCGGCGTCTCCGGCGGCTTTCTCGCGGCGCTGCTGGCCGGCTTTGCGGCTGGCTGCATCGTGCAGTTCCTCAAGAATATCACCGAGAAGTTGCCTGCCAGCCTGAACGGCATCCGCCCGATGCTGATCTACCCGCTGGGCGGCATTCTGGTCATCGGTCTGGTTATGTGCGGCATCAACCCGCTGATGGGCATCATCAACACTGCCATGAGTGACTGGCTGAACGCGCTGGGCGGCAGCTCCAAGATTCTGCTGGGTGCGATCGTGGCCGGTATGATGAGTGTGGATATGGGCGGCCCCTTCAACAAGGCAGCCTATGTGTTCGGCACGGCGGCGCTGGCCTCCGGCAACTACGAGGTCATGGCGGCGGTCATGGTCGGCGGCATGGTCCCGCCCATTGCGATCGCGCTGTCTACCACCTTCTGCCCCAAAAAGTGGAGCCCCGATGAGCGCCGCAACGGCATCGTCAACTATGTCATGGGCCTCTGCTTCGTCTCCGAGGGGGCAATTCCGTATGCGGCCACGGACCCGCTGCGTGTTTTGCCCAGCTGCATTATCGGCTCGGCTTTGTCCGGTGCGCTGTCCATGGTGTTCGGCTGCGCGCTGCGCGCCCCGCACGGCGGTATCTTTGTATTCCCGGTCGTTGACCACGCACTGCTCTATGTGGTGGCTCTCGCCGCCGGTTCCGCTGTCGGCGCTGTGATTTTAAGCCTGCTTAAAAAGGACTACACCGCAGAATAAACTTGTATATGGCAAAGGCCGCTCTCAAATGGGAGCGGCCTTTTTTGCGCAGGGATGCCATATACAAAAGCTGCCCCCGCCACAAAGGGCAGGGGCAGAAAACAGAGCGGTAAAAGGGTTTGTGCGGGTAGAGAATCAGCCCAGGCTGATGCCCATGGCGCGGGCGACATTCAGCATGTCGCAGTCGCCGGGCACACCGCGGGTCTTACCGGCAATGTCGGCAAGCGGGTTGGCAGTCACATGGCGGTTGACCATCGCAACGGTCACGCCGAAATGCTCGTCTGCCACAAGGCCGGCCGCGTAGGAGCCGAACTGGGTGGCCAGCACGCGGTCGTAGGCGCTGGGGCTGCCGCCGCGCTGCATGTGGCCGGGCACGCAGATGCGGGTCTCGGCGCCGGTCATGGCCTCGATCTCCTTGGCAATGCGGGCGGTGGCGGTGGTGTAACCGGCTTCGGCGCGCTTGGCGGTCCACTCCTTGCGCTTCATCTTGGCCTCCTCGACCGAGAAAGCACCCTCGGCCACCGCCAGAATCGAGAAGTTCTTGCCTGCCTTGGCGCGGTTCTCCACGGCGGCGGCGACCTTCTTGATGTCGTAGGGCAGCTCCGGCAGCAGGATGATGTCTGCGCCGCCCGCGATGCCGGAGTACAGCGTCAGCCAGCCGGCTTTGTTGCCCATGATCTCAATGCACATTACGCGGCTGTGGCTGCCGGCGGTGGTGTGGATGCGGTCGATGACCTCGGTGGCAATATCCACGGCAGTGTGGAAGCCGAAGGTCACATCGGTGCCGTAGATGTCATTGTCGATGGTTTTGGGCAGGCCGATGATGTTCAGCCCCTCCTGACTGAGCAGGTTTGCGGTCTTGTGGGTGCCGTTGCCGCCCAGACACAGCAGGCAGTCCAGCTTGGCGGCGCGGTAGTTTTTCTTCATCGCGGCAACCTTGTCTACCTTGTCGTCCTCAACCACGCGCATTTTTTTGAAGGGGGTGCGTTTGGTGCCCAGAATGGTGCCGCCTACGGTCAGAATACCGGAAAATTCATCAGGGGACATCTCACGGTAGTTGCCGTTGATCAGGCCGTCATAGCCGTTCATAATGCCAACGATCTCAACTTTATTGCCCATCCGGTGATACAGCGCCTTGGCCACGCCGCGCAGGGTAGCGTTCAGGCCGGGGCAGTCGCCGCCGGAAGTCAGGATACCAACACGAATCGCCATAGTAAAAACCTCCCAAAGCTGTATTTATACTGTTATTATAAATGTACGCTTACTGAAACTGTATGTCAAGAAAAGTTTTTGCTCGATGCTGTGAACAAAATACACTTTTTTCAAAAAATCTCAAAAAAAGTTAAAAAAAGGCTTGCATTTTGAAAAGCCCTCTGCTATAATAACATACGTCGCCGGGAGACACGGCGGCCACAAACTGAATAAGGGAGCTTTCCCGAGTGGCCAATGGGGACAGACTGTAAATCTGCTGCTTAATGCTTCGGTGGTTCGAATCCACCAGCTCCCACCAAAAGGCTGTGACAATAAAGTTGTCACAGCTTTTTTTCTTTGCTGTAACGCCAAAAAATGACCGATTTTGAGTCGATTTTTGGCGTTTATTTTTATGGAGATGTCCATCTGTTTTGAAGGTGAAAACCGGCTTTCTGCTCTGATTTTCTCGATTTTCCGGAAAAGGGCAAGGGAGAGGAGCAGTTTTTTAGAAAAAAAGGTGGCTTTTTCTCGCTGTTTTCAAATTGTTTTCAATTTTCCGGTTATTTACGCACGTGAATAGCCGGGAATTTGCAAATTTTACAAAAAGTTAATAATTTGGAGCAAAAAGGTGCCGGAGTTCCTTTACAACCCAACGACCTTTCCACATATTATTCGGCAGTTTTCAGTTTGTTTTCAAAGATTCCAAAATTATACATTATAAATAAGGAAAAAGGATGTTATATATGAGTATCATTATCGGCATCGACCACGGCTACTACGCCATCAAAACAGCCCACTGCTCGTTCCCGGCAGGGCTGACAAGCTACGGAGAACACGAACCCTACACCCGCCAAGGACTCTTAGAGTTTGGCGGGTGCTTTTTTGTTTGTGGCTCCGGGCGGCAGCCTATCCAGCGTGACAAGACCATGAACGACAATTATTACCTACTGACACTGGCAGCTATCGCAAAGGAGATTCAGCAGCGCGGTTTGCCGCCCGAATGTTCTGTGCGCATTGCGGCGGGTCTGCCGCTGACGAGTTTCGGACGCGACAAACCCAAGTTCAAAGATTATCTGCTGCGGAGCAACCAGCCTGTGAACTACAAGTTCGAGGGTGTGGAGTACAGCATCACTATCGAAGAAGTTGCCATCTTCCCCCAAGGCTACGCCGCCCTTATGACCGAAACTGGTTTGTTGCAGGACGAACCCTCCATGCTCCTCATGGATCTTGGCGGCTGGACAGTGGACCTCATGCGCATCGACAACGCCATCCCCGTGGCCGATATGGGGTACCCATCGGAAGGCTTTTGAAAGGCAAAGAGGGATGTCTGTCGCCATTTTTGTGAAAGGTACATACCGCGTTGTAACAAAATGTGATTATTCTTTCTCACTTCGGTGCAAAGAAACAAAATGATACAATAAATTGAAAAAGGGCGACCTTTTGTCATTGTGGAATACAAAGGAATAATCTATCATTGAATTGTTGGAATTGCACGAATTCGGGCTTTGTTGGTTGAGAATAACTGATGAAATGATAAGGAGGATAATGATGCACAAGTCTGTCTGTGTGAAAAATCCGGACGCAATTACGCTGCGAGACTGTTTCGGCGCAACGGCGCTGTCTACTGTAAATGGTCTGTGTACCGTGTTTATGTCCAGTATGTTTATGCAGTATATGACCGACTACGCCGGGCTGGGCGCTATGGGGGCGACCTTGGCTACATCGCTTCTTCTGTTTGCGCGGATCTTTGATGCCGTGGATGATCCCATTCAGGGATTTTTGATGGATCGCGGGAAACGGACCAAAATCGGAAAGTACAAACCCTTTTTTCTCCTCAGCATACTGCTGACCGGCATTGGCTGTGTATGCCTCTACTCGTTCCCGTCCGAGTTGGCGTCCAAGCCCGTACTGGTTGTTGTGTGGGTTATCGTTTTCTACTTTTTGTTTGATGTGGGAACATCCTTTTATAAGGATAATCTTTTGTTCCGAACGATGACCAATGATCCCAACGAACGTTCCAAGCTGGTTATCGGACCGCGGGTTTGGACCATGATCCTGGGCGTCGTTACGTCCGCCTTTACGGCTGTGCTGGTTGCGGTCAACGAACGCGTGGGCAACTATCACGACTCATTTGCCATCCTGATCACCGGTATTGTTGGTGCAGCGATGGTGCTCTCCCTTATTGGCTGGTTCCTTGTCAAGGAAAAGCACAGTGTGCAGGAAGAAAAGGCAGAGCCGGTAAAGTTTAAGGATTTCTTTCTTCTGTTCAAAGAGAACAAGCCGATGGTGGTCTACTATTTGAAAGGCATCTTTTCCGGTTTTATCTGGTCCCTTATTTTTGCCACGCCTGCGTATTACATAAAATGGGGCTTCTGCACGGATTTGACCACCGGCGTCACAAACATGGAGCAGTATGGTGTCCTCAACGGCATTTCTTCCATGATGATGCTCATACCGCTGCTGGTTGGTGCAGTTATTGGTCGTCCGCTCTTGAAACTCTTTAAGAACAACCCAATCAAAATGACTTGTTTCCTTCTGGTTGTGCAGTCTGTCGGCGGGGTGATCCTGTTTATTACCCAGATGGCGGGTCTGCTTACGAAGGTTCCTGCGCTGTTCTTCGTTACCCTGTTCATCATGGCAGTGGGGGTGGGAACTGACTTTGTCCCGCAATCCATGGTGGAAATGGAGATTATGGACTACAACATTTATAAAACCGGCAAGGATCGTTCCGCCTTGACAATGGTTGCCGGCGGTTTCATTGTCAAAGCCCAGGCAGCGCTTTCGGCTGCAATTATTGGCGCTGTGCTCATGTCAATCGGCTACAACGTTGATCCCGTCACCTCCGAATACATGGGGGAACTGTCGCAGATTCCGACCATGCTCAATTGGTTTATCGTTATCATGGGTCTTGTTCCTGCCATCCTCGGCGCATTGTCGGCTTTGATCCTGCGGACATACCCGATCAAGGACGATGAGCGCCGAAAAATCCGGGAATGTCTGGATCACCGCAATGCCGGGTAAGGATCATTCCTCCGCAATATGGCGGCGGTATTCCAATGGGGTGAGGCCGTACTCACGCCGAAACACTTTGTAGAATTGCGTTCTGTTCTCATAGCCCATGGATGCCGCGATCTGGCAGACCGGCAGCTCTGTGGTTCTCAGAAGCCGCGCCGCCTCGGCCATCTGTACCTTTTGACAGTACGCTTTCAGAGTGTATCCGGTGTTTGTCTTGATGATGCGGGATATATGCTCGCAGGAGTAGTTAAGTGCCTCCGCCAGATTGGTCCGCTGGATAGCCCCGTGGTGAGTTTCAATCAGTTTCTTGACCTGTTCCGCCGTCAGCAGTTCTTGACTGTTCCTCAGCGAAATGTGTGCTGCTTTGTATATGTCAGGATTCTCCAAGGCGGCAAACAGCCGGAGCAGAGAGGAATAAACGTCAAACTGGTATCCGATCCGCTTGACTGTAAAGGCGCGAATCAATTCCTGAGTGAGCTGCGGGATCGTATCTTCGCCTAAAAGGGTAAAGTCCAAGTAGTCCTTTTTATAGTCGGCACGTTCCGACAGATTGTCGCTGAAAAACTGATTGAGAATGCTTTTGTACTGAAAGGGCGGCGGAAATGATTTGGGCCACTGTGTCAGCAGAGAGGCATCGATGCCGATGTAAACGATATCCGCATTCGACATATCTGTTTCTCGATGCATGGTGTTTCGATTGAGGAGACAAAGGTTCCCCTGCGTATAGGTGGTCTCGGCCCCCTCGATCATCACCCGGACTTGACCCCGCTGCACATACATCAGCTCAAAAAAATTATGCTTGTGCATGTAGGTCTCATGAAAGAATTCGTGTTTGTTCGGGGTGTGAACGCAAAAGGACCATGCATCCATATAGTTGGAAAACAGATACTCCTGAGGTTTCTGGATGCTGGTTACAATGGACAACGGAGAAAAATAGTCCCGTTCGGCCGTATGGTTGCGAAGATAGTTCGGACCATGGCTGCCGGTCTGGTTCCGCATTTCATCAATGCTGTCAAAAAACAGGTGTTCCATGCGGGCATCCCCCCTTTTTACGGCAGTATAGCATGGAATTGAGTATAGTATAACATAGAATTGAGTGTTTTTGAAGGAGGAAATATCTGTGAAACGGCAATGTTATAACCCCTATCTTCCCAGTTGGGAATACATCCCCGATGCTGAACCGAGGGTGTTTGGTCAGCGGCTGTACATTTATGGGAGCCATGATCTCTTTGGTGCCAAGGAATACTGTGAGGGCGATTATGTATGCTGGTCGACCCCGGTAGAGGATCTTTCCGACTGGCGGTATGAAGGCGTAATCTTCAAAAAGCAAGATACGCCGTGGAATAAAGAGAACCTGTCCTACTATGCACCGGATGTGGTGCGCGGCACAGACGGACGGTACTACCTTTACTATTCGGTGGCCAATACGTCGATCACATCGGTCGCTGTGTGTGACAAACCTGCGGGAAAATATCAATATTTGGGCGATGTTCACTTCCCGGACGGGCGAGTCTACGGCTCAAAGCCGGAGGATTGGTTTATGTTTGACCCCGCCGTTCTGGTGGATGATGACGGGCGGGTGTTTCTCTATGTGGGCAGCGGGCAGAAATCCAACGGACAATTCGGCCACGAGATCAAGGGGCTGTTTGTGATGGAACTCAGCTCTGATATGCTGACCATCATCAGCGAACCCACCATCATCATGCCGGCGGATTTTGATCCCAAGAAGCCGAACTATTGGGAAGGACCCTCTATCCGTCACATCGGTGAGTGGTATTATCTGGTCTATCCGGCCACGGACATCACCGGTCTCAATTACGCGATGAGCCTGTTCCCCGACAAGGGATTTATCCACAAGGGACCGATCCATTCCTCAAGTGATATCGGTCTGGAGGGCAGAAAGCTCATGAATGCGGCATATCCGATGGGGAACAGCCACGGCGGTATGGTATGCGTCCACGGGCAATGGTATATATTTGACCACCGAACGACCAATGGCGCCAAACGAAACCGGCAGGCGGTAGCTGAGCCCATTGAGATCCGTGAGGACGGGACCATCCGCATGGTGGAGTCTACGAGCTGCGGATTGAATGGCGGTCCTTTGAAGGGAACCGGGACCTATCCGGCCTACATTGCCTGCGTCCTGCACCATGCCGGAATGTTTGGTCTGCGCAACCCGATGGACGGACCCGAGATCACCCAGAATGGTCCGGACTACGAGCCACCGGAGCCCGGAGAACGGGAAGTGACCATAGAGACAGAGAAGGCGGCACCAAAGGCGTATATTTCCAAAATGAAGAATGGCAGTGTTGCCGGCTTCCGATATTTTGATCTGACTGAAAGCACCCACATTGCTGTAACGGTTCGCGGCGCAGGCGGCGTGCTGGAACTCTTATCTGGGGAAAAAGACCCTGTCATAGCATCCATTCCCATTGCCGGGACAGCCGACTGGACAACCGCCGGAGCAAAATTCGATGCCAGACGTCTGGCGTTGGAGAGTGGGCGCCCCCTTGATTCCTGCCCGCTGTATTTCCGGTATAAGGGAAAGGGAACGCTTGACATCTTGAGTATTACGTTGGCATAAAGGAGGATAACAATGGACTGGACACCAATCTGGCATCAAGCTGCGGCCCCTGCCTTCGCGATGGGCTTTTTGGCAGGCAAGAAAAAAACAGTGGTGTATTCTGTGATATCCCATGTTTCGGGCGAGAAACTTCGGGTCCGTTTCTCCAACCACTATGGAAAGAAACCCTACACCATTGGGGGACTGACCGTGTGGGCACAGGGAGAGATGCATACCGTCACGCGGAACGGCAGCCGTGTTTTCACGGTCCCCGCGGGGGAATGCTGCTATTCGGATGAGTTGACGCTCCCGGTGACGATGGGGGAAGAGCTGGAAATCAGACTCTACTATGCATCCAAGGTCATGGACAGCAATATGATCGAGGAAAATGCGGTAAGCTACCCGGGAAATCATACGACGGACAGCGAACTGCCCCCACCCCGGCGGGAAAAGTATATGGAACAGTACGGCCTTTATGAGGCGATTCCCGGGATGGATCAGATCGAGGTGTTTACCGGGCAGCCTTCCAAAATCATCGTGGCGTTCGGGGACAGTATAACGGCTATGAACCGCTGGGTAAAACCGTTGCAAAGGCGTCTGTTCGATGCGTATGGCGGTGACTACGCACTGATGAACGCCGGAATCAGCGGGAATTGTCTGCTTTATGATGTCCCGGGCCTGATGGGAGCTTCCTACGGGGAAAAAGGGGTGTCCCGCTTTGAGCGTGATGTACTCCGTTTTCCAGAACTCTGCGGCGTGATTTTGGCGTTGGGGGTCAATGATGTGGCCTACTATTCCCAAAAGACAGGGGCGGTCATCTCGCTGGAACAATATGGTTCGGCTGTAACCGATATTGTGGATCGGCTTCATAAGGCCGGTGTCCGGGTGATTGCCCAAACGCTTCCGCCCCGCACCGGTTTTGTGAAAAAAGGGTATACCCCGGAGATGGAGGCGCTGAGAGTCCGCATCAATGAATGGATCAGAGATAGCGCGCTGTTCGATTATATGGTTGATGCGGATGCACTGCTGCGCGATCCGAAGAATCCTTCGTTCACCGACGAGCGTTATCACCAAGGGGACCACCTGCACCCGAATCAGGCCGGAGGAATGCTGCTGGCGCAGGCGTATGATTTGCAAAAGCTGACAGGGGAGGCGTAGGCATGGGGAAAAAGTATTTCACGCTCAGCTTTGATGATGGACTGGAACAGGACAAACGGGTGATCCGGCTCATGAGGCAATACGGGCTCAAAGGAACCTTCAACCTCAATGCCGGTCTGTTTGGCACCCGCGGCGAGGTGAAGGGGCTTGGAACCTTCTCTTTTCAGGATTGCCCCGAAGGCGTAAAGCACAAGTGGCCATTTTCCTATGTGCAGCACAACCGAATCCCACAGGACGAGGTGTGCCAGGTCTATGAGGGAATGGAGATTGCCACCCATGGTTTCCGGCATGAACCGCTGGGGGCTGTCAGCGAGGATGAAATGCGCGCATCGGTGGATGCGGACAAGGCCGCGCTGGAAAAAATCTTCGGCACCACGGTCGTGGGACACGCCTATGCGCAGGGTTCAACCTCGCCGGCTGCCCAGGCGTATCTGAAGGCGCAGGGGTATCAATATGCCAGAGCGGTCTTTCCCTCCGGCGGCTTTGCGTTCCCGGATGATCCGATGAACTTTCGGCCTTCCTCCTCGCTGATTCTGAAAAATGCCGCAAAGCTGGTGGAGCGGTTCAAATGTGAGGAACCCGGAGAAAAGGATCTGCTGTTGTTCCTGTGGGCACACAGCTATGAAATGGACTACGAAAAGGGAAACGCCAGTTGGTATGCTTTGGAGCGGCTTTTTGAGTCGATCGCAGGCCGAAGCGATATCGTATATTGCACAAACAGCGAAGCGTTCGCGCATATTTAAGGAGAGCAGGAAAGTGAAAAAGAAAGATTTTAACCGGGGTTGGCTATTTGGCGCCGTGGGAAAGGAACCGTCTATGCAGCCGGTCACGCTTCCCCACGATGCCATGCTGTACGAGAAACGCTCGAAGGATGCGGCAACAGCGGGAGCATGCGGATACTTTCCCGGCGGGGCCTATGTCTATGTCAAACGGTTTCTTGTGCCTGAAACGTGGCGGACACAGTCCGCTGTACTGGAATTTGAGGCAGTTTATCAAAACGCGCAGGTGTTCGTGAACGATGCGCTTGTGGCTGAACAGCGGTACGGGTATACCAACTTCTTTGTGGTGCTGGACCCGCAACTGAAGTATGGCGAAGAAAATGAAATCAAAGTGATTGCGGACAACTCGTCGGTACCCAATTCCCGTTGGTATTCCGGCAGCGGAATTTATCGCAGCGTAAACCTCTTTCTGGGCGATAAGAGTCATATCCGCCCGGATGGACTGCTCGTCTCCACCTCCGGAAACGATGCGGCCCATGTGAAGGTTTCGGTCACCGGTGGTGATACGGTCAGAGTCTCTGTTCTGGATGGTGAAAAGGTGGTAGCGCAGGCCGAAGCTGCGGTCAAGGAAGGCACTGCGTCGGCGGACATTCCCGTTTCCCAGCCGCGGCTTTGGGACGCGGAACATCCCGAACTGTACCGATGCAGAGCGGAACTGCTGAAAAATGGTGAGATGGTGGATGAGGCGGACGCCTGGTTTGGATTCCGTACCCTTAGCTGGAGCACCAGAGGATTTTTTGTAAACGGCAAGAAAACGCTGCTCCGTGGCGCCTGCGTCCACCACGACAATGGTATTCTGGGCGCCTGCTCTTTTGAGGATGCCGAGTTCCGCCGTGTCCGTCTGCTCAAGGAGGCCGGTTTCAACGCGATACGTTCCGCCCACAACCCTGCCTCCAAGGCGCTGTTGGATGCCTGTGACAGGCTGGGTCTGTATGTCATGGATGAATTCTGCGACAACTGGCTGGTACATAAAAACCCCTACGACTATGCGGACCGGGATTTCCGCGCATGGTGGCAGCAGGATCTCACAGCTATGGTCATCAAAAACTACAACCATCCCAGTGTGGTCATGAACTCTATCGGAAATGAAATCTCCGAACTGGCTATACCCGAAGGACAGGAGTACTGTAAAAAATTGGCAGTCCTGGCACGAAAGCTGGACCCGGACAAAGCAGTGACGATGGGGGTCAACCTGATGCTGTGCAGTATGTCGGCCAAGGGAGGCGGCATATACGGCAACAAAAAGGATGGAGAAGAGAATAAAAACGGCAGTCAGACGATGGACAACGTTCCCACCAGTGCCTTCTTCAACATGCTGATGAACCTGGCCGGGGGTATGATTGAAAAAATGGCCGCCAAACCTGCCGCGGACGATGCCACAAAGGTGAGCTTCTCTTATCTGGATATTGGCGGTTACAACTACGCCGCGTCCCGATATGAGAAGGACGGTACGCTCCATCCCGACCGCGTCATTGTCGGGTCCGAGACCCTGCCCAAGAACCTGTATCATAACTGGCAACTGGTGAAAAAATTCCCCTATGTCATCGGCGACTTTATGTGGACGGGCTGGGATTATCTGGGGGAGGCGGGCATCGGTACCGTCCGTTACAAAAGTTTCAAAAATCCCGGTCAGGACGCGCCCATCATCTCCGCCGGCTGCGGCGTGATCGACATTTGCGGAAAGATTCGCCCCGAGGTACAGTGGAACCGGCTGATCTGGGGGCTGGACCATACCCCCGGCATCGGCGTAGAACCGTATACCCACGCAGGGGAGACCGGCTCCGAATCCATGTGGCGTGACACAGACGCAGTGGCAAGCTGGTCCTGGGCCGGCTGTGAAGGCAAAAAAACCAAGGTCACAGTCTACTCTGACGGCGAAACGGCGGAGCTCATTGTCAACGGACATTCCTATGGCAGAAAAAAGACGAAGGAATACAAGGCTGTCTTTAAGCGCGTTGTCTATGAGCCCGGTACCATCACCGCAATCAGCTACGATGGCGAGGGAAAAGAACAGAGCCGGACTTCCATGAAGACAGCTGTAGGACCTGCCGAACTGCGTGTGGTGGCCGACCGGAGCACCTTGCAGGCAAAAACGCAGGATTTGGCCTACATCAGCATTGACCTGACGGGGGCGGATGGCATCACCAAATCTTCTGAGGATACTGCGGTCACGGTGGAGGTTGACGGTGCCGGGACGCTGCTGGCCCTTGGTTCTGCACGTCCTAACATGGGGGAAAACTTTTTCTCCGATACCCACACGACCTACTACGGCAAGGCATTGGCTGTGGTCCGCGGCGGCGATGCCCCCGGAAAGATTACGGTCACGGTGAAAGCAAAAGGCCTGCTGCCCAAAACGCTTGAATTGGATGTGATCTGAGGAAAAGGCATAGGCCAAACGGCAGATCCCGATGTCTAACCAAAAAGACTGCAACAATTGTTGCAGTCTTTTTCTGCGCGATCTACCTCATGGATTTTGCGTAAATTCACATTCTTCTGAAAGTGGGCACATCGGCTGCGCTATGAAGTGGCCTTTAGAGTCTGTGCGTGCCAGCAGATATCCGAACCAGCCTTGGAATATGGTTGCAGGATTAAGGCATAGACTTGTTCATGTCTACGATGGCATAAATTGGTCAATTATTGTCGAAGTTGTTTTTGAAGATATGGAACCGTTTGTTCAGGATTTGCGCAATATATTGGATGACATGTGAACCATATATCCCACGGAATATTCCAAAATGGGGGTATCCTTTCTGCAACTACCAGACAAAAAAGTCGTGGCAAGTATATTGCCGCGACTTTTTCTTTGTTTCGGCACTGTAAAAGGCAACCGAACCAGCTGCATTTTATAGTGTAGCCCCAACTTGTTTTTATTCTCTTGTGCACTTGCAATTTGCGTTGGAAGCGGGTATAATAGCTTTGTCACAGCGCCCTTGCGTGGCAGCAAAAAAATGAATATCAGTCTCAGTAGCTCAGCTGGATAGAGCACACGCCTCCTAAAAATCGAATCGTTCGAATCCTGGAACCCTGTAAAACTGAATATTTTCTGTATAAGCCCCCGTAGCTCAGTTGGATAGAGCGGTCGCCTCCTAAGCGACAGGCCACTGGTTCGAACCCAGCCGGGGGTGCCAAAAATGACCGTTGTAAGCCGTTTTTTGATGGTTTACAGCGGTTTTTTGTTATCGCTTTCCCGGAGCGTTCTTGCCGCTCCGCCGGAACGATTTTATACATTTTCCGCTGTATGCCTGTTAATTGGCTTCGAACTATTTTTCCGGTCTTGCTAATAAAAAACGCCGATTTGCTAATACGATTTTCCCGCCCTATTTTTCGGATGGGGCTGACGCCAGCAATGTGGCCAGTGTGTTGGCCAGTTCCGGCGACTTGCGAAGCTGTTCCACCAGGGACTCCAAATCCAATGTGGCGAGCGCCGGTTCCTTTGGTTCCTCCGGGGGACGAACCGAACGCAGGTCAGGATTGGCATAGAAGGCGCTCTCAAACTTCTGGGCGTTGATCTTGCGGTCCTCGTCCAGAATGTGCGCATACACGCTGGTGATCATGTCGATCTGAGCGTGGCCCGTATCACCCTGGGTGGCCTTCAGGTCGCCGTGGTTCAGCTTTAGCTTATAGGTCGTGCTGGAATGGCGGAGGGAGTGAAAGACCACTTTAGGCAGCCCTGCTTTCTCCCGCAGCTTCTCAAACGACTTCAGGATGATACGGTCCTCACAGGGGCGGCCATTGGCCAGCGCCACCACCAGGTCGTAGTCCTGATACTCGTCACGGAGTAGTGCTCGCAGCTCGTCTTGCGCGGATTTCCATTCCCGCAGGATATAAGCCAGGGTCTTGGGCAGCCACACCTTGCGGATACTGGAATCGGTCTTGGGCTTCTTTAAAATGATTCTGGTGCTGGTGTTGGGAAACAGAGGCGTGAACACATGGTAGATGTCCTTTTGCCCCAGCATCTCAATGGCCCGCTTGGAGGCCCGCGCCAGTTCCTTGTCGATGTAGACATAGGCGTTGTCATCGGCAATATCTTCATCGGAGATGTGGACATTGCTCCAGGTCAGCCCCAGAATCTCACCCATGCGCAGCGAACAGGCAAAGGCCAGGTTCATTGCTACATAGAGCTTGCTGTCCGTACACTGATCCAGGGCGGTGCGGATCATATCGGCGGTCCAGATGTCCCGCTTCTTGTATTCCACTTTGGGCAGCACCACATTGTCAAAGGGGTTCTTGGCAACCAGCTCCCACCGAACCGCCTGCTTGAAGGCACAGCGGAGAAGTTTGATGATCTTCTCGATGGTAGCGTTGGTGACAAACTCCGTTTTGGCGTGGTGTGTCCTGGTGTTCACCGCAGGGGTTTTCTGCAAAGTCTGGATGTACTTGTCCACCACCCGCGTGGTGATGTCCTGCACTTTCATATCCCCGATGATGGGGTTGATCTAGTTGGCTATCAGCGAGTTTTGGCTGTCATACATGGACACCCCCCACCGCTTTTCGCCGTAGAGGGAAATGAAGTCGGACAGGAACTCCGCAATATTCTGATTGGTGGGCGGAAGGAAGGAGTTGGAGCTTTTCTGACTCTCGATCTCCGCCTTGCGCTTCAATGCCTCCTGATAGGAAGTGCGGGTTTCCCATTTCTGCTTGGTTTCACCGTTCTCGTCCACATAAGTATAAACAATAGAATAGTTTTTCTTTCTTTTGATGATGGATGCCATAACGAACCTTCCTTTCTGATGTCACAGATCAAGCGGCTCCAGCCACTTGTCAAACGACCGTTTGGGAATTCGTAGGATTTGATCCTTCCGTACTTGGTGAATCAGTATTTTGTTCTTCAGGATTTCTTTTCTCTTTATTTAATTGCGGCCGGTTTTCCAGACATGGGTTATCCATATCCGGGTTTTCCGTATTTGGACAAGCCGTATCCGGCTCATCCTCACACGGCTGGCCCGTGTCCGGGGGATGGGGTGTCTCGTAGATGACATACTCCACATCCACGATCTTGCCCTTGCTGTCCCGGAGCCGATTGTGGACTATGTACCCGGCCCGCTCCAGCTCCTTCAGGGCGGAACCGATGCTGTCCGTACCCTCCTTGCAGATTTTGGCCAAGCCTCTGGTGGTGTAGTTCCAGTCCTCTGGCAAGGACAGCATCATGGAGAGCAGACCTTTGGATTTCAGCGACAGCCCCGCATTCCGCAGGTGGTGGTTGGACATCACCGTGTAATCGCGGGTTTTCTCAATGCGAAATACCGCCATGGTATCACCTCCTTTCGGCGGTCAGGAAAAGTGTTTATTTTTGGGGAAAAGGCGGCCTCTGTGCCGCCCGGATACCATGGAGGGGAAAACCTATGGGCGGAGAGCGTCCAGCTGATTATAAAAGACAAAACATAGGATTTTGACTCTTTTCGAGACGGTTTTGGCATAAAAAACGCCATAGGGTTTTGACCTATGGCATATGGAAACTGTAAAAATTCAACTTACTGAATACGATTTGCTCGTTGTAGGAACTACCAATCTATGCTATAATTAATTTAATTATCCATGGCATTTATTATACATAACTTTATATTTTTTAGATGATAAGGGTGATTTTATGCTTTCAAGTGATAAACTAATTAAACTGTATACTCGATATGGATTTGAACAAGGCCCCAGTTCTGATCAATGCCTTGTATTTTTTAGCCAGAAAGGGTACTTTCAAAATGCAGAAATTGTCCTTCTCAATGATGATGTAAAACCAGAAGAAATCGACAAGAGCGAATATGAACAAATGGGGTATTCGGTTAGGGTCCGTTCTTTCAAAGATATCGCAGCGGTGCATGATGCGCTTTTTAGTGGATTCTTTAATACAAAAATCTCCAACAATAGGCTATTACAGGAATATTTTAGCTTTTGCAAACAGCAACAAGATAAACTTCTTGGAAGTAAATATGAATATGTGGCAGGTAATTTTATTGAAAATGGACTGATGCAAACCCAAAATGTTATTCAGCGCATACAATCCATTTTTGATACTGAAGAACAGCAACTTATCATACTCGAGGCATCCGCTGGCTACGGTAAAACTTGCACCTCTTTTGAGGTAATTAAATTTCTTGTTGAAAAATTTCCTTCTAAAATTCCATTAATGGCAGAGCTATCAAAGAATCGGAAGGCTAGTATATTTCGTTATGTCCTTTTGTATGAAATTGACCAAAAATTCCCATCGCTTTCATCGGAACTCGTTACCTACGAAATAGGTGAAGGTCGTATTTTTTTAGTAATTGACGGTTTTGATGAACTGTTGTCTAAGAGCTATTTAAACTTAAAGGATAGCAGCCAAAACAAAGATGCACAAACGATGTTGGATACAATTGCTCAACTTTTTTCGGAAGGTGCAAAAACAAAGGTTTTACTTACAACTCGAAAAAGCTCAATCTTTGTAGGAGAAGATTTTGATGATTGGGTAGACACTCACCTTTCTGATTGTAATGTTACTAGAATTCAACTAGCGGCTCCTTCTTTGCGTGATTGGATTGGGCCTGAAAAAATAGAAAAATTAAATGATCATGGTATTGAGTTAGATAATATTTTGAATCCCGTTTTGTTATCTCTGCTTCGTAGCGCACCATTAGAAGATTTTGAAAACAAATATTCAAGTAATGACCAGATTATTGAGCAATACATTGAACTTTTACTTAAGCGAGAACAAACGAGACAATCTTTACCCCTTGAAGTTAGTGAACAACTATCAATTATGAGCCGCTTGGCCGCAGAGATGGTTGAATTTGACATTTCGGCTGAAGACATTGATTTCATTAAAGCCATACTAGAAGATATAGTAGGAGATCAATTCTCGAAGTACTTAAACCGTTATGAGATGATGAGTGATGTTTCGGAAAATAAACCCACTGAATCCGAATTTTTAAACAAATTGTCTCATCATGCATTGCTTGATAGAGTGTCTTCACAGAGCAATCAAATTGGATTTTTAAATGACTTTATTTTTGGTTTAATGATTGCTGAAGCACTTGAACACGATTACATCGCGCCTTCCGACGTAAAGGGTAAATATTTAGATATCACAATTACCGCACTTTCAACTGCTAGTTCAGAAAGACGAAATAAATTATATAGCATTTTGTCGTCGACAATCGATAAAGAAACTCCACAAAGAAAGCTCAATGCCTCCATCATTTTGCTTAAATCGATTCAAGGAAGTTACGAAAGCGAGTATTTTGATGGTATATATTTTGGCGAGAAAGTCTCTATTATAAATTCTGGAACCTTTAAAAACTCTATTTTCACTGACTGTGTATTTAATAATTGCGAAATAAATACAGATGCGTTTAAAACATGCCAATTTTATAATTGCTCTTTTTACAATGTCAAAATTGTTGTAGGAGAGACACTTGACTGCGAATTGATTTTTTTGTCTTGCTCCGGGCATCAACAGTTCGCGGAAGCCGCATATAGGGAAAATAAAAAAGTTGAACATATTGTGGATTATGAGAGAACGGTATTGGAGCAATATTGGAAACCAGGTTATGACATGGCAGAACCTAGACGTGCGTATCAGACTCTTTTACGCGGTGTGGCACAAAGCGATAAAATGGCAGTTGCAGAAGCAATTGACTCTTTAATTAAAAAGGGCATTTTGATTAAGAAAGCAAGAGTAATTGAATTGAACTTTGAGAAAATGGAGGAAATCAAAAAGATTATTCACAGATAAGAAAGATGGTGTAAAATATGGCTCTAGATATAGAAACTTTAGAGAGTGAGATACAAAGTATTCCTTCCTCTATTTCCAAAGATATAGAGCGAAACATTTCGGCGCTCTTTGATAAATGTGGTTTGTATTACAGGATTTTTTGCCGTTGTAAGTCTGGACAATCTGCTGCAAAAAAGATTCAAACAAAGAAATATGATGAAACTGGAAAGAAAATGCAAGATCTTATTGGAGTAAGGATTGCTCTTTATTTTAAAGATGATATTGATGTATGTGTCGAAATATTGAAAAGCAATTATACTGTAATCGAGATGGTTCGAGATGAAGAAAAAAGTGATACATTTAGCCCCATGAGACTTAATTTGGTTTGTCAAATGCCAGAGAGTGTTTCTACAACTCTCTCTTCTAATTTGTGGGAATTTCCAATAGATAAAACTTTCGAAATCCAAGTACGCACCATTTTTTCAGAAGGTTGGCACGAAGTGGAACACGATTTGCGTTATAAAAACAAATCTGATTGGGCCGACCATATGGATCTATCTAGAAATTTAAATGGTATATTGGCCACACTAGAAACTTGTGACTGGGCAATTATTAATGTTTTGGATCGCCTAGCATATCAAAAGTACAAGAACCAGGATTGGAATGCCATGATGCGCAATCATTTAAGAATGCATCTGGAAAACGCTCCTCTTTCATCTGCGATTGTTGATATTTTTAATAACGATAATAGTCTTGCAAAAGAATTCTTCCGAGTTGACAGAAAGGTTATCTTGTTGCAATTAAGCAGCAATAAAATGTTTATGCTTCCTAAGCGTCTAGATAATATTGTATATTTTGCAAATGAATTTATAGTTCACGACCCAAGGATTACGGCCTTGATCCCACAACGGCTTAAAGAACGACTGGAACTTACACTCGCTTCAATCCAAACTTGACATTAGTGTACTTAAGAAAAAGATTGAAAAAAAGAGCGCCAACCATCCTTGATTAACACTCCTTTTTGTCTAATTGGATTATTCTTTTTGCCCCTCCATCTTCAGCCAATCCTCAAAGGATTTTCTGGAGATGCGGATCATGTTGCCGATGCGGATCGTCTTGAACGCTCCGGAGTTAGCAAGTTTATAGGCCGTGGCGCGGCCGATACCGAGAATGGCTGCGATGTCATTCACGGTGTATGTTCTGCTTTGGGGCGTTCCTTTTTCGTTGGGTGTGTTGGTGCTCATAAGATTATCCTCCATCTATGCTAACAGCATTTTGAAATGGCCCCTGGAAGCCCTCTGTCACAAGGGGTTCCTGCTAATACCTTGCTAATACGACATTTGAAAAGCCGCTGTAAGGCAGCATATTTCAGGGGAATTTGTGCAAATTGACCTGCCTCCAGGCAGCACAATTTGCGAAGAAACAACACGGGAAGATATGATATGAACAATTTACGAAATGGTACGCCGTACTCCTAAGCGTGGGGTCGGAGGTTCAAATCCTCTCTGGGACGCCAGAAAGCACCGCTGCAAGCCTTTTTTCGAGGTTTGCAGCGGCTTTTTGTTCCTCCTTTTCCCGGTAATTTTGCTTCTGTTACCGGGAAATTTTTATGCGCCGATGCCAGAGCGGCAAGGAGCATTGTAAAACATTTTCAGGAAAACCAGAATGAATACAGTTGCCGCAGACAACTTGCGGCGGAGGCTTTTGTAGTGTAAAATGTAGGTAATGATACTTGCGTGAACGCGCAAATGCACAACGTGGTGTGCTTTTAGGGGAATGCGGCGCCCCGAAGGCACCGTGCAAAAAACAACTCTCTGTTGAAAGGTGGGCGTAGAATTGAATGTAAAACTGAAAGAAAAAATCAGAGAGTCGCTCTCTGCCGTGCTTCCAATCACCGGGATCGTCCTGATGCTCAGCATCTTTCTGATCCCGATGGAGTTGGGAAGCGTAGTCATGTTCCTGACAGGCGCCCTGATGCTGATCGTTGGTATGGGCTTTTTCCAGCTTGGCGCAGAGATGGCGATGACGCCGCTCGGCGAAGGCGTTGGCGTGCAGATCTCCAAAATGAAAAAACTGCTTACAGTCCTGCTGACAGGGTTTCTCATGGGTGTCATCATTACCGTGTCGGAGCCGGATCTGCAGGTCCTTGCGGGGCAGGTGCCGTCTGTGCCGAACATGGTGCTGATCATGACGGTGGCCGTCGGCGTGGGGCTGTTTCTGGCGCTGGCCATCGTGCGTATCCGCTATAAAATCAGCCTGTCGATGCTGCTGATCGTTTGCTATCTGGCGCTCATTCTGGTGTCTATGTTTGTACCCAAGGAGTTTTTGGCGGTGGCCTTTGACTCCGGCGGCGTCACCACCGGCCCAATGACCGTACCCTTTATTATGGCCATGGGTGTCGGGCTGGCCTCGGTGCGCAGCGATAAAAATGCGGCAAATGACAGCTTCGGTCTGGTGGCGCTTTCCAGCGTGGGGCCGATTCTGGCGGTGCTGATCCTCGGCTGTTTCTTTAAGCCGACCGAGGCGGCCTACACCCTTACCGATGTTGCCGCCGTTGTCACCACGCAGGATGTTGCCCGGGTGTTTGCGCAGGGGCTGCCGCTCTACGCCAGGGAGGTGCTTCTTTCACTGGTGCCGATCCTCTGGGTGTTTTTGATTTTCCAATGGCTGACCCACCGCTACCATGGGCTGCAAATCAAGCGCATCATCGTCGGCTTTGGGTATACCTATATTGGGCTGGTGCTGTTTTTGTGCGGTGCCAATGTCGGGTTTGCACCCGTTGGCGCCTACCTTGGCAAGGAGCTGGCAGGGCTATCGCTGCGCTGGATTCTGGTTCCTGTCGGTGCGCTGATCGGTTACTACATTGTCAAAGCAGAGCCTGCCATTCAGGTGCTGAACCATCAGGTGGAGGCCGTCACAAACGGCGCCATCTCGGTCAAAATGATGAACCGCTGTATGCAGATCGGTGTGGCAGCCAGCGTCGGTCTGGCCATGCTGCGCGTGCTGACCGGCATATCCATCCAGTGGTTTGTCGTCCCCGGGTACATCATTGCGCTGGTGCTGTCCCGTTTGGTGCCGGATATTTTTATCGGCATTGCGTTTGACTCCGGCGGCGTTGCCAGCGGCCCGATGACCTCGACCTTTTTGCTGCCGCTCAGCATCGGCGTATGTGAGGCACTGGGCGGTAACCTGATGACCGATGCGTTCGGTGTTGTTGCGCTGGTTGCCCTGACGCCGCTGATCGCCATCCAGCTTATGGGGCTGGTATACAAGCTAAAAACCGCTAAGCGGACGCAGACCGTGCCGGCTGCTATCGCCGATGACTGCGACATGATCGTTGATCTTGAGGAGGGCGACTAAAATGGAGCATGAGAAGAAAGTGTCATTTCAGCTGCTGGTGCTGATCACAACGCCGAAGCTGGCAGAACACGCAGCCGAGATGTTCAAAAAAGGGGCGCTGCCGCTGCAATACCGCTTTAATGCGGAGGGGACAGCCTCCAGCGAGATCATGGATATGCTCGGCCTTGGCAGCATTGACAAAAGTGTTCTGGTCAGCATGGTCCCGAAGCATTTGTCCCCGATTTTGATGGAAAAGCTCCATACGGAATTGCAGCTGCACAAAGCCAACAGCGGCATTGCTTTTACGATCCCTTTGAACGGTGCAAACAACATGATCTTGCGTATTCTGGACCACGATGCAGGCAAGGATGTTCTGAATACCAGCGGAAAGGAAGAAAACAGTATGTCTGAAACGAAACACTCTCTGGTTGCAGCGATCGTGAACAGCGGCTTCAGCGATGATGTGATGAAGGCGGTTCGCGCGGCGGGTGCCACCGGCGGCACCGTCATCCGCAGCCGGCGCATCGGCAATGAGGAGGCAACCGGCTTTTGGGGGCTGAGCGTGCAGGATGAAAAGGAAATCGTTCTGGTATTGACGGAATCTGCCAACAAGGTCGCCCTTATGCAATCCTTGGGTGAAAGCTGCGGTATGCACAGTGCGGCGCAGGGCATCTTTATGTCGATGCCGATCGACTCGGTCGCCGGCCTGTAAGTGCGGCTGAACGGACGGATTGTTTACAATTTATGGTGGATTATCCGGCCCCCGGCGTGCTACACTAGCCGTATCAGGAAATAGGAAAGGGGCTTTTGCCATGTGTACCGCAGCAACTTATAAGACAGCAGATTTCTATTTTGGACGCAATCTTGACTATGAATTCTCCTACGGGGATGAAGTCACGGTCACGCCGCGCAACTATCCGTTTGCTCTGCGCTGCATGGGGGATTTCCGCACAAGGTATGCCATGATCGGCATGGCCTATGTGGCAGGGGAGTACCCGCTGTATTACGATGCCATCAATGAAAAGGGCCTCGGCGTTGCCGGGCTGAACTTTGTGGGCAACGCCGTCTACCACCCGGCGGCAGACGGTAAAAACAACATTACCCAATTTGAGCTGATCCCTTGGCTGCTGGGCAGCTGTGCAACGCTGGCAGAGGCCCGCGCCCTGCTGGAGAAGGCCAACATTGTAAATATCCCGTTCAGTGACCAGCTGCCGCTGGCCCAGCTGCACTGGCTTGTGGCCGACAAGACCGGCAGCATTACGGTGGAATCCACCGCTGATGGGCTGCATATCTACGACAACCCCGTGGGCGTGCTGACAAACAACCCGCCCTTCCCGCAGCAGCTTTTTGCGCTGAACAACTACCGCGCGCTGTCGCCCCGTACCCCCGAAAATACCTTTGCGGACGGCCTTGACCTGCCTGCCTACAGCCGCGGGCTGGGCGGACTGGGCCTGCCGGGGGACCTGTCCAGCCAGTCCCGATTTGTGCGGGCGGCATTCGTCAAGATGAACTCAAAATCCGGTGACAGCGAGGCCGAGAGCGTGGGGCAGTTCTTCCACATTCTGCACGCGGTCGAACAGCAGCGCGGCTGCTGCGAACTGGACGGCGGCAAGTATGAGATCACGCTGTATACAAGCTGCTGCAACGCCGACAAGGGAATTTACTACTACACGACCTACGGCAACCACCAGATCACGGCGGTGGATATGCACCGTGCGGATCTGGACGGCACCCGGCTGGTGCGTTATCCGCTGGTGCAGGGGGAGAAAATTGCCTTTCAGAACTGAATTGCTTTAAAAACGCGAAAAAAGCGCTTGCAACGCACAGAAAACTATGCTATACTGTACGGTGCATGAGACTTTTCGCGCCATGGCGGCGTGGATAGAAATAGAAGGAGTGCTAAGCAATGAACTGGTATGAGATCGCTCTCGGCGTCGTCCTCGTCGTCGTGTCTGTTTTGATCATCGTCTTTACCCTCGCGCAGGAGCAAAAGGGTCAGGGCCTGTCCGGCGCTATCATGGGCGAAAGCTCTGCTACGATGGCTGCCGGCCGTGAGCGCGGCGTGGACGCCAAGCTGGCTAAGCTGACCAAGGTTTTCGGCGTTGTTTTCTTCGTCGTTACGCTGGTCGTCTGCGTCCTGAGCGCACGCCTGTGATGCTCGCAGGGTAAGCAAAGAAACAAAATGGGTCCGCCAAGCGCGTCAGCTTTGCAAGCAGCGCCCCGGCGGGCCGTTTTTTGTGGGAGTATATCGGAAGGGCACCGCCGGACGGCGGTGCGGCGTAAATTAAAGGAGTACACATGACACCGTTACAGAAAAGTATTTTAAACGCAGTCAAGCGCCGCCCCATGACGCTGCGTGAACTGCAGAATAACCTGCAGGTGGACAATTCCCGCCTGCGCACCAGCGTATCGGCTATGGTCGCCACCGGCGAGCTGTCGATGCGCAACGGCACCTATGTGCCGGGCTTTGCCACCTATGAGAACACAAACGCCCCGGCGGCCATTCCCTGCACGCTGGTCAAGCTGGCAGCCCGCTTCGGCTTTGCCAGCCGCGATGACGGCGAGGGCGACATCTTTATCCCGGGGCGCGCCCTGCACGGCGCGATGCCCAACGACAAGATCAATGTCAAGCTGTTCGATCATCCCCGCGTGGAGGGCTCCTCTGAGGGTGAGGTCGTGGAGGTCACTGTCCCCAACAACCGCTTTGCGGGTACGGTCTGCCTGTCTGAGGACGGCCGCATGGCGGTCGAGCCGGACGGCTGCCGTGATGTGAAGTTCCTGCTGGCCAAGCAGGGGAGCGAGGGCGTACATCTGGGGGATAAGGTCGGCTTCCTTATTACCCACCGCGGCAACCGCCACAGCGACCACCGCGCCGCCGTGGTCGAAAAGTTCGGCTCCTCCGACTACGCCTCCGAGTGTGCCAAGGCGATCCTCTACGGCCGCAATGTCCGGCAGGAATTCCCGCCGGAGGTGCTGGAGGAGGCGCATGCATACGATAACGCCGTCATCGACCCGACCGAGGCTGCCAAGCGTCTGGATCTGCGCGGGATTCCCATCTTTACGATCGACTCTGCCGAGACGAAGGACATTGACGATGCCATCAGCCTGCAGAAGCTTGAGGACGGCTATGAACTGGGCGTTCACATCGCGGATGTCAGCCACTATGTCCGCCCCGGCTCTGCGCTGGACGAGGAGGCCTATGAGCGTGCGACCAGCATCTACTACGCCGACAAGGTCATTCCGATGCTGCCGACCCAGCTGTCCAACGGTATCTGTTCGCTGAATGAGGGCGAGGATCGTCTGGCCTTCTCCTGCCTGATGCGTCTGGACGAGAACGGCGAGATCCGCAGCTACAAGTTTGTCAAGAGCGTCATCTGCAGCCGCGTCAAGGGCGTCTACAAGGAGATCAATGCCCTGCTGGAGCCCCCGGAATCTGAAACAGACGCCGACCTGACTGACCTCAAGACGAAATATGAGGCTGTGCTGGACCAGCTGCCCGCCATGGACGAGCTGTACCGCAAGCGCCTTGTGCTGCGCAAGGCCCGCGGCGGCATGGACATTGAGTCCAACGAGGCAAAGCTTGTCATGGACGAGAACGGCCGCTGCGTGGACATCGTCAAGCGCGACCGCGGCACCTCCGAGTGCATGATCGAAGAGTTCATGCTGCTGGCCAACCAGTGCGCCGCCAACGCAGGCCGCACCAACAAGGTGCCCTTCCTCTACCGTGTGCATGAGGCTCCGGACGCCGAGAAGATGGAAAAGCTGTCCGCCACGCTGCTTGCCTGCGGGCTGAACGCCAAGTTCAAGAACCCCATTCCGACACAGCTGGAGCTGGCCGCCCTGCTCGATGAGACCCGCGACCAGCCCATCCAGATCCCGGTTCACACCGGCATCCTGCGCAGTATGCAGAAGGCCCGCTACGCACCGCAGCCCCTTGGCCACTACGGTCTGGTGCTGGCAGATTATGCCCACTTTACCAGCCCCATCCGCCGCTATCCTGACCTTGCTATTCACCGCATTTTGAGCGAGATGCTGCTCGGTGCGTCCGCCAGCCAGCTGCAGAAGGAGTTCAACGAGTTTGCCCAGCAGGCCAGCGAGAAGTCCAGCAAGCAGGAGGTCGCAGCCGTCCGCATCGAGCGCGATGTCGAGGACCTGTATAAGGCCGAGTATATGCACAACCATCTGGGCGAGGTCTATACCGGCACGGTTGCGGGCATCACGCCGCGCGGCGTCTTTGTTGAACTGGAGAACACGGTCGAGGGCTTTGTGCCCGCCGCGCAGCTCTGCAAGGGCGAGCCGCAGGTCATTGACGGGGTGAGCATGCTCGACCCGCTGACCGGCAAGAGCTGGATGCTCGGCTCCTCGATGAAGATTCAGGTGGCCGCCGCCGATGTGGCGCTGGGCCGTATCGACTTTGAGTATATGGTCGAGTGATCGCCCGAAAAATTTGACCCATAAAAAACCTCCCCCGCCCGTGATATGCACTGCGCATACCACGGGCGGGGGAGGTTTGCGTTTTATATGACCTTATGCTCCATCCACTTGCCGCTGATAAAGCGGGCGATAAAGCAGATGTCGCGGCAGAGCCAGTCGATGAACATGCCCAGCCAGACGCCGGCCAGCCCCAGATGGAACTGCAGCACAAAGACATAGCTCAGGATAACGCGGAACAGCCACATGCTTATGATGCTGACCGTCATGGTGAATTTGGCATCGCCGCCGGTGCGCAGGGCGTTGGGCAGCGTAAAGCTGCAGGCCCATAGAAAGACGCTGGCAATGTTGAACATGCGCACGACCATGGTGCAGAGGGCGGAGGCCTCCGATGAGAGGTTGAACCAGACCACGAGCAAAGGGATCAGGAAGAACAGCGCGGCATTGGCAGCGGCCAGACCGAGCATGGCAATGCTCATCAGCAGAAACACATACCGCTTGGCCTGCTTTTTCTCGCCTGCGCCCAGGCATTGGCCGACAACGGGGATCATGGCAAGGCTCATCGTATTGCCGGGGATGTTTGCCAGCGTTGAAAGCGTGTTGGCAACGGCGTTGGCCGCGATGGCCGAGGTGCCCAGCGTGGAGGTCAGGCTGCTGACGCAGAGCTTGCCGATCTGGAACATGCCGTTTTCAAGGCCGGACGGGATGCCGATGGAGAGGATCTGCATGATGGGGGCGCGCCGCGGCCGCAGATCAGCAAGGCTTTGAACCCGCAGCGGGTTGCAGAACTTCTGGTTCTGCCACAGGATAAACACGGCGGCAAAGACGCGGCCGATCAGTGTGGCCAGTGCTGCGCCGATGACCCCCATGCCGAAGCCGTAGATCAACAGTGCGTTGCCTGCAATGTTGATGACATTCATGACAAGGCTGGCCAGCATGCTGATGCGGCTGTTGCCCTGTGCGCGGAAAAGAGCCGCGCCGCCGTTGTACAGGCCGATGAAGGGGTAGGACACGGCGCTGATAAGGAAATACTGCTGGGCAAACCGCATGACATCCTCATCAATGCTGCCGAAAACGCCGCGCAGGATCGGGCGGGAGAGCAGCATACAGAGGATGCCCACCGCCACAGTCGAGAGGCCAAGCACGCTGTACAGCTGGGCCGCGCTGCGCCCGGCGTTTTCGGTATCCTTGCGGCCCAGATACTGGCTGGCAATGACTGCGCCGCCGGTGGCCAGTGCAGACAGGATCTGAATGATCAGAACGTTCAGGCTGTCGACCAGCGAAACACTCGAGACAGCGGCCTCGCCCACGCCGGCAACCATCAGGGTGTCGGCCATACCCATTGTGACGCTGAGGGTCTGCTCCAGCAGAAGGGGCCAGATCAGTGTAAACAGCGCCCGTCTGGTAAACATGGGTGCCTGCGGCTTTGCGGTGACTGCCATGGTATTGCTCCTTTTTACATGCGTTTTACATAGGCTTTACATGGATAGTATACAGCAAAATGTATGCGAAATCAATGGGTGGGCCGTGCGGCAAAAATGCGAGAAAAACCTTGCGGTGACAGCGTTTGCAGGCAAAATTGCAAAAAATCAAATCGCAAGTATATTGCCCACTTTTGCGGCGCGCAAAAACCCCGGCCGCTTTATGCGGCCGGGGCAGGGGTTACGCAGCGCAGAAAAGCAGCTGCGGGCTTGTTATAATCAGAAATCGACCTCGGTGTCGTAGTAGCAGCACTTCAGCAGCTTTTCCATCTCCTCCTGACTCGGCTGGCGCGGGTTGGAGCCGGTGCAGGCGTCTGCGATGGCGTTCTTGGCAATCTCGGGCAGTCTCTCAAGGAAGACATTCTCCGGGACAAAGCCCTGCTCGCAGGGGTAGGAGTCGGGGCCGTATTGGCCGATGCAGTGCGGAATGTTCAGGTCGTCATTCATGCCGCGCAGGTATTTGATCAGCAATGCGACCTTCTCATCGTCATTGCTGCCGCCCAGATGCATCTTGTCGGCGATGACACCGTAGCGTGCCTTGGCGGTGGGGTCCTTGGCGTTGAAGGCGATGACCTTGGGCAGGTACATGGCGTTGGCAGCACCGTGGATGATGTGAGCGCCGTAATCAGCAAAGGCGGCGCCGGTCTTGTGGGCCATGCTGTGGACGATGCCCAGCAAAGCGTTCGAGAAGGCCATGCCGGCCAGACACTGTGCGTTGTGCATGGCATCGCGCTTTTCCATATCGCCGTTGTAGCTGCCGACGAGATCCGCCTGAATCATCTCAATGGCATGCAGGGCCAGCGGGTCGGTAAAGTCGCAGTTGGCGGTGGAGACATACGCCTCGATCGCATGGGTCATGGCGTCCATACCGGTGTGGGCGACCAGCTTTTTGGGCATGGTGTGGGCCAGCTCGGGGTCAACGATGGCGACATCGGGGGTGATCTCAAAGTCAGCGATGGGATACTTGATGCCCTTGTCATAGTCGGTGATGATCGAGAAGGCCGTCACCTCGGTCGCAGTGCCGGAGGTGGAGGAGATGGCGCAGAAGTGTGCCTTGCGGCGCAGCGGCGGGATGCCGAACACCTTGCACATCTCCTCAAAGGTGATCTCGGGGTACTCATACTTGATCCACATCGCCTTGGCTGCGTCGATGGGGGAGCCGCCGCCGATCGCTACGATCCAGTCGGGCTCAAACTTCAGCATTGCCTCGGCACCCTTCATGACGGTGGTGACGGAGGGATCGGGCTCGATGCCCTCAAACAACTCGACCTCCATGCCGGCTTCCTTTAAGTAAGCCTCTACGCGATCCAGAAAACCGAAACGCTTCATGGAGCCGCCGCCAACGCAGATCATGGCGCGCTTGCCGGGCAGGGTTTTCAATGCCTCCAGTGCATTGGGGCCGTGGTAAAGGTCGCGGGGTAAAGTAAATCTAGCCATAGGGATTGCCTCCTTATAATAATGCTCCGTACTTTGACAATTAAATGTCACAATTAAGTATTAACAGTATACCTCTTTTCTGTCTAAAAGGTCAATCGTCAATATGGAGAACTTCTCCGCGATTATTCGGCATTTTGCCAGTCGGGTCCTCATACGCTTATCGTATGGGGAAGGGGGCTGGTGCTATGCGTCATATCACACCGCAGCTGAACACAAAAATGCGCCTGCGCACGCGGCTGCTGGCGGTGGTGCTGGCGGTCGGGTGTCTGGGCGGGCTGGCGGTGCGGCTTTTTATTTTGATGCTGCGCGACCCCGGTGGCTATGCGCTGCGCGCCGCCGACCAGCAGCTGCGCGGGGCCACGCTGCCTGCCGCGCGCGGAGAAATCTACGCTGCGGACGGCACGCTGCTTGCGGCCAGCGAGACCTGCTGGACGATCCGCGCCGCCCCGCGGGAGATGGCGGACGAAGCCGTGGAGCCTGCCGCAAGGGCGCTGAGCGAGATTCTGGAGCTGGACTACGCCGAGACACTGGCAAAATTCAGCCAGCGGACCTCCAACGATTGCCTGCTGCGCCGCCGCGTGGACAAGGCGATGGCCGATGCGGTCCGGGACTGGTGCCGCGACAACGGTGTGCAGGGCGTTCAGATCCGGCAGGACACCAAGCGCGTCTACCCGCAGGGGAATTTTATGGGCGGCATCCTCGGCTTTACCGATGTGGACAATGCGGGGCTGTGGGGGCTGGAGCTGCGCTACAATGACGAGCTGACAGGGGAGAACGGGCGCATACTGACCGCCAAAAACGCATGGGGCTACGACATGCCCACCCACTACCAGACCCTTGTGGATGCGGTGCCCGGCAATACGCTGACCCTGACGATCGACGCCCAGATCCAGCACTGGCTGGAAAGTGCGCTGTCCGCCGCCGTGGCCGAGCATCATGTTGCCGAGCGGGGTGTCGGCATCGTTATGGATGTACACACCGGCGCGGTGCTGGCAATGTCCTGCCAGCCGGACTACGACCCCAACTCGCCGCGCGGCCTTATAAACAAGGAAGCCCGCGACACGGTGAACGCCCTGCAGGGCGAGGAACGCAGCGCCGCCCTGCAGCGGGCGCAGCAGGCGCAGTGGCGCAACAAGGCCATCAGCGACCTGTACGAGCCGGGCAGTGTGTTCAAGCTTATCACGGCTGCGGCGGCGTTGGACAGCGGCGCTTGCAAGCCCACGGATTATTTCACCTGCGCGGGCAGGATCACGGTGGCGGGCACACGGTTCCGCTGCGCCAACGGCCATATCCACGGCAGTGAGACCTTTGCCAAGGGGTTGGCCGTCAGCTGCAACCCCTGCTTTATCCAGATCGGTGCGAGGCTTGGCAAGGAGCGCTTCTGCGACTATTTTGCGGCATTTGGTCTACGGGAGCCGACCGGCATCGACCTGCCGGGCGAGATACGCCGCAGCGAGTACTACACCGCCGACCGGATGGGGCCGGTGGAGCTGGCAAGCTGCTCCTTCGGGCAGAGCAGCAAGGTGAGCTATTTGCAGATGCTTACGGCCGTCTGCGCGGTGGTCAACGGTGGGAAGCTGATGCAGCCGTATCTCGTCAGCAAAATCACGGCACCGGACGGGCAAGTCATAAAAGAGATAGAGCCTGTGGTGAAGCGGCAGGTCATCAGCGAGGAAACCTCGGCCACGATGTGCCGCCTGATGGAGGGCGTCGTGACCAGCGGCACCGGCAAGCAGGCGGCTGTGGCGGGCTACCGTGTCGGCGGCAAAAGCGGCACCAGCCAGAAGCTGGACAGTGCCAACGAGGGGGCGCGCATCGCCAGCTTTGTGTCGGTCGCGCCCATAGATGACCCCAAAATTGCGGTGCTGGTCTGTCTGGACGAACCCCACAGCTGGACCACCAGCGGCGGCGCACTCTCCGGCCCGGTCTGTGCCGAGGTGCTGAAAAAGGCGCTGCCGTATCTGGGGGTGGAACCGGAAAACAACGCGGGCACAAGCTGAAAATCCCTCTTGACATTCCCCAAACCTGTGCTATACTTGTAAAGTACGCAAACGAACAGTTAGGTTGTGAACAATTAGAAAGCTAACTGATTTTTGCCCAAAAATCAGAACAGGAGGGAAGAAATGTGCGATGAATCGCAAAATGAATGCGGCTGCTGTGCCAATGTTCACTTCGGCGCGCTGCTGAACCAGACCGCGCGGGTCATACGCAGGGCGCTCGATGCCCGCATTTCCGGCGTCAACCCGGATCTTTCCGGCGTGCGGGGCATGGTGTTGGGCGACATCGTCCGCGGCAACCGCAGCGGGCGGGATGTATACCAGCGCGATATTGAGCAGTGGTTCAATATCCGCCGCTCAAGCGTGACGGCGATGCTGCAGGGGATGGAGCAGGACGGGTTTATCACCCGCTGTGCGGTTGAGAAGGACGCCCGCCTGAAACGGCTGGTGGCCACAGACAAGGGCCGTGCCTGCCATGAACAGATCGAAGCCTGCATTGCACAGTTTGAGGATGACCTGCAGGCCGGTATTGACCCGCAGCAGGTCGCCGCGGCCCGCGCTGTGCTGGAGCTGACGCTGAAAAACGCGCAGCATATTCTGGAAGAAGGAAATATAACACAAGAGAGGGGAAATACCACTTGTTAAAAACACTCGGACGCGAAACAAAGGGCTTTCGGCTGGTATCCGTGCTGACACCGGTCTTTATGATCGCGGAAGTCATCATGGAAATGATCATCCCGCGGCTGATGGCCTCCATCATTGACAACGGCGTTACGCCGGGCAATATGCAGGTCATCTACACGGTCGGCGCACAGATGATCGTGGCGGCGCTGTTCGGCCTGCTGTTCGGTATTCTGGGCGCTGTTGCCGGCTCACATGCGGCCACCGGCTTTGCCCGCAACCTGCGCCGCGCGATGTTCCGCAACATCCAGACCTTCAGCTTTGCCAACATCGACAAATACTCTACGGCGGGCCTTGTCACCCGCATGACCACCGATGTGACGAATATCCAGAACGCCTATCAGATGCTGCTGCGCATGTCGATCCGTGCGCCTGCCAGCATGATCGTGGCGCTGATCATGTCCTTCGCCATCAATCGTGAGCTGGCAAGCGTCTATCTGGCCGCTGTTATCCTGCTGGGCGGCGCGCTCGTCTTTATCATGAGCCGCGCCACCAAATATTTCGGCGAGGCATTCCGCAAATATGACGACCTGAACGAGAGCGTGCAGGAGAATGTCTCCGCCATCCGTGTGGTCAAGGCCTATGTCCGCGAGGATTTTGAGGGCAAAAAGTTCAAAAAGGCCAGCGAGAATGTCCGCCGCCTGCTTATGCGCGCCGAGATGATCCTTGCGTGGAACGCCCCGCTCATGCAGCTGACCGTTTACAGCTGCATCCTGCTGATCTCCTGGCTGGGCGCACAGCTCATTGTCAGCTCCGGCGCGACCGTCTTTACCACCGGCGATCTGATGAGCATGCTGAGCTACTGCATGAACATCCTGATGAGCCTGATGATGCTCTCGATGGTCTTTGTCATGATCACGATGTCTATGGCCTCCGCAAGGCGTGTGGCTGAGGTTCTGGACGAGCAGTCCGACCTCAAGAATGGTGAGAGCCCCGTCATGGAGGTCAAGGACGGCTCGGTCAGATTCGACCATGTCAGCTTTGCCTACAAGAAGGACGGCGAGAAGGCGCTGGAGGATATTGACCTCGACATCCGCTCCGGCGAGACGATCGGCATTATCGGCGGCACCGGCTCGGCCAAGTCCAGTCTGGTGCAGCTGCTGCCCCGCCTGTACGATGCGACCGAGGGCCGCGTCATCATCGGCGGTGTAGATGTCCGCAGCTATGATCTGGACACCCTGCGCAACAATGTGGCCATGGTGCTGCAGAAGAACGAGCTGTTCAGCGGTACGATTGCTGACAACCTGCGCTGGGGCAACCCCAACGCCACCGATGCCGAGATCGTGGAGGCCTGCAAGCAGGCCTGTGCCGATGAGTTTATCGAGCGCTTCCCCGATAAGTACCAGACCCACATCGAGCAGGGCGGCAACAATGTCTCGGGCGGTCAGAAGCAGCGCCTCTGCATTGCCCGCGCACTGCTGAAAAAGCCCCGCATCCTGATTCTGGATGACTCGACCTCCGCTGTCGATACCGCCACGGATGCGAAGATCCGCCACTCCTTTGCCGAGAAGATTCCCGGCACGACGGTGTTTATCATTGCCCAGCGCATCTCCTCCGTTGAGAATGCGGACCGGGTCCTTGTGCTTGACAACGGCAGGGTCAGCGGCTTTGACACCCCCGCCAACCTGCTCAAAAACAACGCGATCTATCAGGATGTCTACAACAGCCAGACCAAAGGCTCCGGCGATTTTGATGAGAAGGGAGGGGAGGCCTGATGGCACAGCAAGCGAAAGTGGTAAAAGTCGGCCCCGGCGGACGCAGTAACGGCCCCCGCCCCAAGGTCGAAAATCCCGGCAAGGTGTTCAAGCGTATCCTCGGGTATGTCATGAACCAGTACAAGGCGCAGGTCATCATCGTGCTCTGCTGCATTCTGCTGGCAGTGTTTGCCCAGCTGCAGGGCGTCATGTTTTCCCAGACGCTGATTGACGGTTACATTCTGCCGTTGCTGCGTTCGGGCGGCACGGATTTCAGCGGTCTGGCCGCCGCCATCCTGCGTGTGGCTGCGTTCTACTGTATCGGTATTGCTGCTATCTTTGTGCAGAACCGTTTGATGGCCCGCATCACACAGGGCACGCTGAAGAATCTGCGTGACGAGATGTTCACCCACATGCAGACGCTGCCCATCAAATATTTTGATACCCACGCCCACGGCGACATCATGTCGATCTACACCAACGACATCGACACCCTGCGCCAGATGATCAGCCAGAGCCTGCCCCAGCTGGTCAACACGATCGTCACGCTGGTCGGCGTGCTGGCCTCGATGATTTACCTCAGTATCCCCTTGACTCTGCTGGCGTTGGCAATGGTCGGCGTTATGCTGCTGGCCACGAAGTATCTGACCGGAAACTCCGGCAAATACTTCCTCAGGCAGCAGCAGGAGCTGGGCAAGGTCAACGGCTACATTGAGGAGATGATGAACGGCCAGAAGGTTGTCAAGGTGTTCTGCCATGAGCAAATCGCCATCGACGAGTTCGACAAGCTCAATGATGAGCTGTTCCACAGTGCTGACAAGGCCAACGCCTACTCTCTGGTGGCAATGCCGGTCAACGGCCAGCTGGGCAACCTGAGCTATGTGTTCTGCGCTATCATCGGCGGTGCGCTGGTTATCAGCGGCTTCGGCGGCAATTTGTCTTTGGGCGGGCTGGCCAGCTTCTTGGTGCTGAACCGCCAGTTCAACCAACCCATCAGCCAGATTTCGATGCAGCTGAACTCGGTCGTCATGGCGCTGGCAGGCGGTGCGCGTATCTTTGCCCTGCTGGACGAGAAGCCTGAGGTCAACGAGGGCGATGTGACGCTGGTCCACGCGAAATATCTGGCGGACGATTCCGTCACCGAGACGAACGAGTCCACCGGCACATGGGCGTGGAAGCATGTGGGTGCTGACGGAAAGCCCTGCTACACTCAGCTGAAGGGTGATATCGTCTTTAAGGATGTTGATTTCGGCTATGATGAGAAGAAAATCGTTCTGCACGACATCAACCTCTACGGCCGCCCGGGCCAGAAAATCGCCTTTGTCGGCTCCACCGGCGCCGGCAAAACGACCATCACCAACCTGATCAACCGCTTCTACGATATCCAGAAGGGCCAGATCTACTATGACGGTCTGGACATCAAGGCCATTGAGAAGGACGCGCTGCGCTCCTCGCTGGGCATCGTGCTGCAGGATACCCACCTGTTTACCGGCACGGTTATGGAGAATATCCGCTACGGCCGCCTGACCGCCACCGATGAGGAGTGCGTGGCCGCCGCCAGACTGGCGAACGCCGATACCTTCATCAAGCATCTGCCCGAGGGCTACAACACGATGCTGACCGGTGACGGCACGAACCTGAGTCAGGGCCAGCGCCAGCTGCTGGCCATCGCCCGCGCCGCCGTTGCAGACCCGCCGGTGCTGATCCTCGATGAGGCAACCTCCTCCATCGACACCCGCACCGAGAAGCTTGTGCAGGACGGCATGGACGGCCTGATGTACGGCCGTACCACCTTTGTCATTGCCCACCGCCTGTCTACGGTGCGCAACTCCGACTGCATCATGGTTCTGGAGCAGGGCCGTATCATCGAGCGCGGTACCCATGACGAGCTGATCGCCCAGAAGGGGCGCTATTACCGGCTGTACACCGGCAATTTTGCCGAGAACAGCTGATACGGCAGCGGTCGAAAAAGGTCGCAAATCGGCCTGAAATCAATCAAAACTGCCGGGATAGCTTGTGCTGCCCCGGCAGTTTTTGTGCAAAATGCCGCAACAGCGCGAAAAAGTTGACGGACAGGAAAAAAGTGGTTATAATAGGATGCGTAGACACGCAAAATGCAGTGTCTTGCGCTGCGGCCTGAGGGAAAAAACGGCCGCCCTAAAGGTAGTTTACTTTTTATGATAAACAGGAGGGTATTGCATTATGGCACCCAGAAAGAAGATTGCACAGACCGTACTTACCGCGGGTAAGTTCTACACCATCAGCGCCGCCAACGGCAAGGTCGTTGAGGTTGCTGATTATAACATCGACAACGGCGCAAAGATCCAGCTGATGGACAATGCCAACTTTGAGTGGCAGCAGTGGGGCTTTGTCGCAGCGGGCGACGGCGTCTACCGCATCCAGAACCGTTTCACCGGCAAGATGATGGATCTGGATATGGGCGGCGTCAGCGACGGCACCCGCGTTCACCAGTGGGAGGGCGCACAGGCCTCCAGCCAGCTGTGGGTCGTGGAGCCTACCAACGACGGCCGCGTCAAGATCAAGTCCAACCTGGCCGGTAAGCTGCTGGACCCCGGCATGGCTACCGAGAACGGCACTGTGCTGCAGATCTGGGCCGATGTCAACGGCGATAACCAGTTCTGGACCATTGATGAGGTGACCCGCAAGCCCAAGACCAGCGTCAAGGCCACCACTGTCAAGGCCAAGGCCGCTGCCGAGAAGGCTGCTACCGAGGTCGTCAAGGCCGCCAAGCCCGCTGTCGAAAAGACCGTCGAGGCCGCGAAGCCTGTTGTCGAGAAGGCAGTCAAGGCTGCTGAGCCTGTTGTTGAAAAGACGGTCGAGGCTGTGAAGCCCGCCGCCGAGAAGGCCGTTGAGGCCGCAAAGCCTGTTGTTGAGAAGGCTGTCAAGGCCACCGAGCCTGTTGTCGAAAAGACGGTTGAGGCTGTGAAGCCTGCCGCTGAGAAGGCTGTTGAGGCCGTTAAGACTGCTGCTGCCAAGGCCAACACCCGCAAGTGCGGCAAGGGCAAGCGCCGCAAGTAATTTGCTTTGAAACTTTTCCCTGCGATTTTTGTGCTGTAACGAGAAAACCCCGCCCCGTCAGGATGCGACTCCTGACGGGGCGGGGGTATTTTTTGTTTGTGGCTGAAAAGCCTTCCCCCTGCGGGGGAAGGTGGCCCGAAGGGCCGGATGAGGGGCGAGCGTGCCAGTATTGCCCGTGAACGAGCTGCTGCGGGACGCTGCTCTCGTCAGTCACCTGCGCTGACAGCTTCCTCCACGGGGGAAGTCTTTAGACTTACCCCAGCGCCGCGATGCTCTCCTTGAGCTTGGCCAGCTTATCTTGGGCGGCGGTCAGCTTGGCGCGGGTCTCCTCCACCAGCTTGGCGGGGGCCTTCTCGACAAACTTCGGGTTCTTGAGCTGATTCTCGAACATGGTCAGCTCCTTCTCGGCCTTCGCCATCTCCTTGTTCAGGCGGGCCAGCTCCTTCTCACGGTCGATCAGCTCCATCATCGGGATAAAGCCCTTGGCATCGGGGGTGGCCACATTGACCATGCCCTCGGTGCTGCCGGTGTACTTGCCGGTGACAGTCACATCGGTCGCAAAGGCGAAGCGGGCCAGATAGGCGCCGCCCTTCTCAAACGCGGCGGGGGAGGCAGTCTCAATGACCATGCTCGTCTTTTTGGCCGGGTGAACATTCATCTCGGCGCGCATGGCGCGGACAGCCTTGATGTAGTCCATCAGCTTTTCAAAGTCAGCGCAATCCTCGGCCCAGATCTTCATGTTCTCATCGCCGGGCCACTTCTCGGTCATAATGGTCTCGCCGCTGCCGGGCAGGGCCTGATAGAGTTCCTCGGTGATGAACGGCATGAAGGGGTGCAGCAGCTTGAGCGCCTTGTCCAGCACATAGACCAGCACCTTGCGGGCTGCATCGGCGGCGGCCGCGTCCTCGCCGTTCAGGCGGGTCTTGCAGATCTCGATATACCAGTCGCAGTAGACCTCCCAGATGAAGTTCTCGACCTTCTCGGCGGCCAGACCCAGCTCATACTTGTCAAGGTTGGCGGTGGCCTCGGCGGCAACCTTGGCCAGCTCGGACAGGATCCACTTGTCGCTCATGTCAAGCAGATCCTCGGCGGGCAGGCCCGGCTCAAAGTCCTCGGGCAGGTTCATCTGCACAAAGCGGGAGGCATTCCACAGTTTGTTGGCAAAGTTGCGGCAGGCAAGCACCTTTTCATCGCTGTAGCGCATATCGTTGCCGGCGGTGGAGCCGATAATCAGCATCATGCGCAAAGCGTCTGCGCCGTACTGCTCGATGACCTCCAGCGGGTCGATGCCGTTGCCGAGAGATTTGGACATCTTGCGGCCCTGACTGTCACGGACGATGCCGTGGATCAGCACCGTGTCAAACGGTGCCTTGCCGGTGTAGGCGAGGCCGGAGAAGATCATGCGGGAAACCCAGAAACCGATGATGTCATAGCCTGTCACCAGCGTATTGGTGGGGTAGAAATACTTGTAGTCCTCGGCGTTCTCGTTGGGCCAGCCCAGCGTGGAGAAGGGCCACAGCGCACTGCTGAACCAAGTGTCCAGCGTGTCGGGGTCCTGGGTCAGCTTGGTGCTGCCGCACTTGGGGCAGCTGCAGGGAGCATCCTTGGAAACTACAGTCTCGCCGCAGTCATCGCAGTACCATGCAGGGATCTGGTGGCCCCACCACAGCTGGCGGCTGATGCACCAGTCACGGCCGCCCTTCATCCAGTTGATGTAGTTCTTGGTGAAACGGTCGGGCACGAACTTGATCTCGCCCTTCTCAACGCTCTCGATGGCGGGCTTGGCCAGCGGCTCCATCTTGACGAACCACTGCTTGGAGACCATCGGCTCAATGACGGAGTGGCAGCGGTAGCAGGTGCCGACCTCATGGGTCAGCGGCTCGGTCTCCTTCAGCGCACCGCATGCCTCCAGATCGGCCAGAATGGCCTTGCGGGCCTCCAGCGCGGTCATACCGGCGTACTTGCCGCAGTCCAGAACCTCCGGCTCATCGGCGGCTGCGCGGCCGGCGGCCTTCTCGGCATCCACGGCGGCCTTGTCGGCAGCACCGGTCATGCGGCCGTCATAGGTCAGCACACGGATCATAGGCAGGTCATGGCGCTTGCCGACCTCGAAGTCGTTGGGGTCGTGGGCGGGGGTGATCTTCACAACGCCGGTGCCCTTTTCCATGTCGGCATGCTCATCGCAGACGATGGGGATCTCACGGCCCAGCAGGGGCAGCACGACATGGCAGCCGTGCAGGTGCTTGTAGCGCGGGTCCTCCGCATTGATGGCAACGGCGGTATCGCCGAGCATCGTCTCGGGGCGGGTGGTGGCCAGCTCCAGCATCTCGCCGGTCTCCTTGACCGGGTAGAGCAGGTGCCAGAAGCTGCCGTCCTTGCTCTCATACTCAACCTCGGCGTCCGAAATCGAGGTGTTGCAGTGGGGGCACCAGTTGACCATGCGGTTGCCGCGGTAGATCAGCCCCTCGTTGTACAGGCGGACGAACACCTCCTTGACGGCGTCAGAGCAGCCCTCGTCCATCGTGAAGCGCTCGCGCTGCCAGTCGCAGGAGCAGCCCAGCTTTTTCAGCTGGCTGACGATGCGGTTGCCGTAGGTGTTCTTCCAGTCCCAAGCACGCTCCAAAAAGCCATCGCGGCCGACCATCTCCTTGGTCAGGCCCTCCTCGCGCATCTTGGCCACGACCTTGGCCTCGGTCGCAATGGAGGCATGGTCGGTGCCGGGTACCCACAGGGCGGCGTAGCCCTGCATCCGCTTGTAGCGGGTCAGAATGTCCTGCCAGGTCTCGTCCATGGCGTGACCCATGTGCAGCTGGCCGGTGACATTCGGCGGCGGCATTACGATGGTAAAGGGCTTTTTGCTGCGGTCGACCTGAGTGTGGAAATAGCCCTTGTCGCACCAGTTTTGATAGATGCGGTCCTCGGTGCCCTGCGGGGCATACTGTTTGGCGAGTTCTTTCGGCATGTGATAAAACCTCCTGATAAATGTGCGGGGCGCTTTGCGCAAAAAAGAAAAGCCGCCCCATGAGTTATCATGGGACGGCCTGAATCAATTCAAGTCGCGGTACCACCCAAGTTGCCCGGCTACGGGCCGCTTTGCGGCAGGCCGAACAGCCCGCCTGCCCGGATAACGGCGGCAAACCCGGATGCGGCTGGCAGGGGAAGCACCCCTCTCACCGCATCTGCTTGAAAGTGACAGCGCCCGCCGCGCTCTGCCGGGCTTGCATCAACCCCCGGCTTGCTGCAAAAGTACGATTCGGGCACACTCTTTCGCACTGCATTTGTATCTTATAATGTACCGCAGTGCGGGGAATTTGTCAAGGGCATCGCCGGATAATAAATGCGCTTACGCCCACTTTTCCCATATATCGGGGCAGTACCCCACGGTGGCCAGCCTGCCGTTGCGCACAATGGGCTGGCGGATGAGCTGCTGGTTCTCAAACAGCTTGTCCGCCTGCTGGCTTTCGTCCAGCCATTGCAGCAGTGCCAGCGTGTCCTTGTCCTTTGCGCTCTCATCGACAAGCTGCGCCCACCCGCCGACGGCGCGGCAGACATTGTCGAACTCGCCGCGGCTCATGCCTTTTTCCTTCATGTCGATCATCTGGAATTTGATGCCGCGCTCCTTGAACCAGCGCTGCGCCTTTTTGGTGTCAAAGCTTTTGTTTGTGCCGAAGATCTGGATGTTCATGGCCATTCCCCCCGCAAAATACATTTTTTTCATTAGAATACCACAAAAACCGTACCTTGACAACTTACAAGGCCGGGCCTATAGTATGAGGGAAACTGCAGCAGGGCGCTTGCTCTTATGCGGGCTGCGTGCTATAATACAGGTTTATAGAGGAGTATCTATAAAGGAGTATTATGGAAAAAGAAAGAACCAGTCCGTGGCTGATCTTGTTCCGCGTGGTATTTACGGCGGCGCTGATCGCCTGCATTATGTTTATCTTTCGCAACTCACTGGAAAACGGTGCCCAGTCGTCCGCACGCAGCCAAGCCGTCATGCAGCTGGTCAACAGTGCGCTGGCCAAGGTGCATCTCGGCCCATTGTCGGAGCATCTGATCCGTAAGCTCGCGCACTTTTCGGAGTTTGCGCTGGAGGGCTTTCTGCTGATGCTCTGCATCCGCGTATACACAAAGCATTTTGTACGGCATATGAGCTGGCCGCTGCTGGGCGGTATGACAACAGCGCTGATGGATGAGACCATCCAGCTGCACAGCCCCAACCGCACCTCGTCGGTGGTGGATGTCTGGATCGATATGTCCGGCGTCGTGGCGGGACTGCTGTTTGCACTCATCATCCTGCTGATCGTGCGCGGCGTTACCGCATTCATCCGCGTCAAGCAGGAGAACCGCGCTCTGCGCGCCGAGAGCGCGGAACTGCGCCGCCGTGAGCATGAGCGTCTGGCGCGCCGTGCTGCCCACCGCGCCCATGAGGCGCAGCTGAACCGCCCGGAACCCGATGATGACGAATACGATGAGGAGGATGACGAATGACGACCCAACAGGCAATCGAGGCCCTGCACGCCCTGCCGCGCATGGGGCAGGGGAAACCCGGCCTTGCCCGCATGCAAAATCTGATGGACCATCTGGGCAACCCGGAAAAGGAGCTGCAGTGCATCCATATTGCGGGCACAAACGGCAAGGGCAGCCTTGCGGCGATGACCTCTGCGATCCTAACGGCGGCAGGCTATAAGACCGGCCTGACCATCAGCCCCTATGTGGTGGACTTCCGCGAGCGGTTCCAGATCGACGGCGAGATGATCCCGCCCCGCACGCTGGCCAGCCTGACGAAGAAGGTCATGGATGCAGCGGATGCCATCGAGGCCGAGGGCGGTGAAAAGCCCGTTGAGTTCGAGGCTGTCACGGCGCTGGCGCTGCTTTGGTTCGCACGCGAAAAGTGCGACCTTGTGGTGCTGGAAACCGGTCTGGGCGGCCGCTGCGATGCCACGAACATCGTGCCGCACAAGCTTGTGGCCGCCATCACAAAAATCGGCTATGACCATATGGAGATTCTGGGGGACACGCTGGACAAAATCGCCGCTGAAAAGGCCGGCATCATCAAGGAGGGCGCGGTCGTTGTCAACTACCCTGACCAGCCTGCCGAGGCGATGGGGCCGATCCTGACCGCTGCGGCCGAAGCCCACACCAGCATCATCACGCCCGATAAGGACGATTTGACGCTGCTGCGCGGCAAGCGGCTGGAAAACCGCATCGACTACGGCGGTTATCGCGCAGCCCTCGGGCTGCCCGGCACCCATCAGGCCAACCATGCGGCCATGGCGGTGGAGATCGCGCTGGCCCTTTGGCGTGAATACGGCTATGAGATCTCGGACGATGCCATTCTGCAGGGCCTTGCCAATGCGCGGATGCCCGCCCGCATTGAGGTGCTGCGCCGCCATCCGCTCCTGCTGCTGGACGGCTGCCACAACCCGGACGGCGCTAAAATGCTGGCTGCGACCCTGACCCGCGCCGATTTTGAGGAAAACCTTGTTGGCGTGCTTGGCGTATTGGCCGACAAGGATTACAAGGAAATGCTCTCCGATCTGGCGCCCTGCTTTGCCAAGGTCTACACCGTCACCCCGAACTGTCCCCGCGCACTGAGCGCCGAGGACTTGCAGAAGGAAGCGCGCTTCCACATGGACGCCGAGGCTGCCGACAATGTGCCGGACGCCCTGCGCAAGGCCATCGACTATGCCGATGAGAACAATCTGGCCGGCGTTGTGGTCTGCGGCTCACTTTATCTTGCGGCGGAGGCCCGCCCCTGGCTGCTCAAGGAAGCAGAAAAATAACCGCCGCCCGCACAATTCCAACAAAATATGCACCCTGAAGCCTGTATCATAACGGTACAGGCTTTTCTTTATGCTGTAGGGGGGATTTTATCCATCCCGGCCCTCAACCGCCAACCTGCTGCAACTCTATCACAAAAGGGGACAACCTTCCATGGCCAAAGTAACCTTCATTCCGGGCAGCGGCACCCTTGCCGCCTACCTCAGCGGCGAGATCGACCACCACGCCGCCCAATCGCTGCGGCGGGAGATCGACGCGCAGATAGATGACCGCCTTCCGGAATTGCTGACGCTGGATTTCTCGGGCGTAACCTTTATGGACTCCTCCGGTGTGGGGCTTATTCTGGGGCGTGGCCGGCATATCGGCGCGCTGGGCGGACGGCTGACCGTCCAGAATCCGCCCCGGGCGGTGCAGCGAATGCTCGATCTTGCTCACATAACCTACGCCTGAACGGAGGAAAAGACGATGAAGATGCTCAATCAGGTCAAGCTTACCTTCGCGGGGCGCTCTGTCAATGAGGGCTTTGCCCGCGCCGCGCTGGCGGCGTTTCTGGTCCAGCTGGACCCGACTGTGCCCCAGCTGGCGGATATAAAAACCGCAGTGTCGGAGGCTGTGACCAACTGTATCGTGCATGCCTATCCGGATCATATCGGCCCTGTGACAGTGACGGCAGCCATCTATGAGGGTGGAATCGTTCGGATTACGGTGTCAGACCGTGGTGTCGGCATCCCGGATGTCACCAAGGCGATGGAACCGATGTTCACGACAGGTGATGCCGAGGAACGGGCCGGCCTCGGCTTTGCTGTTATGCAGAGCTTTATGGATAAGGTCCGGGTTTCGTCTGCCCCGGGGCGCGGAACCCGTGTGACCCTGACAAAGCGCCTGCAGGCCCGCACCTGACCCTCTACATATATAAAAGGAGGGGACAGCTATGCCTGCCGATATCCGACAGCTGCCGCGCGAAGAATTTATCGAAAAGAATCTGGGACTCGTACACGCCTGTGCCGGAAGGTTCAAGGGGCGGGGGATCGAATACGAGGAGTTATACGCTGCGGGCTGTCTGGGTCTGGTCAAGGCCTGCGATGGATTTGACACCGGCCGCGGCGTCTGCTTTTCCACCTACGCCGTACCGGTCATTCTGGGCGAGATCAAAAAGCTGTTCCGGGACGGCGGCACAGTCAAGGTAAGCCGCTCTCTCAAGGAGCTGTCGCTGAAGATCAATCAAGAGCGGGAGCGCTGTCTGAAGCGTACCGGTCAGGAGCCGGGCGTCACCGAACTGGCAGAAACTCTGGGCACGACCCCGGAGCAGATCGCCCTTGCCATCCGAGCCTCGCTGCCGGCCCTGAGCCTGACGCCCACCGATGATGAGGATGGTCTGAAGGAATTCGATGTGCCCATCGACTCCCCGGAGGAAGCACTTTCTGACCGGATCGGCCTTGCAGAGGTGATGGGCAGGCTCAGCGAGGGGGATCGTCGGCTTATCCGTCTGCGTTTTTTCGCAGGCCGAACCCAAAGCGAAACGGCCCGCGTACTTGGAACAACGCAGGTACAAATATCCCGCCGTGAGCGCCGCATCCTGAAATGGATGCGCGAACAACTGCTGGAGGCACTGTGAAATACGACTGTGCCAAAACCTGCCCCTCTCGGAAACCACTCACCGAACGCCTCACCCGCGCACTCTGCCACATCGCCAACCTCACCCACCGCCACCCTGTAGGGGAGGGATTCATCCCTCCCGTGCACCCAACGCCATCACCCACCAAACGGTTTGTCCGGGCGGATGCAAGCATCCGCCCCTACAAATTGGGTGTACCGCCCAACAAATCCCCAACATGCACCTTGCCTAAAAATCCCCCTCGAAATTTGTCAAAA